>ERZ1643246.4634-NODE-4634-length-10672-cov-4.899407_pt1 | contig 10672 bp, 11 predicted proteins | sample MGYA00579265_ERZ1643246 | MGnify/ENA primary metagenome ERZ1643246 (study PRJEB29033, sample SAMEA4952261) | chicken gut metagenome | biome: Broiler Chicken; feature: Gastrointestinal Tract; material: Caecum | place: Ireland | collected 2018 | study: Broiler...
TTCCTTCTTTCTGGATAGCCTGAACAACTTCCATTATAGTCGGAAAGGTGATTTCGTTGTATAACGTTTTTCTTGCTCCACGCGCATAGCACGTGGTTTTTTATTTCGCATCTTCGATGCTCAACTGACTAAAGTCACCTATTCATATTTCTATGAATAGTAAAAACAAAACGCTCATCTGTCCCTCTACGGAAAGATGAGCGTTGTTTCATTTCTGACCCTGCAGCAGATACAGCTCAAAACCGAGCTTCTTGTCGATGCGGCCGCTTTTGATGCGCTGATCCAGATCGGCCAGCTGTCGCAGCTGTTCCAGCAAGAATGCAGAAGAATATGGCTGACACTGGCGCATGGACATCTGTATGCGGTATGGATGTGCCTGCAGCCGCGACTGGATCCCCTGCTTGCTCATGCCCTCATTCATCAGCGTCCGGACCTGAAAGAGGAAACGGAACTGCGAAGCCAGCGTAGCGATCAGATAGATGGGATCCATCTGCTGGGCATCCAGGTCACGCCATAAGCGAAAAGCATCTCGCGTCCGCTGCTTTAACAAGGCGTCTGCCAGATCGAACACATTATCGTCAAGGGAGCGGACCGTGAGGTCACGGATAACGGCAGAAGTGATGCGGCCCCCGTAGAGTGCCAGCTTTTCGATCTCCTCTTCGATGATCGCCACATCCAGCGGCATCCGCCGAACCAGCAGCGACAGCGCCTGCGCGTCGATCTCGACTGAATGCTCCTTCAACAAGGAGCGGATGACCGCTTCTTTATCCTGTTCGCTGATGCGGGAACAGACGATGCTCTGACAGCTGCGCAGCAGTTCTTTGACCGCTTTTTTGCGCTGATCCAACTTTGCGCAGGAACAGCTCAGGATCAGCGTCGTCGAAGGCAACGGATCACGGACATAGGCTAACAGCGGTTCCAGATCATAGCCGGTCGTATCCTTCGCACAGAGAAAGGTCGCGTTCTGCACATGGACGACCTTGTGCGCCTCAAAGAAAGGGATGCTGCCGGCATCCTCCAGGATCTCTTTCAGCGCCGCCTGCTGTGCATCATATACCGATATCTGATCCAGTGCCACATGGACCTCCTTTGCGATCTGCCGCACTTTCTTGCGCATCGTCGCGCGCTCTTCTCCGTACAGAATATAGTTCACACACATCACCTGCTTCCTATTATAACAAAATCGCCGCGAGCTGTGGTGACATATTTCAGCAGCTTTGTCGTGCGAATGCGGATCGCCCCGTTTTCTGCCGTCGTCAGCCAAGGGATCCCCTCCTGCTCCAGCGATGCCAGGACCGAGGGAGATGGATGACCGTAACGATTGTCATGACCGACGCTGATCAGGGCAAGCTGCGGCTTCATCGCATGCAGAAAACGCAGAGACGAACTTGTATCACTGCCGTGGTGGCCCAGTTTCAAAATGTCACACGGCAATCCGTCATACGCATCCAGCAGCGCTGCTTCCGCCGCCGTGGAAGCGTCTCCCATGAACAGATAAGCGATCTCGTCATGGCCGAACCAGGAAACGATGCTGTTGTCATTGGCATCGCTGCCCGCATGATCTTTGAGCAGGGCATACACGACAGATGGATCGCTCACATCTTCCTTGCTGGTAACGACACGATCGATCTCCACCAGTGCGGAAAGCTCCTCATAGCCGCCGCTGTGATCGTAATCTTCATGCGTGAGGATGAGCACATCGATCCGCTCGACCTGCGCATCCTTCAGCACGGGCAGGATCACCTCTTCAGGAATGCTTTTATACAGACTGCCGGCCGCATCGATCATGATCGTTCCCTGATGATGCGGCAGCGTGATCAAAGCACAGTCTCCCTGCCCCACATCCAGGATCATGACCTCAAAAAACGGATCCAGGAAATGTTCGATGCGGCCATAGAACAGCAACACGATCATGCACAGCACCAAAGAGGGACAAGGACGCTTCAGCCAGCGGATGAGCAATGCGCTCCAGCCAATGATCCACAGCACACTGGGCACATAGTGGTAGACGATGGCCTGCGTATACGCGAACAGCTGTTCCAAAACGGCCATCAGCGACAATACCGGTTCCAGGATGCCCGGCACCAGCAACGTCACCAGCACCAGTACGTATAAGAGCGCATACAGGCGGCGCAGCGGCTGAAACAGCAGGGTCTGCAGCCAGCTGATCTCATGGAAATAACAAAGCTGGATCAGGATGAGCAGCGGAAGAGAGAAACGCAATCCGCGCATCCGCGAACAGGAAAAGTAGGCCGCCAGACGAAAGACCAGCGGCAACACAAAGGTCAGCTCACTGACCAGATAAGCGCGAAACAGCAGCACCAACATGATCCCACCGCCGATCCGCTCTCCCTCCCGGTGAAAGAGGATCGCAGACAAGCGGAAACAGAGGACACGAAACAGCGCATCTGAAAAACCAAACAGCATGCCCATGCCCAGCAAGAAGACAAAGGTCCATCCATCTGCCTGCCAGGCAGGACGCTTGCGCCGCAGACGGCGAGAGAGCATATGCGCCAGCGCAGAGAGATGCAGACCGCTGGCACGAAGAAAATAGCTGCCATCCATGGCAGAGACGCCAAACAGCAGCGAGCAGACCAATGCCCGCTGTTCTTCCCCCAGGGTCCCTGCGTGACGATACAGCCGGCTCTGTATGCTGCTTCCATCCTCCACGATATAACTGTCCTGGGCATCCATCGCAAAGTATATGCCGCGGCGCGCCATATGGTCATCAAAGCTGAACTGATAAAAATTATGATTCGCGTGCAGCGCTTCCCAGCTTCCCTCCACATAGACGACATCGCCATAACTGACCTCTTCCAGCCCGTAGACGATCACCCGCTGCGCATCGGCACGTGCGATCACATAAGCAGGATGGATCGTCTCGACCTGAACGAACGATGTGGCCGGTAGCGACACCTCCCGGATCATCGGCTGTGCTGTCACCCACAAAAAACAAAGGAGGATCGCCCCACAGCTCAGCCATTGCGTACGGCGAAGCACAAGGGCGATCCCAAGCAGCAGACAACGCTGCCCAAACGAGGGAAACAACAAAAACCCCGCGTAGACCAATGCACAGCTCAGCAGATCGAAACCATCACAGAGTGATCGAATCCTTGATCTTATCATAGAGCTTGTCTCCGATGCCCTTGACGTTCTTGAGTTCCTCCAGTGACGAAAACGGATGTTCTTCCCGATAATCGATGATGCGCTGCGCAATGGCCGGACCGATCCCATCCAGCGTATCCAGTTCTTCCAGCGATGCGCTGTTGATGGAGATCTTCGGCTGTTCGCTCTTTTTCGGAATGACGATCACACTCTCATTTGCTACGATCTGCGACAGACGGATACCGGAAAGATCGGCCTCCTCTCCAGCACCGCCGGCAGCCGCCAGGATCGTTTCGACATCCGCATCCCATGCGACCTCATAAATGCCAGGTGCTGCGACCTCTCCCTTCACTTCGACCGTCTTGACCAGGCGTACAAAATCTTGCGGTGTCCAGGTATTGGCCACAGACGGCAACAGACAAAAGCCAAACAGCACCGCTAACAGACTGCCGATGATTCCCTGTTTCATAGGATCCCCTCCGCTTTGTCTATACGACAGAACGGATCATTCTCCCTAAAGATCTCATATAAAAAAGCCGCATTCCAGCGGCTAGAACGATTCGATACAGGAGAGCAGTTCCTCAAAATGATCGATCCGCGCATCCCAGTGATCGACCTCGCCAAAACCATAAGAAGCATAGATGAACGGGACCTGCGCCAGTTCACAGGCTTCCTGATCCTTGCGTGTATCTCCGACATAGACCGCCCGCTCGATCTGATTGCGCTGCATGACCAGACGGATGTTCTCTCCCTTGACCAGCTGTGTTCGGCCATACATTTCAAAGTCGATGAAATAGCGCCCGATGTCATGAGCGGCGAACATCGCCTGTACATACCCGTCATCTGCATTGGTGACGATCATCAGCGGATGTTCCTGCGCCAGCTGTGCCAGCGTTTCCTCGACCTTCGGATACAGGGTACCGCCATGCCGGGAGAGATATTCATTTTCATAAGCCATGCAGCGTCTGGTGATGTCCAGACGTTCCTGCGCATCCAACTGCGGGAACAGGCGGTCGGCGATCTCTTCGATCTCCAGACCGGTGATCGAAATGATGTCCTGATGCGTCAGATAATCCTTCCATCCTTTTTCCCGGTACAGATATTCGTTGTACGCTTCGCTCACGCCTCTGGTCGCATCCCACAGCGTGCCGTCCATATCGAAGATCATGCAAATCTTATTCTTGTTCATAGCTTGTCTCCTCTTCGCGAAAAAACAGTCCGATGGACTGTTTTTCTTCTTATTTCAGGTCCAGAATCTTTACATCGTAAGGCTCTTCCACATTGGTGATGTGAACGACCTCATTGACTTTATGATCCATCAGTGCGACCGCCAACGGCGTGATGTTGGAGAGCCGTCCGTTCAGCGGATCTGCCTCGATGGAGCCGACGATCGTATAGGTCTCTTCGCTGCCGTCGCTGAGATCGCGGATCGTCACCGTCGACCCCAGGGTCACCGCTTTTGAAGAAACTGCTTCCTTGTCTCCTTCGATGATCACCGCGTTGGAGATCATGTTCTCCAGTTCACGGATACGTGCCTCTACCTGCGCCTGATGGTCACGGGCCGCATCGTAATCCGCGTTCTCGCTCAGGTCACCCTGTGCGCGCGCTTCCTGCAGTTCAACGATGACCTCTTGGCGAACGACATGGATCAGATTGTCCTGTTCCTTTTTTAATTCATCCAGACCTTCTTTGGTCACATAAAACTTATGTTCATTTTCCTGAGCCATTGTATCACTCCTATTCGCTGGGTATTATACCATGTTTTATATGAAATTCAAACAACAATTTGTCGCTTAGAACACGAGTTGGAGCTCCTCCTGCAGCTGCTGGTGCTGCTCGTAGGTCTCACTGTAATACACCTTCCCCGCTTCTCCGCGGACACCGTTGATGTCAGCGATAAAATAATAGTAATCACTTTCCTGCGGATGCAGGACAGCATCGATCGCCGCTTCTCCCGGATTGACGATCGGACCGACCGGCAGACCGCTGTGCAGATATGTATTGTATGGAGAATCGATGTCTGTGCTGGCCTCACAGGTGCGCCAGCTGTCCTCATCGTTGCGATCAAGATCATCATAGAGCGCATAGCAGACCGTGACCGTCGACTGCAGCGGCATATCGCTGTTGAGCCGATTGTAGAACACTCCGGCGATCAGCTGCATGTCCTCGCTGGTCGCTGCCTCATACTGCACGATGCTGGCCAGCGTGATCAGCTCATGCAGCGAGTAGTCACTGGCATTGATGTCTTCTTCATACTTTGCATAGATCTCAGCAAAGTGATCCAGGAAAGTTCGAGTGACCTCATCGGCAGTCGCATCCTTATCAAACGCATAGGTCTCCGGGAAGAGATATCCCTCCAGACGAACACGGTACTCCTCATTGTTCAGCGCATCGGCATCCAGAAAGCTGTAATCTTTTGCCAGCGTCTCGATGTACGACGGATCGTTCCACAATGCGAGGATCTCATCCGCATTGATGCCCAGCTGTTCCTCGATCTGCGCCGCATAATCCTTTGCCCAGCGTCCTTCCGGGAAGGTGATCAGCAGCTGATCCGTACGGACCTGGGTCGGATCGTTGAGCACCCGCAGGATCTCATCGGTCGACATCTGATCGTTCAGCACGAAGATACCGGCCATGTTCTGTGTCTGATTGGAGATTCGCGCATGCAGAGAAGCGAACGTGCTGCTCTTGATGAGCCCCTCCTGCTGCAGCCGCTCCAGGACACTATCCATCGTTTCGCCTTCTTCGACGACAAAGACGACATCCTGCTTTTTGTTGTTGACCGCAGAAAGCTCATTGAGATAAAACGCGTAACAGCCGGCAAAGAGCACGACGACGGCCGCTGCGGCGATGAGAGCGATCCGCTTTTTCTTACTCAGCTTCTTCATCTTCGACAAATGCTCCTATCACTTCTTCGATCATCGCCCACTCCTCATCGCTGTCGATTGGCAACAGGCTGCCCGCATCGTCATAAGCGGACGCAAAGACCTCTCCGTCCTCTGCATCCGGATCCTCAAAAACGACATACTTGCGCTGATAGTCCTCACTTTCAAAGGTGAAGAGAATCGTCATTCGTTTTTCATTTCCATTTTCGTCTGTGACATACAAACTGTTTGAATCCAGCATATGCATCCTCCTAATTCATAGAAAGGGGCCTTGTCAGCCCCTGTTTGAATAATCCAAATAACTTTGAAGTATCTGAACCGCAGCCATCTGATCAATGACTTTTTTTCTTTTCTTGCGGGAAACATCCCCTTCCAGCAGGAGCCGGTTCGCCGCTACGGTCGTTAACCGCTCATCCCACAGCACAACCTTGACGCCCAGCGTTTCCAGACGCTGTGAAAACGCGATGGAGATCTCTCCCCGTTCGCCGACGTCTCCGTTCATGTGCTTTGGCAGCCCCAGTACGACCGTATCCGCTTTCTGTTCAGTGATCAACGCGCTTGCCTGTGCGAACGCATCTGTATAGTCATCGCTCGCAAAGCGCAGGGTCGTCAGCGCACGGGCGATCATCCCTAACGGATCGCTGACGGCGACGCCCAGGGTCTTGCTGCCAAGGTCAAATCCCAATATTCTATTCATTGTCCTCCAGATATGCTCTTACGAGCTCCTCGATGATTTCATAGCGCTCCACACTCTGAATGATCGTACGGGCATTTTTATGTGAGGAAATATAAGCAGGGTCGTTGGAGATCAGATAGCCCGCCAGCTGATTCACGGAATTATAGCCTCTCTCTTCCAAGGCTTCCTGGACCAAACGCAGCACATGCTTGATCGTATCTCGCCTGAGATCCTCCGAACGAAACGACATCGTTTCTGTAATATCCTTCATACGACACCCTCCTGTTCTGTCTATAGCACTATTTTAACCCATTTTTCACTAAAATGAAAGAGTTTCACTCAGCATATTTTCAACGGCCGCAAATGCTTCGGTCAGCTTGCTGACATCTTTTCCGCCGGCCTGTGCCAGATCCGGCTTGCCGCCGCCGTTTCCGCCGCAGATCATCGCTGCCTGTTTGACGAGGTCACCGCAACGAACGCCTCTGGCGATCGCACCCTTACCGGCCCCTGCAACAAAGACGAGCTTATCCTGGTTGATCGCTGCCAGGAAGACAACGCTGTTTTCCTTCTGTGCCTTGATGTTGGCAGCGATGTCCTTCAGCGCCTTCGCATCGATGCCCTCCATGCGTTCGATCAGGACCTCTCCGTTGCCCAGCGGACGCAGCTGATGTACGAGATCATTTGCCTTCAGAGAGAAGATCTGCTCCTTGAGCTGCGCGCATGTCTTGTTGGCCGCATTTAATTCTGCGGCTGTCTGAGCGACCTTTTCCTCGACATTGGTGATGCCGTTCATCTTCAGCGTATGTGCAATGTTCAGCAGCGTCTGCTGATTGGCCGCAAATTCACGATAGGCCGCATAACCGGTCTTAGCCGTGATCCGGCGCACACCGGATCCGATGCTTTCTTCGGATACGATCTTGCACAGGCCGATCTGACTGGTGTTGTCCACATGGCAGCCGCCGCAGAATTCACAGGACACATCTCCCATCGTGACGACGCGGACGATATCGCCGTATTTTTCATCGAACAATGCCGTTGCATTACGCTTCTTCGCTTCCTCGATCGGCAGTTCTTCCTTGGTGACCGCATATCCCTGTGTAATATAACGGTTGACGAGCGCTTCGATCTCCATGAGCTGTTCTTCGCTGATCTTCTCATAGTGGGTAAAGTCAAATCGCAGATAGTCCGGGCAGTTGTACGAACCCGCCTGTGCGATGTGCGTGCCGATCACCTGCTTCAGCGCGCTCTGCAACAGATGCGTACAGGAGTGATTGGCCGTCGTCTGCGCACGCTTTTTCGGATCGACTTGTAACTGCAGCTCATCTCCCACGTGCAGCGCTCCCTGTGTCACGATGACATGATGCAACGGCTGTCCGTGCGGTGCCTTATGCACTTCATCGACCTCAGCCGCAACGCCCTCTGCCAGCAACACGCCGCAGTCGCCGACCTGACCGCCGCTCTCCGCATAGAAGCAGGTCGTATCAAAGATCACGCTGCCTTCATCGCAGATCTCCTCGGTGCGCTTGCCATCCTTGAACAGCGCGAGGATCGTTCCGGTACAGGATAACAAATCATAACCAACAAAGCGGCTCGTCTCTTCAAAGTTCATCAGATCTGCCGCCTGTGATCCCATGGAGTTCAGCTCGCCGCGGGCCGCGCGGGCACGCTCCTTCTGCAGACGCATCTCTTCATCAAATTCCTCCTGATGGACGCTCAGACCGTTTTCCTGTGCGATCTCCGCCGTCAGCTCATATGGGAAGCCGTACGTGTCATAGAGACGGAAGACGACCTTGCCGCTGAGCACGCCATCGCTCGCTTTGGCGATCTCTTCGCTCAGCAGACGCTCACCGTTGGCCAGCGTCTTGTGGAAGGTCTCCTCCTCGATGCGCACGAGGTTTTCATTATAAGCGACCTTCTCCTGTAAATACGGATAGAAGTCCTGCATCTCATCGGCGACCACCTGGACCAGCTGATACATGAACGGCTTGTCGATGCCCAGCTTGATGCCATAGCGGACCGCCCGGCGCAGCACACGGCGCAGCACATAACCACGGCCATTGTTGGAGAAATTCGCTCCATCGCTCAGCGCAAAGGTCACCGTGCGGATGTGGTCAGCGATGACGCGGTATGCCATCTTGTATTCCCCTTCATACGGATACTTGGCAAGTTTTTGCGTCGCATGGATGATCGGCAGGAAGAGATCCGTATCGAAGTTGGTCTCTCCGCCCTGAATGAGCGATACCAGACGCTCCAATCCCATTCCGGTATCGATATTCTTCTGTGGCAGTTCCTTATAGTCTTTGCGCGGAATGCCCGGTTTGCAGTCATACTGTGAGAACACGACGTTCCAGACCTCAATGTAACGGTCGTTCTCGATTTCTTCAAAGAACAGACGCTCTCCCAGTCCCTGCGGATCATATGCTTCTCCGCGGTCATAGAAGATCTCGGAATCCGGACCGCCCGGTCCCTCTCCGATCTCCCAAAAGTTGTCATCCGTGCGCAGGATGTGAGAAGGATCGACACCGCATTCCTGCGTCCATACACGATACGCCTCCTCATCATCGGTATACACGGAAATGTACAGCTTTTCCTTCGGGAATCCGATCCACTTTTCATCGGTCAGAAACTCCCATGCGAAGTGAATGGCCTCGCTCTTGAAATAATCGCCGATGGAGAAATTGCCCAGCATTTCAAAAAACGTATGGTGACGGGCCGTCTTTCCTACATTTTCGATATCATTGGTACGAATCGACTTCTGCGCGTTGGCGATGCGGTTGCACTTTGGCTTCTCACTGCCGTCAAAGTATTTTTTCAGCGCCGCTACGCCCGCATTGATCCAAAGCAGCGTCGGATCGTTATGGGGAACCAGGGAAGCCCCCGGCTCGATCATATGCCCATGCTGCTCGAAGTAGTCGAGAAACATCTGGCGAACCTGATTTCCGGTCAACTGTTTCATATCATTTTCCTCCTCACAATAAAAAAACGTCCCCTCTCCAGGAACGTAATCGATACGCGGTACCATCCTAGTTCATCTTGCGATGCACTCTATGTCGTTATCCCGCTGACCAGCGTCTGACTCCAAAGTAGCTGTTCTCTCTCACCGCCAGAAAGCTTTCACCAACCGCTTTTTCTCTGCACTGCCCGATCAGAGGTACTTTTCTTTTTCAACGTCAGGTTATCGAACATCTGTAATTCTACCACAACACACGCAAAGAAGCAAACGCTTCCGTCACTTTTCTCCTTCCTTTGGTAATAAAAGAGTCATATTTGTCAATATTCTGATATTTTTCACATGGATAATTTTCACATTCATAGCAATATTCAATTTTTCCATGTTCAAGACTCCGCTTAGCAATCTTGCAAGATCGATTACCGTTACCACAACCGCCACAATGCTTATCTAAAAGCATAGGACATAATCCACAATTCAATCCACAAAGGGAAAATAATTGATTTTTTCTCTTAAACCCTTTCAAAACATTCCCCCTTACAACTTCAAATTTATTTTACAACTTGATTTCATATCCAATTTCACGTAAAACATATCCATCGTCAAACACCTCATCATAAACTCCATCAACTTTTGTGAAACCATTTTTTTGATACAATCGAATTGCTGGTTTATTTATATCTACCACAAATAATCGTAAATATTCAGCACCAAGTGATTTAGAAATTTCTTTTGCTTTATTGAGCATTTGCTGACCAATTCCTTTTTTAGAATACTCAACATTAACACCCAATCGGTCAATATACATTGCTTTAGCAGATTTTTCACTCCATTCAACATAAGCTTCTCCTGCATTGTTATCACATAAAGCAAAAGCAGATATGATTTCTTCATCATTTGCAATAACATAAAGACGCTTGTTATTTATGTCATCTTCAAAGAACTCGCAAGGATAAATATCGTCCCAAATTTGAATGTTATTTTTATTCATATTTAGTTCTAAAAAAGCAGTCAATCCTAAGACTAACTGCTTTGTGTGTATGGATATGAAATTGT
>ERZ1643246.4637-NODE-4637-length-10671-cov-7.987095_pt1 | contig 10671 bp, 8 predicted proteins | sample MGYA00579265_ERZ1643246 | MGnify/ENA primary metagenome ERZ1643246 (study PRJEB29033, sample SAMEA4952261) | chicken gut metagenome | biome: Broiler Chicken; feature: Gastrointestinal Tract; material: Caecum | place: Ireland | collected 2018 | study: Broiler...
GCAACGGACTCTGACTCCGTCATTTCCTGGTTCGAATCCAGGTAGCCCAGTACCGGAAGCCGTTGCAGTTATGCAGCGGCTTATTTTTTCAATGGACGGAAAGGAGGAGCTTATGTCGTATTCATTTTCAGGGAGAATCCGCTACAGTGAGATGGATGAGAACCGTTCCCTCTCTCTGTACAGTCTGATCAATTATTTCCAGGACTGCAGCAACTTTCACGCGGAAGTCAGCGGGGTAGGCCTGGACTGGACGGAGGCGAACCACAGGGCCTGGATGCTGGCCTCCTGGCAGATTTTCGTGGACGAGTATCCGACCATGGGAGATCTGGTGGAGGTCAGCACCTGGGCGTACGGATTCCGGGGATTTATCGGATACCGAAATTATGAAATGAAAAATGCGGCCGGGCGTTCCATCGCCAGGGCCAATTCGGAGTGGGTCTTTATGGATACGGAGAAGAACAGTCCTACAAAGGTCCCGAAATCCCAGGCGGAAGCCTATGGAATTGAGGAGAGCCGGAAGCTTACGGATGATTTTGGAAAGCGGAAGATACATATTCCGGAAAACGGAAAGCAGATGGAGCCCTTCCGCATCCAGGAATACCATCTGGACACGAACCATCATGTGAACAACGGCCAGTACATCCGGTTCGCGGAAGCCTATCTGCCCCGGGGAATGAAAATTGGAAAACTGCGGGCCGAGTATAAGAAGCAGGTGTTGCTGGGAGACCTTCTGTATCCCACGGTGGCGGAGACGGAGAACGGTTTTGTGGTGGTGCTGGCCAGGGAAGGTGAGGATCCCTGTTTTATCGGAGAATTAACGGAAAGGACGGAATAACATGTTGGAGCTTGGCAGAAAGCAGAAGCTGAAGGTTGTAAAAAAAGTAGATTTCGGCGTTTACCTGGCGGAGGATGCCGGGGCTTTGAAGGAGGAACAGGTGCTTCTCCCGGCCAGGCAGGTGCCGGAGGAGGCGGAAGTGGGAAGCGAGATCGAGGTATTCCTGTACAGAGATTCCAGTGACCGCCTCATCGCCACCACCCGGGAGCCGAAGCTGACCCTTGGAGAGACGGCGCTTCTGACGGTGCTGGAGGTGGGCCGGATCGGCGCTTTTCTGGACTGGGGACTGGAAAAGGATCTGCTGCTGCCTTACCGGGAGCAGACGGGAGAGGTGAAAAAAGGAGATCAGGTGCTGGCGGCCCTTTACATTGACAAGAGCCGGCGCCTCTGCGCTACCATGAAGGTTTACCATTACCTGAAACGGCAGTCTCCCTATGCGGCCGGGGACCAGGTGACGGGGAGGGTCTATGAGATCAGCGATAATTTCGGCGTTTTTGTAGCGGTGGATGATCAATATTCTGCGCTGATCCCCAAATGGGATGCCCAGGGGAAATATACGGTGGGCCAGGTGCTGCGCCTGCGGGTGACCGAGGTGAAGGAGGACGGCAAGCTGACCGTCAGTGCCAAGCAGAAGGCGTATCTGCAGATGAATGAGGACGCAAAGCTGATCCTTCAGTCCATGGAAAAGTCCGGAGGAAGGCTGGGCTTTGATGATAAGGCATCCCCGGAGAAGATCAACCGGGAGCTGGGAATTTCCAAGGCGGCGTTCAAGCGTGCAGTTGGACACCTGCTGAAGGAAAAAAAGATTCAGATAGAGGGCGGGCAGATAATTCTTAAGCAGAAAGATGAGGAATGAAGCATGTCGAAAGAAAGAAGAAAAGCAGAAGAAGAGATGCGGGCCCGCGCCAGGAGAAAGAAGAGAATCCTTCTTGGCGTGGTGCTGGCGGCCTGTGTCTGTGTGGTCTGCGCCATTGTGCTGGTGCGGATGAACCGTCAGGGGGAGAGCAGTTCCGCATCTGCCTATACCGCGGATATTGTGGTAAAGGATTACGGAACCATTACGGTGGAGCTGGACGCGGAGGCGGCGCCCAAAACGGTGGAAAATTTCGTTTCTCTGGCGGAGAGCGGATTTTATGACGGACTTACGTTCCACCGAATCATGGACGGCTTTATGATCCAGGGGGGAGATCCTAACGGAGACGGAACGGGAGGTTCCGGGGAGACGATCACCGGAGAATTCAGCGCCAACGGATACGATAACCCTCTGTCCCACACCCGGGGAACCATTTCCATGGCCCGGTCCAGCGACTATGACAGCGCCAGTTCCCAGTTTTTTATCATGCAGGAAGATACCACGTCCCTGGACGGCCAGTACGCGGCTTTCGGTCATGTAACCTCCGGCATGGAGGTGGTGGATGCCATCTGTGAGGACGCCCAGCCTACGGATGATAACGGAACCATTCCGGCGGATCAGCAGCCGGTGATTGAGACCATTACCGTGCACAGCGGGGAAGAAAATAATTAAGAAGCAGATGCCGCCGGCAGAAATGCCGGTGGCATTTCTCTTCCGGAAGTGCTATACTGTTTCCGTAACCGGAAATTACCAGTAAAGGAAGAAATATGAGTTTTACACATCTGCATGTTCACACGGAGTACAGTCTGCTGGACGGCTCCAATAAGATAAAAGAATACGTTGCCCGGGTAAAGGAACTGGGAATGAACAGTGCGGCCATTACGGATCACGGGGTGATGTATGGCTGCATTGATTTTTATAAGGCGGCCAGGGAGGCAGGGATCAATCCGATCCTGGGCTGCGAGGTCTATGTGGCCCCCGGTTCCAGGTTTGACCGTGAGACGGGGCGGGACGATGACCGGTATTACCATCTGGTGCTGCTGGCGGAGAATAACCAGGGATATGCCAATCTGATGAAGATCGTCTCCCGGGGGTTTGTGGAAGGCTTCTACTATAAGCCCAGAGTGGATCTGGATCTGCTGCGGGAATACCATGAGGGTCTCATCGCTCTCTCCGCCTGTCTGGCCGGGGAGGTGCAGCGGTATCTGGTGCGGAATCTGTACCAGGAGGCGGAGAAGGCGGCTCTTTGCTATGAAGAGATTTTCGGGAAGGGAAATTTCTTCCTGGAGCTGCAGGATCACGGGATCCCGGAACAGCGCCTGGTGAATCCCCAGCTTCTGCGCATGAGCCAGGAGACGGGCATCGGACTGGTGGCCACCAATGATGTCCATTATACCTACGCGGAGGACGCGGCTCCCCACGACATTCTGCTCTGCCTGCAGACCGGAAAGAAGCTGGCGGATGAGGACCGTATGCGCTATGAGGGAGGCCAGTATTATGTGAAATCGGAGCAGGAGATGGAAGAACTCTTTCCCTACACGCCGGAGGCCCTGGAAAATACCCAGAAGATCGCGGACCGCTGCCATGTGGAAATCGAGTTCGGCGTCACCAAGCTGCCGAAGTACGATGTGCCGGAAGGCTATACCTCCTGGGAATATCTGAACAAGCTGTGCCATGAAGGGCTGGAGCGCCTGTACCAGCCGGTCACGAAGGAGCTGTCGGAGCGGCTGGAATACGAGCTGAATACGATCAGGACCATGGGATACGTGGATTATTTCCTGATCGTGTGGGATTTTATCAAATATGCCAGAGATAACGATATTATCGTGGGGCCGGGAAGGGGAAGCGCCGCCGGGAGCCTGGTATCCTACACTTTGGGCATTACCCAGCTGGATCCCATGCGGTACAATCTGCTTTTTGAGCGGTTCCTGAATCCGGAGCGGGTCTCCATGCCGGATATTGACGTGGATTTCTGCTTTGAGCGCCGCCAGGAGGTCATTGACTACGTAGTGCGGAAATATGGAAAGGACCGGGTGGTGCAGATCGTTACCTTCGGTACGCTGGCGGCCCGGGGCGTGATCCGGGATGTGGGCCGTGTCCTTGATATGCCCTATGCCCAGGTGGACTCCATCGCCAAGATGGTGCCCAATGAGCTGAATATTACCATCGACAAGGCGCTCACCATGAGCACGGAGCTTCGAAAGCTGTATGAGGAGGATCCGCAGGTGCAGCATCTCATCGACATGGCCAAGCGTCTGGAGGGACTGCCGCGCCATACCTCCATGCATGCGGCCGGGGTGGTGATTTCTCAGAAAGCGGTGGATGAGTATGTACCGCTGTCGCGGGCGGCGGACGGAACCATCACCACCCAGTTCACCATGACAACCCTGGAGGAGCTGGGGCTTCTGAAGATGGATTTTCTGGGCCTCCGGACCCTGACGGTGATCCAGAATGCCCAGAAGCTGGCGGAGAAAAGCGCCGGGCATTCCATCGACATGATGAACATCGATTACAACGATCCGCAGGTTCTGCAGATGATCGGATCCGGAAAATGCGAAGGTGTCTTTCAGCTGGAGTCCGCAGGGATGAAGAGCTTTATGAAGGAGCTGAAGCCCCGGAGCCTGGAGGACATCATCGCCGGTATTTCTCTGTACCGGCCGGGCCCCATGGATTTTATTCCCCAGTATATCCGGGGAAAGAATCATCCGGAGACGATCTACTACGACTGTCCCCAGCTGAAGCCTATTCTGGAGCCCACCTACGGCTGTATTGTCTACCAGGAGCAGGTGATGCAGATTGTCCGGGATCTGGCGGGCTACACCCTGGGACGGAGTGACCTGGTGCGCCGGGCCATGTCCAAGAAAAAGGCTTCCGTTATGGAGAAGGAGAGGCAGAATTTTGTCTACGGGAATCCGGAGGAGGGCGTACCCGGCTGTGTCAGCCGCGGGATTGATGAGAAGACAGCCAACAGGATTTATGATGAGATGACCGATTTCGCCAAATACGCTTTCAACAAGTCCCACGCGGCGGCCTACGCCATCGTTTCTTATCAGACGGCCTGGCTGAAATATTATTATCCGGTGGAATTCATGGCGGCTCTGATGACCTCCTGTGTGGAGAATCCGGGAAAGGTTTCTGAGTATATCATGAACTGCCGGCAGATGGGCATCGGAATTCTGCCGCCGGACATTAATCGCAGCGAGGGAGTTTTTACCGTGGAGGGCGGGAGTATCCGCTACGCTCTCTCAGCTATTAAGGGGATTGGCCGTCCGGTTATAGAGGCCATTGCCGCCGAGCGGGAGAAGGAAGGTTCCTTCGTCAGTCTGCGGGATTTTTGCCGGCGGCTCTCCGGTAAGGAAGTAAACAGGCGGACCCTGGAGAATTTTATCAAATCCGGTGCCTTTGACGGGCTGGGCGGGACCAGAAAGCAGTTTATGCAGGTGTATGAGCAGGTTCTGGATCAGGTGAACCAGGACAAGAAGAATTCACTCACCGGCCAGATGAGTCTTTTTGATCTGATGACAGGTCAGGAGAAAGAGGAATTCGAGCTGCGTCTGCCGGATGTGGGAGAATTTGAAAAGGAAGAGAAGCTGGCCTTTGAAAAAGAAGTGCTGGGCGTCTATATCAGCGGCCATCCCCTGGAAGAGTATGAAGAGCGGTGGAAAAAGAGCGTGTCGGCCGTCACCACGGATTTTCAGCCCGATGAGGACAGCGGCCTGCCGAAAGTCCGGGACGGGGCCAAGGAGATCGTGGGCGGCATGATCACGGATAAAATTATTAAATATACGAAAAATAATAAAACGATGGCATTTCTGACCCTGGAGGATCTTCTGGGAACCGTGGAAGTGATTGTCTTTCCCAGAGACTATGAAAAAAACGCGGCGCTTCTGCAGGTGGATGACAAAGTTTTTATCCAGGGCAGGGTTTCCGCGGAGGAAGAAAAGCCCAGCAAGCTGATCCTGGAGAAAATCTATCCTTTTATGGAGACGCGAAGAGAGCTCTGGATCCAGTTCCCGGACCGGAAAACCTATGAACAGGAGGTGGCCGGTCTGTACGAAATGCTGAAGGAATCCGACGGGAAGGATACCGTGGTACTGTATATCCGCGCGGAGAAGGCCATGAAACGGCTGCCCGCCAGCCGGAGCGTGGAGGCGGAAAGCGGGCTGATCGGGGAACTTTCCCGCCGGTTTGGGCCGGAGAATGTGAAAGTTGTGGAAAAGGGCATTGAAAAAACGGGAGAAATGCATTAAAATAGGGCTGATAATGCCTTTTACAAGCAGGTAACATTGGTATGGAGGAGTTGGAATGGCTATGGAGAGCAAGATAAAGACGATCGGAGTCCTGACAAGCGGTGGAGACGCTCCCGGCATGAACGCGGCAATCCGCGCGGCAGTGCGCCGCGGACTCAGCAGAGGAATTAAGATGAAGGGAATCCTCAAGGGCTATGACGGTCTGATGAACGAGGAGATCATTGATATGTCCGCCAAAGATGTGTCAGATACCATTGAGCGGGGCGGAACGATTCTTTATACAGCCCGCTGCGCGGAGATGCGCACGGAGGAAGGACAGAGACACGCGGCGGAGACCTGCCGGAAGCACGGCATTGACGGCCTGGTTGTCATCGGCGGCGACGGATCCTTTGCAGGCGCTCAGAAGCTGGCGAATCTGGGAATCAATACCATCGGCGTGCCGGGCACCATTGATCTGGATATTGCCTGCACAGAATATACGATAGGTTTCGATACGGCTGTCAACACGGCCATGGAGGCCATTGATAAGGTGCGGGATACCTCTACGTCCCACGAGCGCTGCAGTATTATCGAGGTAATGGGAAGAAACGCGGGCTATATTGCTCTGTGGTGCGGAATCGCCAACGGCGCGGAGGATATTCTGCTGCCGGAGAAATATGATTACGATGAGCAGAAGATCATCAACAATATCATTGAGAACCGCAAGAGAGGAAAGAAACACCATATCATCATCAATGCGGAGGGTATCGGTCATTCCGAGGCCATGGCGAAGCGGATCGAGGCGGCCACTGGCATTGAAACCAGGGCTACGATCTTGGGCCACATGCAGAGAGGCGGGAGCCCCTCCTGCAAGGACCGTGTGTATGCGTCTATTATGGGAGCCTATGCGGTGGATCTTCTGATCGCCGGTAAGACCAAGAGAGTGGTGGGATATAAGAACGGCGAGTATGTGGATTTTGACATCAATGAAGCGCTGGCCATGCAGAAGACGATCCCGGAATATCAGTATGAGATTGCGAAAGCGCTCTCCTATAATTATTCAAAATAAAGGATGCGTGGGACGAAAGTCCCCGCCCAGGATGCCGGCGGATGGTTCCGTGCCGCGCACTCCCACAATCCCCATCAATAAACAGTATCCGGCCGCCTGAGAAGAGTGTTCCAGGCGGCCGTTTTGCGCGGTACGCCCGGCGGCAGCTGCCTGCGGTATCGCGGCGGACAGGGAAAGACGCTTTCCCGTCCGGTTCTGAAAAAGGAGGAGTACGATGATCACAAGCAGCAGCAACAGTCAGATCAAACGGATCACGCAGTTGAACGCAAAAGGAAAACTGCGCAGGGAAGAGGGCGTTTTTGTGGCGGAGGGCCTCAAGCTTTTTATGGAAACCCCGGAAGAGCTGCGGGAGAAAGTTTTCGTATCGGAGACCTTTGAGAGGGCGCATAAGGAACTGCTTCGGGGGGTATCCTTGGAAGTAGTAGAGGACAGCCTGTTTGTCCGCATGTGCGATACGAAAACGCCCCAGGGGATTCTGAGCGTGGTCCGGATGCCCTCCTACACCTGGGAACAGGTGACCGGTGGAGCGGCTCCTCTGCTGCTGGTGCTGGAGGATCTGCAGGATCCCGGGAACCTTGGCACCATTCTCAGGACAGCGGAGGGTGCCGGCGTTACGGGGGTAATTCTCAGCAGAGGCTGTGTGGATCTGTTTCATCCGAAGACGATCCGCTCCACCATGGGATCTGTCTACCGGGTGCCCTATTACTGTGCGGAAGATCTGCCGGAGGCGGTAAAACAGCTGAAGAGACAGGGGGTCCGCATCTACGCGGCGCATCTGGAAGGAAAAAATTCTTATGCCGGAGAAGACTACCGGGGAGCCTGCGCGTTCCTCATAGGGAACGAGGGGAACGGGCTTGGCCGGAGGATTTCGGAGGAAGCGGACTGTCTGATCCGGATCCCCATGGAGGGAAAGGTAGAATCCCTGAACGCGGCGGTGGCGGCGGCGGTTCTTATGTACGGGGCACATGCCTGCCGTCATGCGGGCCGTACATAAGAAGGGTTTTGCAATTAAATTGTTAGAAAATTGTTAGAATCTCAGGGGCAGTTTTGCTTGACTTTTCTATATGGATGCGTAAAAATAGAATGAATTAATTATATACTTTTGGAGGAAAGAAAAGTGAGTACGAAAAGCCCTATGTCCCGCAGAGAACTGCGGCGGCGTAAAAGGAGAAACGCTCTGATTTTTAAAACCGTTCTTCTGGTGCTGCTGATCGTGGTGCTGGCTGTGCTGATCTGGTTTGTGGCCGGAAGGCCTGGAGGGAGAGGAGAAAATGGACCTGTATCTTCCGGTTCTCCGGTAACGGCGTCTTCCGGTGAAAACCAGGCAAGCGAGCGGGATTCGAAAATAGAGACGGCCAAGAATATGGCGGTGCAGTACGATTACCAGGGAGCGATTGATCTTCTGAAGACCATCGAGGGCGCGGATCAGGACGCGGAGATTATTACGCTGATCGCGGATTATGAGTCACAGATCAGCAATCTTGTGGCTACTTCGCCCCAGCAGGTAACCCACGTGTTCTTCCATTCCCTGGTCGTGGATCCGGATCGGGGCTTTGGCCATCCGGAGGAGAAGGCCACAGCCGGTTTCTGTCAGTGGATGACCACGGTGGATGAGTTCAACGCCATGATGGAGCAGATGTACGAGAGGGGTTATGTGCTGGTGGATCTCCACGATCTGGTGGAGGAGACCACGGATGCGGACGGCACTGTCCACATGCAGCCGAAGGATGTGCTGCTGCCGGAGGGGAAGACGCCCTTCGTGCTTTCCCTGGATGACCTGAGCTACTATCACAGCTATGACGGCCGCGGCATTGCATCCAAGATGGTTCTGGATGAGGAAGGCAAGCCCACCTGCGAGTATGTGACGCCGGAGGGAGAGACGGTGACGGGCTCCTATGACTGTGTGCCGCTGCTGGATGATTTTATTGAGAAACATCCCGATTTTTCATACAAGGGAGCCAAGGGAACCATCGCCCTGACGGGATACAACGGTATTCTGGGATACCGCACCGACAGCGACTACAAAACGGGAGAAAACCTGACGGCGGACCAGCAGGCCTGGCTGGACGCGCACCCGGACTTTAACTGGGAACAGGAGTGCGCGGAAGCAAAGAAGGTGGCCGAAGCCATAAAGGCGGACGGATGGAAATTTGCCAGCCACACCTGGGGCCATATCCGGGTGGGCCAGGACTGCTCCCTGGAGCATCTCCAGACGGATACGGAAAGGTGGCTGCAGGATGTGGCGCCTCTGATCGGAGGAACAGACACCATCATCTTTGCCCACGGGGAGGATCTGGCGGCCTGGAACGAGGACTATGGCTCCTCGCCCAAGTTCCAGTATCTGAAGAGCAAGGGCTTTAACATTTACTGCAATGTAGATTCGTCCCAGTATTTTGTGCAGATTGAGGACGGCTTCCTGCGCATGGGCCGGCGGAATCTGGACGGCTACCGTCTCTGGGAAGCCGTGTACGGCGGCAACAACCGTCTGGAAGATCTTTTTGATGTGAATACGGTGATGGATCCGAAGCGCCCCACGGACGCGTCTTTATACGCGCTGTAAACAGAAACCACGGCTTTCGCAGATAGGAGGAGACATATGCGGATAGGAATTTTAGGAGCAGGGGGAATTGCGGCAACCATGGCGGAGACGATCCGCCCCCTGGAGGGAGTGGAAAGCTACGCCGTTGCGGCCCGGGATCTGGAGCGAGCCAGAGCCTTCGCGGAAAAATGGGGTTTTGAGAGGGCCTACGGCTCCTACGAGGAGATGCTTGCTGACGATCAGGTGGATCTGGTTTACATTGCCGTTCCCCATTCCCATCACCACCGCTGGACCATGGCGGCTCTGGAGGAAGGCAGGAACGTGCTCTGCGAAAAGGCCTTTGCCGCCAATACGGAGCAGGCCCGGGAGATGATCCGGCTGGCTGAGAGTAAAAAACTGCTGCTGACGGAGGCGATCTGGACGCGGTATATGCCTTCCCGTCAGATGATCCGGGAGATCATTGACAGCGGCGATATCGGGGAGGTCATGACCGTATCCTCCAATCTGGGATACAGGATCGATATGAATGAACGGATGGTGAAGCCGGAGCTGGCCGGGGGCTGTCTCCTGGATTTAACCGTATATACGCTGAATTTTTCCAGCATGGTGCTGGGAAATGATATTAAGAGAATTGCGGCCTCCATGGTACCCACGGAAACGGGCGTGGACGGACAGGATTCGGTCATGATCGAATACGCGGGCGGGCAGATGGCCAATATGTTTACCACCATGTATACGCTGACCGACCGCAGAGGCCTGATCTGCGGCCGTGAGGGCTTCATTACTGTGGAAAATATCAATAACCCGCAGAAAATCACAGTCTGGGAACCGGACCGGAATCATCCGGCAGTCCGAAAGGAGCTGGTTGTGCCGGAACAGATTACAGGGTATGAGTATGAAGTGCTGGCCTGCAAAAAAGCGCTGGAGGAGGGCAGGATCGAGTGTCCGGATATGCCTCACAGCGAGACACTGGAGATCATGGGACAGATGGATCAGATCCGGGCTCAGTTTGGAATTGTATTTCCCTTTGAAAAGAACTGAAAATAAAATATTGTCTAAAAAAGAGATGGCTGAAGGGCCATCTTTTTTTGCTTTATAGGAAAGTTCGACTTTCGTCGAACTCTTGAAAGAAATATGCCCGCACAA
>ERZ1643246.4638-NODE-4638-length-10671-cov-4.736436_pt1 | contig 10671 bp, 9 predicted proteins | sample MGYA00579265_ERZ1643246 | MGnify/ENA primary metagenome ERZ1643246 (study PRJEB29033, sample SAMEA4952261) | chicken gut metagenome | biome: Broiler Chicken; feature: Gastrointestinal Tract; material: Caecum | place: Ireland | collected 2018 | study: Broiler...
GCCAGGAGCTGCTGAAGCTCACCCAGGAAGTGGCCTGCGGCAAGCAGACCAAGGCCGAGTCTCTGGGCTACACCGAGATGGCCATTGCCCGCGTGTGCAACTTCGTGTAATCGAACTGCCGGCGGCACAGCGAAAACACAAAAAGGCAGAATGCCCAACGGGCATTCTGCCTTTTTTCTGCGGACGGGACTGCGGGGCCGGGCCCGCTGAGTCCCTATTTGAAAATGAAGAACTTGCTGACGATGTAGTTCACCAGGATCACGATGACGTTGACCACGATTTTGGAGAGCAGCCGGTCCGCCAGCAGCCACTCCACCAGGAGGTACAGCAGCACCGTGTCCAGCACCAGGGTGAAGAGGCGGACCGCCAGAAAGGAGGCGAACTCCCGGAGAGCGGCTCGGTTGGTCCAGCCCCTGCTCTGAAAGACGATGGCCTTGTTGGTGATGAAGGCAAAGGCGAAGGCGAAGAACCAGGCGATGATGTTGGAGGGGATCAGGGCCACGCCCAAGCGGCCGCACAGGTGGAACACCGCGATGTTGATGACTGTGGAGCCCACGCCGAAGATGCCGTAGAGGATCAGCTCCCGCTCCTTTTTCAGAAATTCCACCGCCTTGGAAAACAGCACTGCGGCGCCCCTCCCTCTGTTGTGATGCGCAGAATCTGCAAGAGGGATTGTATCAGGTTCGGCTCCGGAAGTCAATCGAGGGGCCGGGAAGTTTGGCGGCGGCAGACTTGTAATCCAGGGGCCGGTTTGCTATAATAACTCTGCTATATTGGGCGCAGACAGGAGGACGGATATGGAGACGGTGGTGATCACAGACGGCAAGTACCGCTCGTCCATTGCCGCAGCGCGGGCCCTGGGCCGCGCGGGCTATCAGGTGGTGGTGACCCAGACCCGGAAGGACGCCTCGCTGGAGCCGCCGGTGTTCGCCTCCCGCTTTGTGGCCCGGGGGCGGTGGATCCAGGGCGCGGCGGCGGACCCGGACTATCCGGACCGCCTGCTGGATGTGCTGGAGGAGTATGACCATCCGGTCCTCTTCTGCGTGGGGGCGGTGACCCTGAACACCGTGGCCCGGCAGCGGGAGCGGTTTGCCCAGGCCTGTGACTTTCTCATCGCGCCGCCGGAGGTGCTGGACCAGCTGAACGACAAGGAGACGGTCCACGCCCGGTGCGAGGCCCTGGGGATCCCCGTGCCCAGGGAGTACACGGGGGAGCCGGAGGGCTATCCCGTGGTGATCAAGCCCCACTGCGGGGAAAAATTCGGCCTGAAGGCCCGGGACCGCTATCGGGTGGCCCGGGACCGGCCGGAATACGAGGCCGCCCTGGCGGCCATGGGGGCCTATGACCCCAGCCCCATCGTCCAGCAGAAGGTGGAGGGCGCCGGCGCGGGCGCCAGTCTGCTGCTGGACCGGGACAGCCGGCTGATCGGCGCCATCTGCCACCGCCGGATCCGGGAGTACCCGGCGGCGGGGGGGCCCTCCACCTGCTGTGAGAGCTTTTACGACGAGACCATGATCCAGCACGCCTGCCGGCTGCTCCAGTCGTTCCAATTTGTGGGACTGGCCATGGTGGAGTTCAAGGGGGACTGCGTGCTGGAGGTGAACCCCCGGATCTGGGGCAGCTTCCCCTTGACGGAGCAGGCCGGGAGCCCCATCGCCGTCCGGTACGCCCAGGCGGCGGCCGGGGCGGTGCTGGATTACCAGCCCCGGGACTATGACACCGGTGTGCGGATGCGGTTTCTCCTCAACGACACCGCGGCCATGCTGGACTACCTGCGCCACGGGAGGCCGGGACCCTTTTTCCAGGGCGCCGCGGACTTCTTCCGGGCGAAGGAGGCCCTCTCCTGCCGGGAGGATCCGGCCCCCATGCGCCGGTATCTCAGAAACAACCTGCTGCGGAGGTAACCATGGAGCTGAGACTGGATCTGCATATCCACTCGGAGCGCTCGCCGGACGGCTGCATGACTCTGGCGGAGATCGCGGCGCGGGCCAGAGCCGCCGGACTGAACGGCGCGGCCGTCTGCGACCACGACCGGACCCTGGAGGAGGTGCCGGAATTCCCGGATTTCCTGCTGATCCCCGGCGTGGAGGTGTCCACCGAGTACGGGCACCTGCTGGGGCTGTTCGTCCGGGAGCCCATCGGCACCCGGAAATTCGCGGAGGCTGTGGAGCGCATCCGCGGCCAGGGAGGGCTGGCGGTGCTGGCCCACCCCTTTGAGCACAGCCGGGACGCCGGGCGCATCGCCCCCATCGCCCCCCTGCTGGACGGGGTGGAGGTCTGGAACAGCCGGGCGGAGCGAAAGATCGCCGATGCCAACGCCCTGGCGGAGGCATTCGCCAAAGCCCACGGCCTCCGCCGCTTTGCCGGCAGCGACGCCCATGTGCCCCAGGAGATCGGCCACGGCGTCACAGTGGTCCGGGCGGAGGCGTGTACGCTGGATGCGGTGAAGGCGGCCCTGCTGCATGGAGGGACCCAGGTGCAGGGGTGCCGGAGCCGGGCCTGGTACACCGCCCGGAGCCAGCTGACCAAACGGAGAAAGACCAAGGCGGGGCCGGCGGCCTATGCCAAGTGGGCGGCCTTCGCGGCGAAGTGCTGGGCCCAGGATTTGATTCAAAAAGGAGAATGAGCAGATGTCGCTGATCGTGAAAATCGGAAAAAAGGGAAAGAAGATCGTGAAGAAGGTGCTCCAGCCGGCGGAGAAGCACAACCTCAGCTATACCCGCCGGATCGAGCGGATCAAGACGGACCGGCGGATCTGCGCCATGACCTTTGACGACGGCCCCATGGATCTGCCGGTCTCCCCGGACCGCTTCGGCGGGAAGTCTTTGACGGACGTGCTGCTGGACACCCTGGCGGAATTCGGCGCCAAGGGGACCTTCGACGTGGTGGGAGACACCAGCGAGAACTACCCGGACAAGGCCGGCAAGGTGGGCAGCGCCGCCTGGGGCGGCGTGAAATACGACCACTACCCGGACATCCACCAGGACGACAAGGGCGGCGCGGAGCACAACGACCGCCTGATCCGCCGCATTCTGGCGGAGGGGCACCAGATCACCAACCACGGCTACCGCCACATCATCTTCGGCAAGAAGCCCTTCGTCTACGGCGCCCGGGTGTACCTTGGCAGCCTGGACAAGGCGGTGGAGGACCTGCAGAAGCTGGACAAGCTCATGTGGGACCGGTACGGCTATCAGATCACCCTGCACCGGCCGCCCCACTATGTGGACAAGATGCAGGACGGCTTCACCAGCTACGACGTCTGTGACAAGATGGGCTACCAGTACATGGCCGCCTCCTTTGACGGGGCGGGCTGGCTCCCCTCCACCCTCTCCGACCCGGAGGCCGCCCTGGAGGCGGAGGTGAACGCCATGGTGGAGCCCATGCGGAAGGCCCTGGAAAAGGACCCCGACTTTTTCTGCGGGCAGATCATCTTCCAGAAGGACGGCTACAACATGGGCAAGCGGACGCCGGTGGCCTTCGGACTGCGGAAACAGCTGGAGCTGCTGAAGGAGTATGGCTACCAGGTGGTGACGGTGGACACCCTGCTGGCGGAGAGCCCCTTTGCCGACCTGGGGCGGGACGATCCCCTGTTTGAGAAGCTGAACAAGCTCCAGCAGGAGCGGGCCGTCGTCTACTCGGACAACTGCCTCCGGCTGGACGCGGTGATGACCTGCGGAGAGCTGGCCATGCTGCTGGCCCCCAAGGAGGAGGCCCTGGGCCGCCGCTGGGCGGCGGTCCGCAGAAGCGGAAAGCACGAGAACGCCTACTGGGGCGCCATGGACTGGTGCGCCGAGCAGGGGCTGCTGCCCCGGGGCACCAAGCCAGACGCGCCGGTCACGGCACTGCCGGAGGGGCTGTTCGCCCCGGTCAGCGACTTTACCCGCCGCAGCGTGTACGGGGCCTATAAGAACCAGTGAAGAGATAAAAGAACAGAGATAAAAGATACGCGGCGCGGAAAATTCCGCGCCGCGTGGTTTTGTTTCATCAGGTTTCCGCCAGGGTCACGCCGATGGTGAAGGCGATCTCAAAGGTGCGGTTCCAGGGGAAGTACACGTCCGAGATGGTGAGGTCCTTGATCTCCCGGTCGGCATAGGGGGCCAGGGAGGTGATGACCCGGCCGCCCCGGAGCGGAGCGCACACCAGCTCCTCGCAGGCCGGGAGGAACAGGTCCTCCAGCTTGTTCTGGATCAGCTTTCCGGTGATGGGGTTGGGCAGCAGGTTGTTGCGGTCCTCTCCCAGGCGGCTGATATACTGGTTCAGCAGCCCCTGGGCGTGCAGGCTGTAGGCGTAGGTGAGGGCCATGGAGTTGGCGATCTGCCGCACGTGGCCGATGTCGCAGGCCGGGTCCTTGTCTTTGCAGCAGGCCAGATACAGGTAGCGGGAGAAGCCCATGGCCATGGCGGCGCCGGTGACGTTGGCCTGTTCATACTGGCCGGCAAAGGCCACCAGCTGGCCGAAGTCCACCCGCTCCAGCAGCATCTGCCGCAGCGTGTCGCCGTAGGCGTTGTCGCTGGCCTCGATCAGCGCGGTGGGGATGTGGTGCTGGAGGTTATACTCCAGGGCGGAGACCAGCTCCTCGCAGTACGCCTGGGCCTGCGCCGGGTCTGCCGGGGCCGTCATCACCAGGAACTGGAGCTCCGCCTCGTCCTCCGGCACCCGGATGGCCTGGAACAGGTCCAGATGGAGGTCCACCGTCTCCTCCAGGGTGTAGCGGTCGTACTCGGAGGAGGGGATGCTCTGGCTGCCGCCGATGTAGCGGACAGAGGTCCTGACCTGGTAGCCGCCGTAGTCATCCTGGGCGATCTGGCACACCAGCAGGCGGGCCAGGCTGTCCAGCCCGGTCAGCAGAGTGCTGCCCCGGCCCAGCTGCCGCTCGAGATAGTGGAGCTCGTTGTAGTGGATGTTGGGGGCGTTGGAGGAGTCATCGATGCCGATCAGCAGGTGGATGTTGTCGTAGGGGGCCGTCTTTAGGGCGGAGATCACATAGTCCGTCAGCCGGAGCTTCCGCATCCGGACCCCCAGATAGTTGTCGATGATCTCCTCCGTCAGCACGGAGCGGTAGTCGGCGTTCTCCAGGGTGTCCTCCGCCGGGGTGACGCCGTCCTCTGCATAGCGGTAGCTGGCAAAAACGTTTTCCAGGGTCAGCTCGTCCCCCTCCAGGGCGGGACGGGCCACCATGCCATAGGCCCGCAGGGCGTTGTACTCCTCCAGCCCGAAGCCCTGATACCCCACGGTGGAGGCCAGGCGCACCACGCTGTCAAAGAGGTAGATCCGGTTGTCCGGGTCCTCCGCCAGGGAGAGAATGAAGGCGTCAAAGGCCTCCGTCTCGGTCATGGTGGTACCGTCGTCAAAGGTCAGGGGGAAGTCCCCGCTGACGGAGCGGGAGTTCACCAGTCCGCCGGAGAACAGCTGGTCCAGGGACAGCAGGAACAGGTCGCAGCCCTGTTGGTCCATCTCCCGGACCCAGGCCATCAGGGCCTCCCGGTCACCGTACTGGGTGCCGTTGCTGTTGGGCTCCTGGCCGTCCAGCTTGGTGCAGTAGATGTCGCCGTCCGGCAGGACGAGCTGGTAGCCGGAGGCCTCCGCCAGATAGACCACATCCTCCATGTTGTCGGTCCGGTCATCCAGGGGCACATAGGCGATGACCTTGTCCCAGTCCCGCACATCCTCCATGGAGGTGTCTAGCGACTCCAGGGCCGACGGGATCTGCCGCGCAGGCAGCAGCGCCCAGATCAGGACCGCAAGGACAGCCGCCAGCACCAGGGCCCCGGCGGCGATGCAAAGCTTCTTCAGCATATCTGAAGTACCTCTTTCTTGATTGGTTTCTCCAATATATCATAGCTTCCCGGAGATGACAAGCCCCGCCGGACACCGGGGCACAAGGGCGGAATTGACTTCAAATCCCATCTATGATACGATAACCGGGACGAATTTTCCGCGGTTTTTGCGCGGGAGAAAACTGCAATTTGCGTGTACAGGAGAGAGGCGCCATGGATACCATCGCCGTGTTGATCCCATGCTGTAACGAGAGCCAGACCATCGCCAAGGTGGTCCGGGACATCTCCGCCGTCCTGCCGGAGGCGACGGTCTACGTCTACGACAACAACTCCACCGACGGCACCGGGGACCTGGCCCGGGCGGCCGGCGCCGTGGTGCGGCAGGAGTACAAGCAGGGGAAGGGCAACGTGATCCGCCGGATGTTCCGGGAGATCGACGCCAAGTGTTATCTGATGCTGGACGGGGACGACACCTATCCCGTTGCCTCCGCCCGGGAGATGGTGGACCGGGTGCTGAACCGGGGCGCCGACATGGTGGTGGGGGACCGGCTGTCCTCCACCTATTTTCAGGAGAACAAGCGGCCCTTCCACAACTTCGGCAACTCCCTGGTCCGCACGGCCATCAACTGCCTGTTCCACAGCGACATCAAGGACATCATGACCGGCTACCGGGCCTTCAGCTACCAGTTCGTCAAGACCTTCCCGGTGCTCTCCGGCGGGTTTGAGATCGAGACGGAGATGACCATTCACGCCGTGGACCGGAAGATGTTCGTGGAGAATGTGGTGGTGGACTACCGGGACCGGCCGGCGGGCAGCCAGTCCAAGCTGAACACCTACTCCGACGGCTTCCGGGTGCTGATGACCATTGCCCGGCTGTTCCGGGTCTACTGCCCCCTCCGCTTTTTCGGCCTGCTGGCCCTGCTGCTGGCCGCCGTCAGCATCCTTCTGTTCCTGCCCATCCTGCTGACCTATCTGGACACTGGCCTGGTGCCCCGGTTCCCCACCCTGATCGTCAGCGGCTTCATCATGGTGGCGGCGCTGCAGTCCCTGTTCTGCGGCCTGCTGCTGGACAACATGCGCCAGAAGGACTGCCGGGACTTTGAGTTCCAGCTCCAGCAGGCCCACGACAGCTATCGGCGGATGCAGGAGCGGGCATGAGGGAGTTGGTGAGACGGCCGGAACGGCGCCGGGCCTGGCGGATCGCGGGCTGCGCGCTTCTGGCGGTGCTGATGGCGGAGAGTCTGCTGGGCACCCTCAGCATCGACGCCCACTATGTGGCGGACGAGGCCCTGGCGGGGCGGAGCGTCCTGTTCCGTACCATGATCTATCTGATCCGCTGCTTTTCCGTGGAGCCGGGCCTGGGCGCCTGCGTGAGCCTTGGGGCTTTTGTGCTGCTGTACTTTCTCCCCCGGCTGCGGACCACTGGGCTGGAGCGGGGGCTGGCGGCGTGCTTCGGGGCCCTCTTCACCTTCATGCAGATGATCGGCTGGTCCTATGACACCTACGGCAGCTGGGACGCCCTCTTCGGCTCCCGGTTCATCCTGCTGCGGGCGGCCATCATCTTCCTGGGCCGGACGCTGCTCTCCTCCTGCCTGGTGCTGTATGCCTTCCGCCTGGCGGACCGGCTGACGGCCGCCCCGGCGGGCGGGCCCTTCCGGTTCTCCTGGAAGCGGTTTTTGCTGGCGGCGGGACTGGTGGTCCTCTGCTGGCTGCCCTACTACATCCTCTTCTTTCCGGGCCTGGTTCCTGCACAGGCCCACGGAGTGGCTCCAGTATTCTGCCGTGCGGGGGCCAGAGGTCTATGCCACCAATCACCACCCGTACTTCACCACGGTACTGTACGGGGCCTTTGCCAAGCTCGGCCTGCTGCTGGACGGCAATATCTTCTATGGGGTGGCACTGTACTGCCTGTGCCAGATGCTGGTGATGGCGCTGGTGCTGACCGGCGTCTGGTTCTACCTGCGGCGGCTGGGCCTGTCCGGCAGGATCTGCAGGGCGGGGCTGGCGTTCACCGCCCTGTTCCCCCTGTGCCCCCTGTACGCCATCACCATGCTGAAGGACACCCTGTTCGGCCTGGTGTGCCTGACCTTTTCCGTGCTTCTCTTTGAGGTGGCCCGCACCCGGGGAGAGCGTCTGAAGCACAACTGGTTCTGCGGGGCGCTGCTTGCCAATGGCCTGCTGGTGGCGCTGACCAAGAACCAGGGGGTCTATTTTGTGGCGGCCGCGGCGGCGTTCTGCCTAATTTTCTGCCGCCGCCGGCTCCGGGCGGCGGTCTCCCTGGTGCTGCCGGTGGTGCTGTTTCAGGTCGTGTGGCTCCAGGTGCTGCTGCCGGCTTGGAACGTGGCGCCGGGCGGCAGGCAGGAGGTCCTGGGCCCCCTCTTCCAGCAGACGGCCCGGTATGTGGTGATGTACCCGGAGGATGTGACGGCGGAGGAGGCAGACGCCATCCGGGCGGTCATCGACTATGACCACCTGGCGGAGCTGTACAACCCGACGCTGGCGGACGACGTGAAATTCACCTACAACCAGGACGCGACAGAGGAGGAGCTGTCCGCCTATTATCAGGCGTGGCTCCAGATGCTCCGCCGCCACCCGGACGCCTATCTCCAGGCCATGCTGAACAACGTCTACGGCAGCTTCTACCTGGGGAATCAGACTGCCCTCTCCTACACGGACTTCGACAACCGGGAGGTGGCGGACTACCCGGAGCTGGTGGTGGAAAAGACCCCGCTGCTGGAGCGGGTGCAGCCCATCGCCCAGATCCTGCTGGCCGCGGTGCAGCGGGTGCCGGGCATCGGCGTCCTGTTCTGCGTGGGCGGCTATCCGTGGGTGGTTCTGTTCCTCTTTTTGGATGTGCTGCGCCGGAGGCAGTACGCCCAGCTGCTGGCCCAGCTGCCGGCCATTTTGTCGGTGGCGGTGCTGCTGGTGTCCCCGGTCAGCGGCAGCTACCGCTATGCCATGCCCATGATCTTCCTGCTGCCGTTCCTGATAGGGCTCCGGCTGCTGCCGGGCCCGTCTGCCCCCGCAGCCGCCGGGGAGGCGGCGGGGGAGGGTGGGGGTTCCCCCAAAAATTGAATCCGCGGCCACCAGCCGCCCGGCTCCGCCGGGCGGCATTTTTTCACCGGCAGAGGGGGAACTGGACGCCTGGCTTCAAAAAAAATTAGACGCGGTCCAGGGGCCGCAACCCGCTGAAACGCCCCAATGGTTTCTCCCTGGTAACTGCCCGATCGTTACCGGCCGGTAAGTACGGCACAAAATTGTGCGTACTTTTCAAGCGGAAAAAACGGCGATACAATCAACACATCCAAGGGAAATCCCCTTTTTAAGAATGATTGGGAGGTAAACTTACTATGGAAGAAGTCGTAAAGTTCCTGCGGGAGAATCCGGTGCAGTACCTGGCCACTGTGGGCCGGGACGGGAAGGCCAAGTGCCGCCCCTTCATGTTTGCCGGGGAGCAGGGCGGCAAGCTGTGGTTCTGCACCAACAGCACCAAGGAGGTCTACAAGGATATGCAGGCCAACCCCTATGTGGAGGTCTCTGTCTCCAGCCCCGCCTATGCCTGGATCCGGCTCAGCGGCAAGGCGGTGTTTGAGAACGACCGGGCCGTGAAGGAGATGTGCATCCAGAACCCCATTGTCAAGAGCCAGTATCAGACGGCGGACAACCCGATCTTTGAGGTGTTCCATCTGGCGGACGCCCGCGCGGTGATTGCCGACTTCTCCGGCAACCCGCCCAAGACATATACCCTGCATACCCTGTAAAAAATCCAGCGGGGGCTCCGGCGTGTTTTCGCGCCAGAGCCCCCGCTGCCCCGCGCGCCCGCCCTTGACACGCCCCGCTGCCCTGCATACAATGGAACGGAATGGAACTGTGCAAAGGAGTGTGACAGATATGGAGCGTTCTTCCGGGATTCTGCTGCCGGTGTTCTCCCTGCCGGGAGCGTACGGCATCGGCACGCTGGGCCGGGAGGCCCGGGCGTTTGCGGACTTTCTTCGCGACGCCGGCCAGAGGTGGTGGCAGGTGCTGCCGGTGGGGCCCACCGGGGCGGGGAACTCCCCCTACACCAGCGCGTCCACCTTCGCCGGGAATCCCCTGCTCATCGATCTAGAGGACCTGCGGGACCGGGGCCTGCTGACGGAGGCGGAGCTGTCCGCCGCCCGGATGCCAGAGGGAGCGGCCATCGACTACGCCGCCCTGTATGAGACCCGGGAGCCCCTGCTGCGGCGGGCCTTCTCCCGGCTGGACGGGGGAGAGGCCCAGGCGGTGCGGAACTTCGCCGCCGCCAACCCCTGGCTGAGGGAGTACGCCCTGTACCGGGCCCTGAAGGCCCATTTCGGGGAGGCGGCCTGGTACGACTGGCCGGACAAGGCCCTCCGGGACCACGACCCGGCGGCCCTGGACGCCTGGCGGACCCGGCTGGCGGACAATGTCGCCTTTCACGAGACGGTGCAATCCTGGTTCTTCTCCCAGTGGAAGGCCCTGAAGGACCATGCCAACAGCCTGGGGGTGGGGATCATCGGGGATCTGCCCATCTACGTGTCGTTGGACAGCGCCGACGTGTGGAGCGAGCGGAAGGAGTTCCTGCTGGATGAGACGGGGAAGCCCAGCCGGGTGGCCGGGGTGCCGCCGGACTACTTCTCGGCCGAGGGCCAGCTGTGGGGCAACCCCCTGTACGACTGGGCGGCCCAGAAGAAGGACGGATTCGGCTGGTGGATCCGCCGGGTGGAGGGGGCCTCCCATCTGTTCGACGCCATCCGCATCGACCACTTCCGGGCCTTTGAGCGGTACTGGTCCGTCCCCGCCGGGGCGGAGACCGCCAGGGAGGGCCGGTGGGAGCCCGGCCCCGGCATGGACCTGCTGGGCGTGCTGACGAACTGGTTCCCCCACATCACCT
>ERZ1643246.4639-NODE-4639-length-10669-cov-7.251555_pt1 | contig 10669 bp, 9 predicted proteins | sample MGYA00579265_ERZ1643246 | MGnify/ENA primary metagenome ERZ1643246 (study PRJEB29033, sample SAMEA4952261) | chicken gut metagenome | biome: Broiler Chicken; feature: Gastrointestinal Tract; material: Caecum | place: Ireland | collected 2018 | study: Broiler...
ACTTCTCCTGATTCAAAAGCTCCTGCAAGATCTCTCACTTCCTTTCTGCGGTTCTGTCCTATGTTCCTGCGGGTTTCCCCTCACAAGATTCTGGTTACAGTTTTTTATACCTGCCGCTTATATGGTTCATTACTTGTGTAATTAACCATATCACCAAGCATGTAAAAAGTCAATAGAAAAACCGGAAAAACAGGAATTTTTCTGCTTTTCCGGCTTTCTTTATAGGTTTTTATCTCGTTTCTATTCGTCAAAGGTTACCGCGACCTTGCCGCAGTTTCCCCCTGCCATCAGGGCATAGGCTTCCCCAGCCTTTTCCAGAGGGAATTCATGAGTGATCAGTTTCTCAGGATGGATATCCCAGCGCACCAGATGTTCGGTCAGTTCTTCCATTTTCCATAAAGAGGTCACCCAGGAACCGTAAATCGTCTTCTGTCCATGGATCATATCCGGACTGGGATTCAGGGTACTGGTTCCGCCCTCGCCTACAAAAGCGATCTTTCCCCACTCTCTGGTACCCCGTACCGCCAACTGCCGGGCCTGGTCGTTGGCGCTAGCGTCAATGGCCCGCTCTGCTCCATGACCTCCTGTAGCCTCCAGGATTTCCTCCAGAGCGCCGTCTCCCGGCTTAATGATCTGATCAGCCAGACCCAGCTTTTTTGCTAACTGGATCCGATAATCGTTCATCTCCACTCCGATAAGCTTATCCGCCCCCATAGCTCTGGCCAGCATCAGAGCGGCCAGGCCGACCGGACCCAGTCCGGTAACCAGCACCGTATGATTCCCGGAAACCCCGATCTTTTCAATGGCTTCGTAAACTGTTCCAAAGCCGCAGGCCACCTGGGCTCCGTCTTTGTAAGTCAAGGGTTCCGGAAGAGGGATCAGATCTTTCTCCTCTGCCAAAATATAAGGGGCCATTCCTCCGTCTCTCTGCCAGCCATAAGCCCTTCTGTATTTGCTTTTGCAGGATATATAATATCCTTTCCTGCAGTCATGGCAGACTCCGCAGCCGGAAATATGGTAGACGATCACTCTGTCTCCTTTCTTAAACCTCCGCAGTCCCTGCCCCTCTTCCACGATCTGTCCGCAGGGTTCATGTCCTGCAATGGTACCGGGAATATAAGCCTCCGGTCCTTTCCCCACATGCTCCCGGTAAATACAGCGGATATCGCTTCCGCAGATGGTAGAAGCCATGGTTTTGATCAGCACCTGGCCGAATCCCGGTTTTGGTATTTCAAAATCTTTCAGTTCCACCGTACTGTTTCCCGGCAGGACCGCGCCTTTCATAGTTTCCATCCTGTAATCCTCCTTTAGATTTTCTCCGTGTTTTTATTTGTCTTTATTATACCTTTCCCCGGATTTTCTTTAAGAGAGAACTGCGACAGGTTTTAGAAAATATGTCGTCTTTTCGCAGTTTTATCCCGTTCTTTCTTGACGGAAGCTTTCCTGGCCTGATACACTAAAAAGCAGGAAAATCTATCCCGCCAGAAGGAATACGCAGGAGGAAATAAAGAAATGAAATCTTTGTATCAGAATCTGGACTTTTCTTTTACTGTTGAAAACATTCCCGTTCATGTACTTACGATCGCTCTGTGCCGCCGGGTCTCCCATGTTCCTTTTCACAGTCACGGAGCCGGCTGCTATGAGCTTCACTATATTGTCTCCGGAAAAGGGGAGATCCGCCTAAAAGACGGCTATTTTCATACTTCTCCCCATACCTTTTACATGGCGGGCCCTCACACGGAGCATGCAGAGATCTCTGACCGGGAAGACCCTATGACGGAATACTGCCTGTATTTTTATATCAGTCCCGGCACAGTTTCAGAAAAAACTGCTCTTTTAAAAGCCCTGTTCTCCCAGGATCTCCTTCTTGGCAGAAATGTCTCCCGGCTGCTCCCTCTCTTTGAAGATCTGAAAGAAGAAATGGAAAAAAAGCCTTTTGGTTACAGAGAGTATATCTGCGGCCTGCTCAAACAGATCTTTGTCTTATGCATCCGCAGTTCCCTTAGTTCTGTCTGCGAAGGATCCTCCTCTCTCTCCCAAAATCTGGTCCTGCAAAAATCTGTCATAGCTGAAGACTATTTTTTATATGAGTATGAGGATCTGAATCTGAAAGAGCTGTCCCGCCGCCTGGGCTTAAGTATCCGGCAGACGGAGCGTTTCCTCAAAGAATTCTATGGACAGACCTTTCTTGAGAAACGCACCCAGGCCCGGATGGAACGGGCTCTGCTCCTTCTTCCCCAGCCTGGACAGACAGTCACCTCTGTCTCCAACGCCCTGGGCTACTCCTCCCCGGAGCATTTCTCAAACGCTTTCCGGAAGTACTTTGGCAGCAGTCCGAAAAATTTTCTAAAAGCCCGGAAAGGAAGTTCTCTTAATTGATTTTCAGAGATAAAGTCAAGACCACCGGCCGGTGGTCTTGACTTACTCCACTAACAATCGGAATTTCCTATAAATTAAAAAAGGCACTGCCTAAGCAATGCCCATTAAATGTCTGATAAATTAATTTTCATTTCTGGAAATAGAAATCCTTTTATTGTGTCTGAAAATGTATACTCTATGAAAGAGCCGTTCTCCTCTTTCGGATCAAAGTTGTGAATCTGTACTCTTCTTTTATCTGGATCCACAATCCAATATTCTCTTACACCAGCTGTCCTATACTTGAAAAGCTTTGTGTGATAGTCCATCTGCCTTGATGAAGGTGAAACTATTTCTACTATCAAGTCTGGTGCTCCATTACATCCTTTGTCTGTCAGCTTATTTTTGTCGCAGATAATAGAAATATCAGGTTCCACGTAGTTTGTATTGTTTTTGTTGATGAACACAGCAAATGGAGCAGGATAGACTTCACACGATCCTCCCTTTCCCTTTATAAAACTTGTAAATGCATAACTGATTTCATTTACAAGCTTTTGGTGATTCCTAGAAGGTGGAGCCATATAATAAATATGACCATTTATGATTTCTGCTCGTTGTCCATCAGGCAATGAGTAGATGAAATCTGTAGTATATTTAGTTTCTTTTGCCAACATACCTATCATCTCCCTTCTCTCCTTTCTTTATATTATACATGGTTTTCTGTTGATGTCTAGGAATAGATTAGTTTTCGCATTTATCTTACTACAGCCCAATTCCCTTTGCCTGTTCTTCTGTGGCTTACAATGTCCATAAGAAAATTTGTCAGCGCTCTTTCAATGTTCCTTTCGGGATATGCAGCTATCAATGCAGCAAAAAACTGGATTGGTGATTTGCAAATAAGATTAAGCAGTAATATCTTGTTTTGCTTTTTCAGAGCCTTCAGTCTTTTTATATACATTCTTTAAGGCTCTGAAGATCCTGGAATCCATACCTTTCTTTTCGCTTGTCCAACCACAGTCATCCAGTATTTCACATACCTATTCCAAGCCTGTAGATCTATATGTATTTAGGATCCTTTTAGCAGTAGATATAGAAGAAAGCTCATTTCCGTTTCTATGGGAAGATATGGCTATATGGTATCTTTTACATATATTATGTAATAATATATCTTCCTTTACCCCTGCAGCCAGACCTGCCTTGCAGCAGTCATATGGCGTTAATTTAGAGCGGTTATGAATTGCCTTCCCATCTTGATATGAGCATAGATTCTGTGCTGGCCCACTGGACAATAGAAAAGTCCGTTGCGTAAGTTCAGCTTAATTGGATCATATGCCTCTTCTATAAAATTTAAGGCAATTTCTTCTCCCTTTCGCTTTGTGAAGGTTTCTGTGCGCTGGTAGCTGTTATCAATAGCAATCATATATAGAGGAACCTGTGCCATGATTTTAATTCAATCAAATTTTATTGAAAACCTGTAAAAGCCCAAAGTATCCCCTGAAAATAGAGGTGTATGTCGCATGATTAAAGAAGAAGTTAAAAAAAGAGTTGAAACAGAGTTAAAGAAAATTAAACCCAGCTTTGAGTTGGATTATGTCTGTCATCTGAATGATATAAAGGCAGACGAGTATTTGTATGCAAACATGTGTTCGCTATATCAGATAAAAATAAAGAGCTGATATAAAACCAGAATCATTTCTGATCTTATATTAACTCTCTATAGAATCGTATATGCGAGATTTCCTCCTATATTTTTTTTAAAGTAATCAAGGTAAGCAAACTATATTTTCTTCGGAACCTTAAAAACCTTGATTTTAAAATAAAAATCGGGGCAACAGGATTTGAACCTGCGACCTCACGGCCCCCAGCCGTGCGCGCTACCAAGCTACGCCATACCCCGCAATCAACAAATGCTATTATACCAGAAATTTTTAAAAAATCAACACTTTTTTGATTTTTTTATTGCAAGGTCACTATTCTCATAGGAACGCCGCATTCGTCCGCCGGGCTTTCCGATAAGAACGCCCGGCTTTCGATCATATATCCATGTCATACTTCTATTTTTATCAGGTCTGTATCTCTGCTGCTTGTCCCCACATAGATCTGATATGGGATATCCTCTGTAACAAATGCATTTTCTTTTTCATTATAATAGGCCATATCCTGCAGATCGCAGGACAGTGATACCCGGCGCTTTTCCCCCGGATCTAAGTGGATCTTTCGGAAATCCTTCAGTACATACCTTGGCCGCCACACCACGGAGTCCTTGGCTCCCACATACATCTGAAGAACCTCTGCCCCTTCCCGGTTGCCTGTGTTTTCCAGGATCGCTGATACCAGGATCTTCTCGCCTTCCCTTTTCCCCTGTACATCTGCCAGACGAAAAGTTGTGTAGGAAAGACCGAGTCCAAAAGGATACAAAGGTTTTTTCCCTTCTTCAGCCAGCAAGGTGTATCCGTGGCAATACTGGTATCTGGCTTCATCTGCGTTCCAGTCTAAATCAGGAAGGTCCGTTTCTTTCTCCGGCATGACAAAAGGCAGCTTTCCGCTGGGATTTACATCTCCAAATAATACTTCTGCCACAGCATTTCCGCCCTCCATGCCCGGATAGTAAGCCAGAAGGATTGCGCCTACCCTGTCCTGCCATTCCCCAATAGTAAAAGAACTTCCTCCAAAAAGCACCACCACTGCATCTTTCCGTACCTCTGCCACTGTACGGATTATAGAAAGATCCCTCTCTTTTAAGCCCAGTCCCTCTGTACGGTCTCCTCCAAACTCCTGGCCGGAGGAATCTTCTCCCTCTTTTGCCACACACTCTCCCTCATCCATGTAATCATTTCCGGCTACAATAAGTACAACGTCTGCCTCTTTTGCCAGCCGCCGGCAATGAGAGACGCGCTGGCCTTCATAATAAGTGATCTCCGCCTGGTTCCAGTGGTGAATGATCCCCTCCAGGATCGTGACCACATAGGGGGCATATACCTGACTGGAACCTTTGTCCCCGGTATTTGCCTGATCTGCCAGAACGCCGAGGACCAGGATTTTAAGCCCTTTTTGTTTTGGGTTTAAAGGCAGTATATGTTCCTTATTTTTCAAAAGAGTGATCCCTTCCCGGGCACACCTGCGCGCCAGCTGTATGTGTTCGCAGAACACTTCAGGGGCTGGCTTCTTTCCCCTGTCTTCCTTCCGGCTCTTTGCTTCATGGGCCAGAAGAGTGCGCAGGATCCGCAAGGCTGCTTCATTGATCCGTTCTTCCTTCACCAGCCCTTGTTTTACCGCCCGGATCAGCCTGTCCCCGAAAAACTGCGCGGCAGGCATTTCCATATCCATGCCTCCATTAACTGCCTCCACAGTATCTTTGATCCCCCAGAGAAAATCATTCATCACAAATCCGTCGAATTTCCACTCCCCCTTTAGAACCTGGTTTAAAAGATAGTCGTGATGACCGCAGGGCACTCCTTCGTAAGCATTATACGCGCTCATGACCGCTCCGGCTCCGGCATCGATACAGGCTTTAAAATGCGGCAGAAACACTTCTCTTTCCGCCCGTTTGCAGCACCGCACAGAAACTTTAAATCGGGAATTTTCCATAGAATTAAACGCAAAATGCTTCACACAGGCAATAACGCCTTTGCTTTGTACTCCCTTGACCAGCGCGGCCCCCATATGCGCCAGCAGACAGGGATCTTCTCCATATGTCTCCTGCGCCCTGCCCCAGCCAGGGTGATAGGGCAGATTCACACAGACTCCTCCAAACAGATTGCCGCCGGCTGCGATCACTTCCTCTGCCATTGCCTTCCCCACAGCAGTTTCCAGATCAGGATCAAAAGTTGCCCCTCTCATAGACGTCACAGGGAAACAGACCGACTGCCCGCATCCGCACACTACGCCCCGTGTACCATCTGCAAAGAGCATAGGTGGAACCCCTTTTTCTTCCACTCCCCCGGCTCTGTAGGGATATTCATTATAGTGGGTTTTCATCTTGCTCTGAATAGCTCCTCTGACGCCTTTTTTGGATTCACAGCCGCTCATAAGGGAAACCTTTTCTTCAAGTGTAAGCGTCTCAAGTATCTGACGGGCCCTCTGTGTATAAGAAAGCCGGTATGTTCTCCATTCATTCATCCCTATGTCTCCTTTTCTGATCTGCCGTATAACTGCCCTCTTCTATTCTTCCCAGTCATTATCCAGGATTCTCTGTATAATTGTTTTTACCTCTGAAACTTCATAATCCAGATACCCCTGCACTTCTCCGTTATGCTGATCGATCTGTCCTTTCTGCCGAAATTCGCTTGGCGTCAGTCCTGTTTCACTGCGGAATATTCTATAGAAAGTCTTTTCCGATCCGAAGCCGCACACATCCAGGATATAATTTATATTTTTATCCGTATTTTTAAGCAGCTCCTTGGCCTTTTCTACTCTCAGATCATCCAGGATCTCTTTTCCTGTAACTCCAATCGCTGCTTTCAGATGCCTGTCAAGAGATTTCCGGCTGAATCCGAATTCCCTGCAGGTCATATCCACAACCTTTTCTTCTTCAAGATACTGTTCCATAAATGCGATCACATCTGCGGCCAGTTCCTGCTGGGACTGAGAAACTTCATCTTTATAGCATACATCATGCAGCACATAATCAAAAAGATCCGCTATAATCCCGCACACCTGGGCTCTCACACGAAAAGAAGAATGTCTGTCTTCTTTCAAAGTCTCCCATACAAGGGCCGCCAGTTTTTTGAAAAAGTACTGGAAACCACATTCCGGTTCCTCCTCTTTTTGTGTACTGTCCAGATAAAACCTGGTACTCCCTCCCTGACTGTCTGCGTCCGTGAAAAGTTCCGGGCTCATCTGGAGTATCATGCAGAGATTCGGCTCGTCTTCCATGCATCGTATGGCATGAATGACCCTGGAATTTACAAGAAAAATATCTCCTTTTGTGAGGGTAATGGAATCGGACTCTACACGTATATTTATGCTGCCTTTCAGGATCCCGATCATCTCATATTCTTTATGCCAGTGAAAGGTGCTGGATTCAATAGGCGCCACAAAAATATTAACCGGAAATGCCTGATTACTGCTGATTGTCTCGTAAATAGAATAGACCATATCCCTCTCCTTTTTAAATGTGAAAATCCCCCGATGTCCCTAAAGGACACCGGGAGTAATCTTTTTCATCTTACATTAATTTTCTTTTGCTCTTTTCTCCTCCAAACCTTTTGCGATCTGCGGATAGATTTTATCAAGATTGCAGAAGAACAGCGCGATAGCTCCGGCAACAATAAGAACCACCGGTACAATGGTAAATACTGTTTTGATTCCGGATATTGTAGCTGCGGTCTGGGCTCCCAGAGCTCCGTCATAAGCCGCCCATGCAAGTCCCCATCCTACGATAGCAGAGCCAAGACCTGCGCCGACTTTCATTCCAAATGAAGTAACAGAGTTGGTCAGACCATCCAGGCGCACGCCTGTCTTCCATTCGCCATAATCAATAACATCTGCTACCATGGCAAAAAGTCCTGCGTTGTGCGGAATACCGCCGATTCCAAGGCAGACAAGACCAATAGCCGCTGTAGTAAAAGATGTCTCTGTAAATGCCATAACAAGAAGTCCCAGAATTTCCAGGCCATATCCCAGCATCAGGCTCTTCCATTTGCCAAGGAATTTATTGATATATGGGAACACGAGATTGCCGATCATCTTGGGGAGGATAAAGCAAAGTGTCAGCGTTCCCATAAGAGCCGCGTTGCCAAGGACATCTCTGGCATAATAAATACGCAGTCCGTTATTGACACCTAATATAGTATAGTCTACCACAAAAATAACGGTAACGAGAAGGAAATATTTATTTTTGAACAGAAGTTTAAAGGATTCCCATACGCTGATCTTATCTTCTTTCTTCTGTACCTTCGCAGTGTTCTTTTCTAAATTTGTTCTCTCTTTTGTTCCGGCAAATGTGATCAGAAGCAATACAGCCGCCAGAATACCGAAAATTACTGCCATACCTGTCCAGCCAAATTTTTCTACCAGACCGTTAACATTATAATTGATGAACAATACCGTTCCCATAGTCAGGAAGAAACGGATGGAGCTCATAAGAACGCGGTCTTTCGGATCCGGCGCCTCCAGAGAAAGCAGTGTGTTATAGGCCAGATTACATGCTGTATAGATCACAACTGCCATGAGTATATAGGTAATAGTAGCCCATGCCATCTTTCCGCCCTGGCTTAGTCCTGACGGTATCGTAAACACGATCACCAGGCCCAGGCCCATAGGGATGGCCGTCCACAGAATCCAGGGACGCGCCTTACCCCAGCGGGTATGTGTGCGGTCCAGGATAGATCCCATGATCAAATCCGAAACTCCGTCCAGCAGACGTGTAAGGAGCATCATAGTTCCGATAAAAGCCGTTGCCAGTCCTACGCTGTCTGTATAATACAAGGTCAGATAGGATCCGATGGTTGTCCATACCAGGTTGCATCCGCCGTCTCCAATAGCGAATGCTATAATTTCTTTCCATGAAGGTTTACTGCTTTTCATGTTCTTCCTCCTTTTACTTTATTGCGCTTTCAGATTTAATGTCAAAAGCGAAAGCTTTCCTTTTCCTCTGTACACAAAATACAATTCTGTTTTTTTATCCAAGGACACTTTTGTTCCTGCTGCCTTCCACCAGTTTGTCTTTTCCAGATGGATGCTCCCTCTTTGCTCTCCATCTATTTCCGTATAGATTTCCAGTTGACCGCAGGCATCTGTCTGATATACAACTTCGATCTCCTTTGTCACTGACAGATCAATATATTTATACCCGATCAGATTTCCATCTTTTATGTTGGTAATAAAGCGCTCGCCATTTTCAGACGTTATAAATGGAAAATCCACTTCCGGGTTGCTTCGTCCGATAGAAGATAAGGGGCCCATATGGCCATTGGTCAGATTACAGCAATATACGGCCGGATAGGACGCGTTCCCGGATAAAGGCCCCGGGTTCATACCGCTTGTGGTAATAGTAACCTGGGGAATATGCCCGTTTTCATCAAAATAGACTCTTTCCGCGCATCCCTGTCTGTTGTACTGATTGATGTATGTGTGACGATGATAGAAGATATACCATTGCCCCTCTATCTGCACAAGGCCTCCATGATCATTTCCTACAGACATCAGTTTGTCTTCTTCTCTTCTTCCCTGATACCCGACATCACCGTTACTTACGATCACCCCTCCATAGGCAAACCCCCTCATAGGTTCATCGCTGACAGCATAGCAAAGCTGATGGGTATTGACGGAAGAATATACTAAATAATATTTTTCGTTTATCTTCCGGATAGACGGTCCTTCGAAATATTCATTTCCTTCAAAGGAAGTTCCCTTCCCATAAGCCAGGCTTGGTATGACCACAGAGGGACCTTCTTCCAATGTAAGCATATCCTCCTTTAGTTTTACCACACTGCCGCCCTTCAGGTCCTGCCCCTTATATCTGGGAATATTGATCATACATGGCGCAAATCCAAAATACAAAAAGATACCTCCCTCTGTACAGATCACAGATGGATCATAAGGCTGATTATCTGACATCACCCGTCCATCTTCATATTGCACCCTGCCGTAAAACTGGTACTCTCCCGCCGGTTCGTCACATACTGCGACATTGATGGAATCCTGAAACTTCACACAGTAATAGAGATAATATCTGCCGTCTTTTCCGCGCACTACATCCGGCGCATAAAGGGGAAGACTCTCTGTATTATAGGGATCCTGATCTTTTCTGTAGATGACCCCCTCATATCTCCAGTCTGAAAGATCACAAACAGGGGCAGACCATGAAACATAATCCAGTTCACAGAACTCATTTCCGTTTTCCATATCATGACTTCCGAAAATGTACAGACGGTCTCCAAATACATGAGGTTCACCATCCGGAATATGTTCACAAAGCGGAAGATACGGATTATGACATTGTGTCTTCATAATTTTCCTCCTCTCTTTTCTTGTCTTTTTCTTATGGCATTATTGTAGTCTTTTTTTCTCCTTTCGTTCTGTCATTTTTTTCTTTTTTCACTGTCATTTCAAGACAAAATATGTGCTTTTTGTATATTATTTACAATATTGTTATTTCTTTTTTATGCATATCCACTATATGTTTTTCAAAAAAGAAAAGCCATTGCACTTTAGATGATTCACCCTCTAAAGTGCAATGACTCTCATTTTGTATCGTTCAGATCCTCCAGCCACTGTATCCTGCTTTGCTCTGTATATCTTACTTCTTTTTAAAATCCCAGCTCCGCAAAGTTTCCCTCTGTCATCTCCAGCTGTATATCAAACCTGGTAT
>ERZ1643246.4641-NODE-4641-length-10667-cov-10.910102_pt1 | contig 10667 bp, 13 predicted proteins | sample MGYA00579265_ERZ1643246 | MGnify/ENA primary metagenome ERZ1643246 (study PRJEB29033, sample SAMEA4952261) | chicken gut metagenome | biome: Broiler Chicken; feature: Gastrointestinal Tract; material: Caecum | place: Ireland | collected 2018 | study: Broiler...
AAAGCAAATCTTACTTTTTCCATAAAAAATGCCCCCTTATCATCATTCTCCTGCCGGCTTCTCTCCAGCCGCGTCTGCTTTCATATACAGATGGTCCAGATACCCCTGCAGGATAAAAACTGCCGCGATCTGATCAATATGTTTCTTGCGGTTTTCTCTTCTGACCCCGCTTTCGATCAAAGTTCTCTCTGCCTCCACAGTGGTAAGTCTCTCATCCCACATGATAATCTCAAGACCTGTCCGCCTGTGTAGCATTTCCTTGAACTCAAGTGACTTTTCCGCGCGCTCCCCGATATCATTGTTCATATGTTTCGGAAATCCGAGAACAATCTTCTCTACCCCGTATTTCCCGATTAATTCTTCAATACGGGCGCAGGTTCTTCTCAGCTTGTTTTCCTCTTTACGGCTGATTGTCTCTATGGCCTGGGCCGTAATCCCCAGCGGATCGCTTATCGCCACTCCCACAGTTTTTGTGCCATAGTCAAGTCCCATAATCCTCATAACAGATTATTCCCATGAGTTGTGTTCAATATACGCTTTTAAGAGTTCTTCAACCAGCTCGTCTCTCTCCACCTTCATAACGAGGCTTCTCGCTCCGTTATAGCTGGTAATATAAGTAGGATCACCTGACATAATATATCCGACAATCTGGTTGACCGGGTTGTATCCTTTTTCTTTCAGAGCCTTGAACACGATCTCGAGAATATCTTTTGCTGAGATCTGCGGACCCGGCTCTACCTGAAAGAATTGTGTATTGCTAAGATCACTCATCGTATCTTCCTCCTTCTCAGTATTCTCAAATTACATAAAATCCCTATTTACAATTCTAATATAATCACCGTCAAAATTCAACGTATAATTTGTGAATCGTTTTCAATTTGCACTTTTACAATACGGTTTTTAAGATTTTCACTGCTTTCCACAGCTATTTTAATATACTCTTTTGTATGACCTGTCTGGACTTTTTTCCCGTTGACCAGAGCATCTTCCTCCACCAGAACATCTACCGTCTTTCCGATAAATCTCTGCTCATAGGCGTTTCTCTTTTTCTTGTCCAGTTCGATCATCTCGGCACTCCTAGCCGTTTTGACCTGCTCGTCAATCTGCCCGTCCATACGGGCTGCTTTTGTACCCTCACGCTTTGAATATTTAAAAATATGCGTTTCGTAAAAATCAACCTTGTCCACAAACGCAAGCGACTGACGGAATTCTTCTTCCGTCTCTCCCGGAAAACCTACGATAACATCGGTCGTAAGAGCCGGATCTTCAAAGTATTTTCTCAGAATACAGCATTTTTCGTAGTACTCTGCACTTGTATAGTGCCGGTTCATCCGTTTCAGTACGGCATCGCACCCGCTCTGAAGCGACAAATGAAAATGAGGGCAGATTTTCGGAAGTCTGCTCAATTCTGACGCAAAATCCGACGTAATAATTCCGGGCTCCAATGAGCCGAGCCGGATCCTTACAATGCCTTCAACCTCATGTACCGCGCGGATCAGATCAAGAAGATGCCTCTCGCCGTCAAAATCAATTCCGTAAGAGCTCAGATGGATTCCCGTCAGCACAACTTCCTGATACCCGTTGGCCGCAAGGCTCTTCACTTCGCTTACCACATCTTCCTGTTCTCTGCTGCGGACTCTTCCTCTTGCATAAGGGATAATGCAATATGTGCAGAACTGGCTGCATCCATCCTGAACTTTAATGTATGCACGCGTGTGGTCGCCGGGTTTTGTCAGATGCAGTTTTTCATATTCATGAGTCTGATTAATATCTTCGATCTCAGCAACAGCGCGGGGAGCTTCCGCCTCGCATTCTGCCGCTGTCTTTTCAGCACTCCTCTTCAAATCATAATCCTCGAGTATCTTTATCAGATCCTTCTTATGATTATTTCCCAGCACAATATCAATACACGGATCGATTTCTTTTCCGTCCTGTGCCTGTACATAACATCCTGCCGCAACTACGACCGCATCCGGATTCATTTTTCTTGCCCGGTGAAGCATCTGACGTGATTTTCTGTCCGCAATATTGGTCACCGTACACGTATTTATTATATAGATATCTGCTCCTTCTTTGAAGGGAACGATCTCATATCCTGCATTTTCAAGCATCTCCTGCATTGCTTCTGTCTCATATGCATTTACTTTACAGCCAAGGTTGTGCAGCGCTGCTTTTTTCATAATTATTTACCTCTTTTTTCCTCTTGTTTCTTGACTTTTCCCAGTGCATCTCGTAGAATAGACATGAGGCGGAAAGCCTTACTTTATTGTATGATTCAAGGAGGGACTATTAAAATGAAAACCGTACAGATTTCATTAAACTCAATCGACAAAGTAAAATCTTTTGTAAACGAGATCACAAAGTATGACAATGACTTTGATTTAGTATCCGGAAGATATGTTATAGATGCCAAATCAATCATGGGTATCTTCAGCCTTGATCTCTCTAAACCGATCGACCTCAACATTCACGCTGACGGAAATGTAGATGACATTCTTGCAGCTCTGGATGCTTACATCATCAAATAATTGATTTATGGTACATAAAAAGCTGTCTCATTGCGAGGCAGCTTTTTTTGCTGTCCCATTATTCCCCGTATGATACAGTAATTACTTCTGCTGTTTCAATTGCTGTCTGCATCAGATCGTCAATCTTCTCTTCCAGATTCAGCTCTGATTTGGCAATCCTCTCCACATTCGGCTTTGTCACCGGATGCTTTGCCACAAAAATTGTACAACAGTCTTCATAGGGCAGAATAGACGTCTCATATGTGTTAATCTTTTCCGAAATTTCCACGATCTCTTTCTTATCAAATCCGATCAGCGGACGGTAAACCGGAAGCGTGCATACTGCATTGGTCGCAGCAAGGCTCTGCATTGTCTGACTTGCCACCTGACCGATGCTCTCTCCAGTGATCAGTCCGAGACATCCGTCTTTCTTTGCAAAATGTTCTGCAATCCTCATCATATATCTGCGCATAATAATCGTCAGCTCGTCATGCGGACATTTTTCGTAAATATAAAGCTGGATATCCGTAAAATTTACAATATGAAGCTTAATCGGTCCTGCATATGCCGATACCAATTTTGCAAGATCTACCACTTTTTCTTTCGCACGCTCGCTCGTATACGGCGGTGCATGGAAATAAACCGCTTCGATCTCCACGCCTCTCTTAGCAATCATATATCCCGCTGCGGGACTGTCGATTCCCCCTGATAAAAGCAGCATAGCGCTTCCATTTGTTCCCACCGGCATACCGCCCGGACCGGGGATAATCTCCGAATAGATATAGACTTCTTCGCGGATCTCTACATTCAATCTGATATCAGGCGTGTGAACATCCACTTTCATCTCCGGATAAGCATCGAGAACTGCTTCTCCCAATTCGCAGTTGATCTCCATAGAATTCATCGGATAACGCTTATTCGCACGTCTTGCCTCTACTTTGAATGTCTTGTTGCCTTCCGGATACATCTGTCCTACATATGCGATAATATCTTTCTTCAGTTCCCCTATTTCTCTGACCGGTTTTCTCACTACGGGACAGATTCCGACAATTCCGAATACTTTCTTAAGATTTTCTACCGTCTCTTCGTAATCGTACTCACCTTCACAGTCCACGTACACTCTTCCGTGGCATTTATGAACGATAAACTCTCCGTCCACATCTTTTAACGCATATCTGATCTGCCGTACAAGAGCATCCTCGAACATATAACGGTTCTTTCCTTTGATTCCGATCTCACCGTACTTGATCAAAAATGAATGAAATCTCATATTTCTCTCCTTTGCTGACGCACGCCGCCGTACGCGGCGTTTCTTCAGTGCCGTGTATATCTTCTAAGCATCGGTATACAATTATATAGTGTTTCCAGTGTATAGTCAATTTCTTCTTTTGTCGTAAACTCCGACATACTGAACCGCAGCGTTGCATCCAGATATTCTCTTGCAGCCCCGATTCCTTTAAGCACGCCGCTTATCGACGGGTGATTTGACGAACAGGCCGACCCTGATGACACATAAATTCCCTTATCCTCAAGCGTATGCAGAAGAACTTCACTGCGCACGCCTGCCACGCCGAGGCTGATAATGTGAGGTGCGCTGCCTTCATCCGTAAAGCCATGTATTGTGGTATTCTCAATTTTTGAGACTCCCTCGATAAAACGGGCTTTAAGTTCCCTCATAAGCGCTGTCTTCATCTCCAGATCCTGATAGATCATCTTCGAAGCCAGCCCCAGTCCAGCAATTCCGGGTACATTTTCCGTGCCTGATCGTATATTTTTCTGCTGTTCCCCGCCAAACACGATCGGCTTGATCTTTACTTTACTGTCAATGTAAAGGAAACCAATTCCTTTCGGTCCGTGAATCTTATGTCCGCTCGCTGTCAGAAGGTCAATCCCCATACGTTTCGGCCAGATCCTGTACTTGCCGTATCCCTGTACCGCATCCGTATGGAACAGGATCGAAGGCTTATAATTCTTAACGATCCTTACTGCCTCCTGAACCGGCTGTACCGTTCCAACTTCATTATTTACGTACATTATCGATACGAGGATTGTCTCGGGACAGAGCGCTTCCTTTAACGCCTCCAGTTTAATCCTGCCTTTCGCATCCACCGGGAGATAGGTAACTCGGAATCCCTCTTCCTCTTCAAGATACCGCATTGTATTTAAGACAGCCGGATGCTCGATCGATGATGTAATAAGATGATTTCCGTTTCTCCGGTTAGCTCTTGCACAGCCGATCAGGGCAAGATTGTCACTTTCCGTGCCTCCGGACGTAAAAAAAATCTCTTTTGCATTCACTTTGAGCAGCTTTGCGATCGTCTCTTTCGACTCACGGATATAATGCTCCGCCTGTACACCCTTCCGATGCATTGACGACGGATTGCCGTAATCCCGGCACATAACTTTATATACTAACTCCCCTACTTCCGGATAACACATGGTCGTAGCAGAATTGTCAAGATAAACTTCCATTTGCTTTCTTCCTTTATACTTCTTACTTATAAATTATGATTGCTGCTTTCAAGATGATACATGAGAATCGATAGTACTGTCAATCCCGCCGTCTCGGTTCTCAAAATACGCTTTCCCAGCGTGACAGGCTCTGCACCGTACTTTTTTGCAAGTACCACTTCTTCTGTCTCAAAGCCTCCCTCCGGACCGATAAAAATACCGACAGACTGTCCCGGTGCAATATTTTCAATAATCCGGGCAGTCTTGTCCATTCCCTCCTCCAGCTCATAGGGAATGAGGACGATATCCATATCAGATGCCGTGTCAAGAGCACCGGTGAAAGTAGTCACCGGCCGCACCTCCGGAATCAGGCTGCGTCCGGACTGCTCCGCCGCTCCTTTAGCAATTGCCTGCCAGCGCTCCTGCTTTTTCTTCGCTTTCTTTTCATCCAGCTTCACGATCGAGCGCTTTGCCGAAAACGGAACAACAGCGTGTACTCCCAGTTCCACTGCCTTCTGTACGATCCAGTCCATCTTGTCACCTTTGGGCAGTCCCTGAAAAAGGATAATCTCTGACGGGAGCTCCGTATCAGAGTCCTGCTCTTTTAAAATATCCAGAACCGCTTTTCCCTCTTCATAGGCGTCTATACTGCATAAATATATTCTTCCGGTTCCATCGCTGATCCGTACATCTTCTCCCGGTTTCATTCTGAGTACATTTTTAATATGATTTACATCAGAACCTTCTAATATGATTTTCCCATCCCTGCACCATGAGGGATCTGCAAAAAACTGCTGCATACTCTCTTTTTACTCCTGTCAGTTTTTACGCGCTGTCACGCAGACCCATTCCCCCTGATAAGTCACGTCAAGGACTTCAAGTCCTGCTGCCTTCACTGCATCAACTACAGTCTGCTCTTTATCATCTATAATACCGCTTGTAATATAGATTCCTCCGGACTTTAACTGGTTTACGATAACCGGTGTAAGCTGTACAAGCACATCTGCAAGAATATTCGCCGCGACAATATCATAGCAGCCATATCCCACCTTATCCTGCACCTCTTTGTCGTCTATGATGTTGCCGATCATCACTTCATAACGGTCTTTTGGAATCCCGTTGACCTCCATGTTTTCATAGGATGCTTCAATCGCGCACGGATCAAGATCTGTTCCCACAGAGTAAGCCGCTCCGAATTTCAGTGCCAGCATGCCGAGGATACCGCTGCCGCATCCAACATCCAGAATCTTTGTCCCCTCTGTCACGTATTTACGGATCTGCCGGATACAGAGCTGCGTCGTCTCATGCATACCGGTTCCGAACGCAGTTCCCGGATCAATGTGGATCACCATCTTGTCACTGTCTTCCGGTTTTACCTCTTCCCATGATGGAATGATAAGAATATCATCCACATAAAACTGATGAAAATACTGTTTCCAGTTGTTTACCCAGTCCACATCCTCGGTCTCAGACTCCTCGATCAGGCACTCCCCGACATTCAGATACGCGGACATTTCCTGAAGCTCTCTTCTGATGTCCTCCAGTATTTTTTCTTTGTCCTCTTCCGGTTCCAGATAGAAACTCAGATAAGCCACTCCGTCATCCGCCTCGATTTCCGGCAGGATATCAACGAACATCTGCTCCTTGTCAGACTGTGTCAGAGGAACTTTATCCTCAATCTCCACCCCCTGAATTCCAAGATCCATAAGCATGCTGCTGACAATATCCTCTGCCTCAGTTGTTGTCTTCAACCGGAATTTATTCCATTTCATTTTTTGTACTCCTTCTTCCGTTTTATTTACTCCTGTTTTCTTTTTCAAACCAGAGATTCAGATCTACATTTGCATTGATTCCCGGTACTGCGCCCGACTCGCTGTACTGCCATATTTTATAGTCATACGGACACTGGGGAATTTCGTGATAATCCGCATACCAGAAATCATACTCCGAAAGTTCTGACATATCAAGCGTAAATGCCATCCACTTCATATTTGAATAGATCATCGGATTATATCCCGCCTGCTCAACAGTCTCGCAAAACACTTTACAATAATTGGTAAAATCCTGCTTTGTATTGTCATCCGTGCGGGCTGTATCCCATTTTATCTCCTCTGTATCATATACAACCGGCCCCGTTATTTCATATGGAGCCAGATGATCCAGCACAAACTCTGCCTCCTGAACAGCTTCAGCGGCACTGACTGCCTGAGAGAAAAAGTAGACACCCGCATCAAGTCCGGCATCCAGCGCTCCTTTAATATTCTTCTCAAACATAGCATCAGGTACCAGCTCTCCGCTTTCCCCATAGGCACGATATCCCAGACGGATGATAACAAATTCAACACCGCTGTCTTTTACCTGCTGCCAGTCGATTTCTTCCCCCTGAAACTCGGAGACATCAATCCCGAACCGTGCTGTTACACCGTTTTTTTCATCATTAAAAGATTTGTATCCCGTTGTTTCATCTGTCTCAAGGCAGTCAAAATCATACGTACACCTCGGCACATCCTCCAAAAGAGGAGCTTCATAACTGTTGCCTTCCACATCCTGAAAAGTATAAAATTCACCGTCTTTTGTCATGTGGATTGTTTCCCCGCCGGCAGATGTCTCTTCTGCATTAGACGCACATCCAGCCATCAGTCCAATAAGGGCCAAAATACATATAACTGCTTTTCCCCTATTCATAATCAGCCACCTGCATCTCATCCCCGGTGCGTATGATCCCGCCCCGGATTACTTTCGCAAACACACCTTCTCTGGGCATGATGCACTCTCCCATTTTCTGAAATATCTGACAACCGTGATGGCATTCTTTTCCGATCTGGGTAATCTCAAGTACTACATTCCCGCAGCAGAGTCTGGTTCCCACCGGCAGAGTGCGGAAATCAATTCCTTTCACGACGAGATTTTCTCCGAAAGCGCCGTCCGTTACCTCAGCTCCCCGTGAACGGAACTCCTCAATTTTATCGTAAGAGAGAAGGCTCACCTGACGGTGCCATTTTCCCGCATGGGCATCTCCCTTTATTCCGTAATCCTCTATAAACACCGCTTCATTTATATTGGTTTTCTGCGTGCCTTTTGCAGGGCTTGTGCAGACTGCGATCACTGTTCCCATTCTGATTATCTATCCTCCGATCTGAGACATATCTTTTGTCTCAAACATCTGCCTGTTTTCTTTTCCTTCCGGGCAGTTATCTTTATCACGATCCGGGTTAATACCGGAAATACAGCGGGTAAAATCATGGCAGGCCGGTTTTTCATAAATAGTCCTTCTCATCTCATGGCAGATATGTGCATCATCTGATCCGCTTCGAATCAGTTTTCTCAGGTCGGTTCCCATTCCATACTGAAGACAGGGTTTGAGACATCCCTCTGAGGTCAGCCTGACACGGTTGCATCTGTCGCAGAACTGGTGAGAGACAGCATCGATAAAACCGATCTTCCCTTTAAATCCGGGGAAACGGACATAAACCGCCGGACCGTTTCCATATTTTCCGGCGCATTCTTCTGCATTTCCAAACTCTTTTTTTAATATCTCATAAATCCGGTCTCCGCTTATCCCCTTAAACATTTTTCCAAGTCCGATAGGCATCATTTCTATAAAACGTACATCCAGTTTTTCCTTCCTCGCCAGACCGGCAAGCCGAACCCATTCTTTTTGATCCATCCCCGCCATTGGCACACTGTTAATTCTGACGGTCAGATCCGGATAAGAAAGTGCTGCTTCAAGACCTTCGAGCGCTTCTTCCAGTTTTCCGCCTCTGGTGATATCTGCATAGTGGCGTGAATCAAGAGTATCAATACTGATATTGACCCCGTCCAGACCATTGGAAACTAATTCATGGATATTTTCTTTTAATAATATGCCGTTTGTCGTCAATGTAACCTGCTCGATGCCGGGAATATCCTTAATCATCTTCAGCAGATCCGGCAGACCGCGCCGGACGAGAGGTTCTCCTCCGGTAAGCTTGATCCTGCTGATCCCAATCGTCGAGGCGATCCGGCATATCCTTGCTATTTCGTCATAGGTGAGGATGTCGCTGTGTCTGACACAGGGGACTCCCTCTGCCGGCATGCAGTAAATACATCGGAGATTGCAGCGGTCTGTCACAGAGACTCTCATATATTCAATCGATCTTTCAAACCGGTCTCTCATCGTGCACACTCCCCGTCACGTCCGGTCAGGATCGCCAGCCCGTGATCCAAAGACGGAAGTACAGCCTCAAGATTCTCTTTCACCGCTTTCGGACTTCCCGGAAGATTAATGATCAGGGTCTGCCCCCGGATTACTGAAACGCCCCGGCTGAGCATTGCCCGCGGCGTTATCTTCAGAGACTCAAGCCTCATAGCTTCCGCGATTCCGGGAGCGTTTCTCTCAGCTACTTCCATTGTTGCTTCAGGAGTACAGTCTCTCGGAGCAAATCCCGTACCGCCGGTAGTGAAAACTATATCATTGTCTTCTTCATCACATAATTGGCAAAGACATTTTTTGATTTTTTCTTTCTCATCAGGGAGTAACACAGTCTTCTGCACATCATACCCTGCATCCGTAAGCATTTTGCAGATAAGAGGACCGCTCTTGTCTTCCCGTTCTCCTGCAAAACCTTTGTCGCTCAAAGTTACAACAGCAGCTTTCCAGCTATACCCTTCCATATTCTCATCTCCGTCTCTTCAAAGTATATCCAGCTCTTTCTTCTGATTTCCTGAAGATTTTGTACCAGATGCTCTTCTGCGGTCATGCGGGTCATTATACACATCCCCGCTCTTTCCTCCCGTCTTTTTCACGAGATAAATTTCTCCGATTTCCATCGTCTTGTCCATGGCCTTACACATATCATAGATCGTAAGGAGAGCCACGCTCACGCCGGTCAGTGCTTCCATCTCCACCCCGGTCTTACCTGTCACTTTCACTGTACAGGTACAGTATATGGCACATTCGTCAACATCCATATCAAAATTGATCTTACAGTTTGTGATCGGAAGTATATGGCACATGGGAATCAGGTCTGATGTACGCTTTGCCCCCATGATTCCGGCCGTCGCCGCCACACCGAGCACATCTCCTTTTCCGACAGTGCCGGCCTTTATTGCCTGAAACACATCTCGGTTCACAAGGATCTTTCCTGTTGCCGCAGCTTCTCTTACGGTTTCGGATTTTGCCGTCACATCGACCATGACCGCCTTGCCGTTTTCATCAAAATGTGTAAATCCCATGACATTCATCCTTTCCACCGCTGTTCTTCGCATGTATTCTAACACACTTTCAGGCCTGATGCTATCTTTTATTTTAACACAGAACAGTTCAGCCGTCTGATATCAGAAGATGGATTTATGCCTGCATAAGAATCCGGTGGCTGACAAGCAGATGGACTGAACGCCAGAATATGAGCAAAGCAGCGGCGAAGCCGCAGCAAGCACGTCAGTGCGGCTTTGCGAATGGCGCAGGCTGAACTGGGCGCAGGCGCCCCCTTCCATCCGATCAGACCTCAGCTCGATTCCGTGCTTTTGCCGAGCATATGATGATACTCCTCACTCTCCTCGGAGTATCTACTTTCGCACTAGGCTCGAAAACACCTCGCCAAGTGCTCAATGCATCGCTGTGGGGCGTACGCCCTATGCATGCGCAGGCCGCCCCCTTCCATCCGATCAGATCTCAGCTCGATTCCGCGCTTTGCGCTCCTTCTCGCTGTAGGGCGTCCGCCCTATGCA
>ERZ1643246.4643-NODE-4643-length-10665-cov-7.775212_pt1 | contig 10665 bp, 12 predicted proteins | sample MGYA00579265_ERZ1643246 | MGnify/ENA primary metagenome ERZ1643246 (study PRJEB29033, sample SAMEA4952261) | chicken gut metagenome | biome: Broiler Chicken; feature: Gastrointestinal Tract; material: Caecum | place: Ireland | collected 2018 | study: Broiler...
GAAGCATGAAACCAGTGTTTCTTTAAATACAGGCAAATGTAAATCACACAAAGGACTGCTTCGATCCAGAAAAGGAGATCCATCAAATTATAAATCACTCCTGTTTCTGTATAACCAAGCCCGGAATCCGGAGCATCCATCAGCCAAAACCATCTGTCTCTTTCAAGAATGGCAGCCGGTTTCTCAAATCCGGGAATTGTGGTTATCTTCCTCCATCTCGTGAGACTAAGCAGATATAAAATATGCCAGAATATTTGTGACAGAAAAAAGATAATATTGTTTTTTCTCATGGCACTTTCTCCTGTAAATGGATTGATCTTTTCTTTTGTCACCGCGGCGAATCTTTATCTTTCGGTTTCCAGTTCACGTATTTCGCATATACAGCCATCCCCACAATTATAACAGTGCATGCGATAGAAACGGCAAATGTGGCCGTATTGTGCGCAAGAAATGGATAAATCAAGCTGTAACAGACGGGTATTACTGCTATCCCATAGGTCAGTTTCGATACAGGGTATCTCTCAAAGCTTGCTACAAGCAAGGCTACAAGCAGAAAGCCGCCGAAAGCATCCCCAACAATCCGCGGAATCTCCTCCCGGTATACGGCATATATGGATAAGACCGCTGTAACTATAACAATCAGCTCCAGAAAAATCTGTTTTGCATTCACTCTCTCCTTCATTTTGTCCCCCTTTCCGGCACCTGAAGCAGACCCATCTCTCATGCGTCATGCTATCCTTCCCGAATAATTATGGTCTCAATTCTATCGGGAATAGCCTCCTCATATTCTGTCCGGTTTTTATGAAATTCGGATATTTAACACTACGTTTTTCTGTCACATCAGAAGAAATACCTTCTTGGCCGTTAAATCCACCTTAATATTCGATTTTAGAAATTGTTTATCTAAGTGATATAAATGCAATTAACATCATTGATGTGATCGCTTTATGGTTCATTTTCATAAGTTTCCTCCGTATAAATGGTTGTTTCTATCCTAGTAGGCGTAGCATTCTTCAATCTGTTCCAAATATCCCAGTAAACTATGCTGTATATAACGACACAAATCAGACCTGCCGCTATTATAGTAATTCCGATCCATTTTTTTATCTTCAGTCTTTGAAGTTTATGAACAGTCGTATTTTCATCCTGGGCATCCAGATATCCCGCAAGAACTTCCTGAGGTGTTCCGAATTCTTCTGAAATCATTTCATAGGTACAGGACGGATGCTCCATACAGAATTCCGCTATGCTTCTCTGCATATCTTTCAGAAACCTTGCTTCCAGATATGTAGCCTTCGGAAAAATGCCTTTCAAAATTTCGTAATATTTTTTTGCCTCTTTATTTTCAGAACCATCTTATCCCTCTCTGATCGTTTTCTCTTCTCCGATCCGGTTATACAGAATTTTTTCTATCCCCTGCTTTACTTCTTCGTATACCTGCACAAGCTCCTGCAGTTCTTCCCTTCCGGCCTCTCTGATGCGAAAATACACCCGTTCCATGCGCCCGTGCTTTTGCCCGTAGGAGGTAAGAAACCCCTTTTCTTCCATGCGGTATAAAATTGGATAAAGGGCGAATTCCCTGATAACGATTTTTCCATCAGAACACTCTTTGATCTTCTGGGCCAGCTGATAGGGATAATTGTCTTCTTCTGTCAGCAATTTCAGGATCAGCATATCGGTTAATCCTTTTTTGTAGCGGCTAATTAACTCCATGATACCTCCTTTCTGCTTAATATTATAAATTTTATATTATTATATGTCAATAGCATTTAAAATTCTTGCATATATCGTATAATTAATTGACAAAATATCTTCTCTCAAATTATAATACAGATAAATATTGTAATGATAATATTATAAAAATAATATTATTTTTCGAGGGAGGTATGCATGGTATTCAAAAAAAGCTATACATGCCGGCAGAGGCCGCTGCTGTGACTGAAAAGTATGCCAGAAAGGGAGGGAATCCCCCGGGTCATCGCTGACTTCCGGGGGATTCCCTCCCTTTCTGGCCGTGTATCTCTCTGGTTTTTTACAGATTTTCCGGGACCTTTGGGAGTCCGGCAAATCCGGCTTCCAGATCCTTGTCCGTGGGAATGTAATCGGACATCTCCCCATTGTTGTATTTTTCATAGGCCACCATATCGAAATAGCCGGTTCCTGTCAGGCCAAAGAGAATGGTCTTTTCCTCTCCTGTCTCTTTGCACTTCAGCGCCTCATCGATAGCTACCCGGATGGCATGGCTGCTCTCGGGAGCGGGAAGGATGCCCTCCACCCGCGCGAACTGCTCGGCCGCCTGGAAGACAGAGGTCTGCTCCACCGCCCTGGCTTCCATGAGGCCGTCATGGTACAGCTGGGAAAGGATGGAACTCATGCCGTGATAGCGGAGACCTCCCGCGTGATTGGCTGAAGGTATGAAGCCGCTGCCCAGGGTATACATTTTAGCCAGGGGACAGATCATGCCCGTATCACAGAAATCATAGGCAAACTTTCCCCGCGTAAAGCTGGGGCAGGAAGCCGGTTCCACAGCTATGAACTGATAATCTGCCTTTCCCTGCAGCTTCTCTCCCATAAAGGGTGAGATCAGGCCGCCCAGGTTGGAGCCCCCGCCGGCACATCCGATAATAATGTCCGGCTTGATGCCGTATTTATCCATGGCCGTCTTCGTCTCCAGGCCGATCACGGTCTGGTGCAGCAGCACCTGGTTCAGCACGCTTCCAAGAACGTAGCGGTAGCCTTCCTGGCTGGTAGCCGCCTCTACCGCTTCGCTGATGGCGCAGCCAAGGCTGCCGGTGGTTCCCGGGTGCTCGGCAAGGATCTTTCTTCCCACCTCCGTGGTATCGGAAGGCGAAGGGGTAACCGTTGCCCCGTAGGTGCGCATCACTTCCCGGCGGAAGGGCTTCTGTTCGTAGGAAACCTTTACCATATAAACCTTGCAGTCCAGATCAAAATACGCGCAGGCCATGGACAGGGCGGTTCCCCACTGGCCGGCTCCCGTCTCGGTGGTAACGCCCTTCAGCCCCTGCTTTTTGGCGTAGTAGGCCTGGGCGATGGCGGAATTCAGCTTATGGCTTCCGCTGGTATTATTTCCCTCGAACTTGTAGTAGATCTTCGCCGGCGTCCCCAGCTTCTTTTCCAGACAGTACGCCCGCACCAGCGGTGACGGGCGGTACATCTTGTAGAAATTTACGATCTCCTCCGGAATATCAATCCATGGGTCCGTATCGTTCAGCTCCTGCTGCACCAGCTCCCGGCAGAAAACCGGTTCCAGTTCCTCTGCCGTCATGGGCTTATAAGTGGCGGGATTCAGAAGCGGAGCCGGTTTGTTCTTCATATGGGCCCGCACATTATACCACTGTCTCGGAAGCTCACTTTCTTCCAGATAGATCTTATATGGGATTTCTTTATTCGCCATTTTCTGTCTCTCCTTTCACCGGCGCCCTGCCGGCCGCCGTTCTCTCTGTTATTCTACCATGGTAAAGTGCATCTGTCACGAAAAAAATCCGTCCTCCTCCCGCGTCCGCTCCGGCATAAATCCTTCTCCGGAAAATCTTCTGGAAGAAGAAGCGCCGATATGCTATAATGGATGGGCCCGGATATTCCGGAGCGGTCAGCTCCTTTCCGGAATATCCGGATTTCGGATGACTTTACTTTCAACAACGGAGGAAATTATGGGCGGATTTTTTGGTGTTGCTTCAAAGGAAGACTGCATGTTTGACCTGTTTTTCGGAACAGACTACCATTCCCATCTGGGAACGAGACGCGCCGGCCTGGCGGTCTATGACAGAAAGAAGGGATTTGACCGGGCGATCCACAACATAGAGAACGCACCCTTCCGGACAAAGTTTGACAAGGACTTCTCCACCATGCAGGGGAATCTGGGCATCGGCTGCATTTCAGATTATGAGCCGCAGCCCCTGATCGTGCGCTCTCACCATGGCACCTATGCCATCGTGACCGTAGGAAAGATCAACAATCTCAGGGAAATCGTTGATAAATTATTTGCTTCCGGCCACTCTCATTTTCTTGAGATGAGCGGAGGGGACATTAATCCCACAGAGCTGGTTGCCTCCATCATTAACCAGAAGCAGAATCTTATCGAGGGGATCCGGTATGCCCAGGAAATTATCGACGGATCCATGACCATGCTGATCCTGACGCCCCGGGGAATCTACGCGGCCCGGGACAGGCTTGGTCGAACACCGGTGGTGATCGGCCGGAAGCCGGATTCCTTCTGTATTTCTTTTGAAAGCTTTGCCTACCTGAATCTGGGATATACGGAAGAGCGGGAGCTGGGCCCCGGCGAGATCGCGGTGGTCACCCCGGAGGGCATTGAGACCCTTGCGGCTCCCGGAAAGGAAATGCGTATCTGCACATTCCTGTGGGTTTACTACGGCTATCCCTCCTCTTCCTATGAGGGGATCAGCGTAGAGGAGATGCGCTACCGCTGCGGCGCAATGCTGTCCCGGCGGGATGACGCCCATCCGGACACGGTGGCAGGCGTTCCCGATTCCGGAACGGCCCATGCCATCGGCTATGCCAACGAATCCGGCATCCCCTTCTCGCGGCCTTTTATTAAGTATACGCCCACCTGGCCCCGGTCCTTTATGCCCACGATCCAGTCCCAGAGGGATCTGATCGCCAGGATGAAGCTGATTCCCGTCCACGAGCTGATCCAGAACCGCAGCCTGCTTCTGATTGATGACTCCATCGTCCGCGGCACTCAGCTCCGGGAAACCACGGAATTTCTCTACCAGAGCGGGGCCAGAGAGGTCCATGTGCGTCCGGCCTGCCCGCCTCTGGTCTACGGCTGCAAGTTCCTGAACTTCTCCCGCTCCACTTCGGTGATGGATCTGATCACCCGGCGGGTTATCAAGGAAATGACCGGGACGGAAGAACCGGAAAATCTTGAGAAATACTCGGATCCGGAAAGTACGGAATACAGAGATATGGTGGACTGCATCGGCAAAAAGCTGAATTTCACTTCTCTCCGCTACCACCGGCTGGATGATATGATCGAATCCGTGGGCATTGACAAGTGCCGTCTCTGCACCTACTGCTGGGACGGAAAAGAATAATTCTCTTCCTGCAAAAAAAGTCCGGAGAATCTTCGCGTACCCGCGGTTCTCTCCGGACTTTTTTTAACTTTTCAGAAGAAAAAATCCAGAAGCCGGATAATCTCTTCATCCCTTTCTGTATCATACATCACTGCCATGTAGGCCGGTTCGTAATCGGTCAGCCCGTATTCCTGCCACCGGCTGCTCCGGGACAGATCCAGCCTGCCGTCCTCTATGTATCCGGCGTACGTCTCATACTGGTCTCCCAGAACCTCTTCCCAGGACTTGAAGGCTTCCTGATACGTCTCGTACGTTTCCGATCCGCAGATTACAACATCCGTCGTTCCCGATCCGAAAATCACAGCCCTCTTGGATCCCATCGCGTAATCATCCCCGCTGCCTGCCGAGACATCCAGCGTGATGCGCTCTCTCCCCTTTCCGGTCCCCAGCGCCTCCAGAAGATCCGCCTCCAGCCTGTCCGCGTTTTCCTGGGCGCCGCTCTGTACATCAATCACGGCCATGGAAATCAGTTCTCTGGTGGTCACGTTCCGGATGCAGGTAACAACAATGGAGAAGGCAACCAGAATCACTGCCAGAACAAAGAGCCAGCTTTTATAGTAAGTCCAGAGATATCCAAGTCTCTCCCGGCCCTTCAGGGAACGGATGGTCTGCCACCGCAGCTGTGCTTTCTCTTTTCTCGTCATATCGGATTCATGTTTTTTCTGTTCCATTTTTCTTCTTCTCCTTTTTCATCCGTATCTCCCCAGACCTCTTCACCTTTCCGGATCATTCCCCCTCCTCTGTCTTCCCGGACTGTTCCGGCTTGGCATCCGTTTCCTCCTCCGCAGGCTGCCAGGCCTTCCCGAATTTCACATCCTTAAACAGAGCGGCCATGCCTGTGATCTGCTTCAGGCGCAGCACCTCATCCCTGTCCATTCCCAGATGCCTGGCAATCCAGGCATCGGACCGTCCGAACTCATGGAGCTCCTTCACAATGTTGCTCATCAGATCCACGTCATGGCTGCCCCTGGCCCGGTTATGACGGATCGTGCTGGCCATCCGCTGGTCCAGCGGCTTATCAATCACCGTCACCGGCAGCATACCGTTCTCTCTTTCGTAAATATCCTCATGCTCCAGCATAATCCGGTACCTGTGGAACCCGTCCACAATAATATACTGATCCTTTTCCTTAGCATAATAACATACAATCGGCATTGTGTAACCATCTGCTTTTATACTTTCATAAAGAAGCTTCATCTCCGGCGGCGCTACCGCGTTGGGATTGTACGAGTTCGGTACGATTTTTTCTACTGGTACTGCAATCACCTGATACGCAGGGCTTTTATACTCCATAATCAAATTCCTCTATACTTTTGTATTTTTTCCGGATCGCGTCGATCCTCTTCTGCTGCTGCCGTGTCATTCCAAAGCCCATAAACCGGCAGATATGGTCGTTCTTCAGTATGCAGAAACACATTCTCTTCCAGCTGGGGATGTCCTTTGTGGTTTTAATATCATCCGTATTGTCCGGTATGCTTCCCTGAAAAATGATCCGCGACTTTTTGTTCAGCGTATAATTGGAGACGCCGTTCCGTTTAATGTGGTAGCCGTGCTCCGTCAGTTCCTGGATGGCATCCTCGTCCAGCCCTCCCCCCGTCTCATGCCAGAACTGAATGGAGGTGTTGAACTTCTTAATATAATTGTTCCGAAGCCTCGTGGGCAGCGTGTCCAGCAGAAACAGAGTGTAGGATTTCCAGGTATGCCCCTCGGGCAGCGTCACATTCCTGTATCCCATGGCCTTTGTGTGTCCGTAAATGCTGGCAAAATTTGCCCCCTGCACGCGTCCCACCAGCTTCCCCCAGATTTCCGGATCAATGACCCGGTAAAGGTTCAGGGCATCCTTGGAATAGTCGTTAAAGGGAGAAGCCACCCGCATCTGGGACACCTTCAGTCCCGCCTTGTAATACAGCTCGTACAGCTGATTATAATCGTATCCGAAAAGATAGTTGGCATGCCAGACATCCTGCACAGACCAGTCGTAAATGGGTGACGCGCACCAGACATCCTTAAACTGCCTGCTGATCCAGCATTCCCCCTTATAGCCGTATTTTTTATTCAGGAATCCGCTGTATCTCTGCAGCGATTCATCCGCCCGCATCCCCAGCAGACAGACCGTCTTCCTGTTGCCGTGGGAAATTCTGTACCAGCGGCCAAACTGCTTGGCCAGATCCTCCTGGTGCATCCGGTACCGGTAGGTAGTCATGGGATTATTTTCCAGATTGATCACGTATTCCTTATCGGGCATGGGCCTCACCCAGCTCTCCTTTTTCGTGTCGTCCCAGGGATACCAGTACATTTCATAGCTGCTGAGAGCGGTTCTGGTGCCCATGGGAAGGCATACCCAGTAGAGCTCTGCCTGATCTCTGAGCCGCTCAAAGGTCCGCTCAATATATTCCGTTGTCACCGTGTACTGTGCCTCAAAATCCTGATGGAACACACCGATCTCCCTGTCCGGATACTGTTTGTTCCGGAAGTCCAGAAGCAGATTCAGCAGCAGCCCGCTGTCCTTCCCCCCGGAAAAAGAAATATAGATATTATCAAATTCTTCAAATAAAAACCGAAGCCTCTGCTGCAGAGCTTCATAAACATCCTGTTCCAGATATTCACGTACCATCTTAAAGTTCTCCCAGGCTGTCTGTTTGTAAGTTTTTCTTCCCTTACCATATTTTTCCAGTTCATTTTGATAGTAAATTTAGCACATTGGAGAAAAAAATTCAACAAAATGTGACCATCTTCTGCGCCGGCAGAGCGGCCCGGAGGAGGATGGATATACGCCCGGGCAGGCAGCCTGCGTGTCTGCCCGGGCGCATCTGCGAAAAAAAAATCCGTGGGGACGGCTGTCCCGTCTCCACGGATTTTTTCTGTTTTCTGCCCGACCGGGACCGGTTATGGATACTGGGGGTACTGTGTCCCCTCCCCGGTTCCTGTATAGGCAAAGGTGTACAGAAGCACATCGGAATCATCGAAAATTGTATACATTATATGAAGGGAATCCAGAGGATTTTCCACGGCCGCTTCCGCCGTTTCGTAATTGATGGCTGCCAGCCCGTCACCGCCCACGGAGCGCACAAGGTCGTCTCCCTCTCCTCTCCAGAGAAGCGTCATTCCTCCCGAGGCGCCAGGCCAGCCGCCGGTAAAGCCATGGGAAAATTCTTCGTAGTTTCCGCCCGTGTGGCCCACGAAAAAAACGCTGTGCCCCGTCTCGGAAAACAGAGCCCGAAGACTTCCCCTGTTTTCAGAATCCTCCATAAACGTCACGTATTCATCAAAGTACGCGGGCACGGAAAACTGGAAATCCTCCCCGGACACAGTGGAAAGCGTGTTCCCGTCCACCGTGCGGAACAGATAGCTGTGAAGGCCTTCCGGGTATCCGTGCTTCCAGCTGTAGGGATCCGCTGTCTCCTCCGGCGTCATCTCCGTACTCATATAAGAGTACAGGACACTGCAGAAGGGTCGGGCCGCCGGGCACCAGGCGCTCTCCTCTGTGCCTGCCTCTCCCCCGGCCAGGGCTCCCGCAAGCAGAACAGCCAGGAGGAAGCCGCTTCTCAGGGTTCCGGCTCTGAGCATATGCAGGATTCTCTCCTTCAGGCTCTCTTTGCTGTCCCGCAGGCCGGCCGCCGGCTGTCCGCTCCGGGAAACCGCTGTCTTCAGAAGAAGCCTCTGGTACTGCATACGTTCTTCCCTCTCCATCCCTTTCACCACACGGCTGTCACAGAGGTATTCCAGATCCGCATCGGCCGCTCTTTGCATCACCCACAGAAGCGGATTAAACCAGTAAAGCGTCCCCACGGCCAAAAGAAAAGTCTTATACCATAAATCTCTGTATTTGTAATGATACAGTTCATGCAGAAAGATCAGCCGCAGTTCCCCCTCCCCGTATCATACCTGGGGCAGAAGCAGGCACGGCTTTAGAAGGCCTGCCATGAGAGGACTGTCTGTCTCCTCCCAGTACAGAAGCGCCGGAGGCTTTTTTATTCCCAGCTCCCGGCAGACAGCCCGGAACAGCATGCGTACCTTTTTATCGCTGACGGGATAGCTGTTCTCCTTTATCCTGGAGCGGAACAGACGGAATGTCAGAATCCGGTATACGCTCCAGAAAACCAGGCCCGCTGCCCACAGAATCCCCAGAATATGCAGAACCGGCCCGGCAGAAAGCTGAAGGCCCGCGTTTCCGGTATTCCTGGAATCAGGGACCGTGGACACGCCGAAACCGGAGACGGGTTCTGCTGCGGACGCGTTTCCCTGTTCCGCAGGAACTGCCCCAGGCGTTCCGTCCGAATACCCGGCGGGCTCCCGCCTCTCCTGCGCCTGCTCCGGCTCCGCGGTACTCTCCCCCGCCTCTCCGGGAGCGGCAGCTTCTGTGCGCACTGTCTCCGGGGGCGGTGCCACCTGTATCTCAATGACCGGGCTTCCCTGAAACAGGTGCATGGGAAGTATCAGAAATACCGCCGTCAGAAGCCAGGCCAGATACCGCCAGCGGGCCGAAAACTTTTTCTTCAGCGCCCGCGCCAGCAGGAGAATAAGCAAAATGCAGACCGCCGCAAGCACATTGCTTTTCAAAACGTAAATCAGATACTCTTCCATGTGCACACCCCCTTCTCTATCTGCTACATTTGTAGTATTTAATTGTATTATACTATTCTCCATGCAAAATGGCAAGCAGATTCACCGGGGAATTCTAAATAAAAAGGAGGGCGGATATCCGCCCTCGCCGGAGACTTACAGATTCAGTTCTCTCACCCAGGCTTCCAGGCCTTCCCGTGTCTGAGAGCCATTCAGCATCTTCCCGCTGATGATTTTGGCATCCGGACAGAGCTTCTGCAGCTCCCGGTCCGTCTCTCCCAGTCCGCTGCTTCCGGACGTGGCAAAAAGCACAATCTTCTTGCCGGCAAAATTGTAGCTTTCCAGAAATGTTTTGATAATTGACGGCGCCGTATACCACCAGATGGGAAATCCCAGGAAAATCACATCATAGGCATCCATATCAGACAGCTTTTCCGCTATGGCCGGCCGGGACGCAGGGTCATTCATCTCCAGCGTGCTGCGGCTTTTCTTGTCCATCCAGTTCAGATCTGCCTTCGTATAGGGAACCTCCGGCCGGATCTCAAACAGATCCGCCTCCGCCGCCGCAGCCAGCAGCTCTGCCGCCTTCTTTGTCACGCCGCTGGCCGAAAAATAAGCTACTAATTTTTTGCTCATATGCTTCCCTCCATTCTGCTTTTTATCAGATAATTCCGGTACATACATCATTATAATACTTTTTTTCAAAGGTACAAGCTTTATTTGTGTCCATCGGGAGTCCTTCCCTGTATTTTTATATTCTTTTTCGGAAAGTACTTGATATGAAATCTCTATTTATAATACAATATTATAATGCCAGGGTCAAAAGGTCTGAGCCCACATGAGCTTGCTCATCAGTGGGTGAAGGGCCTTGGGACCCGCCCCGATATGAACATAAAAGTGGGATGTATATCCCACGATATGCGAATATTGGGGGGATTGTGGGAGTGCGCAGCACGGAACAATCCACAGGCATCCTGGTTGGGGA
>ERZ1643246.4644-NODE-4644-length-10663-cov-9.446456_pt1 | contig 10663 bp, 9 predicted proteins | sample MGYA00579265_ERZ1643246 | MGnify/ENA primary metagenome ERZ1643246 (study PRJEB29033, sample SAMEA4952261) | chicken gut metagenome | biome: Broiler Chicken; feature: Gastrointestinal Tract; material: Caecum | place: Ireland | collected 2018 | study: Broiler...
TCACTTTTATACGTCCTTATAAGGCGCTGACCGGAATTGTTTTTGTTTACGGGATTCTTGCCGTAATAACGGGCATTGCGGATATCCTGTTCTATGTAAAAGTTGAACAGTGTACCGGCTTCGGCCCTGCTGTTTCCCTGGTAACCGGCATTTTAAGTCTTCTGGCAGGTATCCTGCTGCTGTTCAACCCCGGTACCGGAAGCTGGGCTATGGCGGTCCTGTTCCCTCTCTGGTTCATCGCCCATTGTATTTCACGGCTGACTCATCTGCCCGTCATCCGGCTGACTACGGGAACAGGCTACTACTATTTTTCACTGATCGTCAATATCCTGGGGCTGGTACTGGGCTTCTTCATGATCTTCGATCCGGTCCTCTCGCTTTTCTCTGTGGGATATACCATCGGATGCTACCTGGTCCTCACCGGTATTGATCATCTGGTGCTGGGCATAAGTAATCTCAGAATGTAACTCTGAAGAAAGGGATTCCTATGAATACAGCATTTGGAAAATTTGTCAGCGGAAAATTCTTTGACAAACTGTTCCTTCTTTTTCTGCTGGCAGGCACCGTCTTTATGGCCTGTGCAAAAGGCTCTGCCGTCCGGGTACTTACAGACAGCCCCTGGCTGTCAGGCGCTGTCTGTGTTTTTTACCTGGCAGCAGGTATCCTTATCACAGGTCAAAGAAAGATCAGTGCCAAAATGGCAGACAGGAACGTAAATCTTTTGCTGGGATTTGCCACCTGTTTTTTCATTTATGATTTTTTCTTTCTCCTTATCTGGGAGATCCTGACAGGTTTGTTTCATGCGGCCCGCTCTGTCCGGGCCGCCGGCGCTGCAGGAACCGCTCTTCTTTCTATAGTCGTTGTAGCCTGGGGCTATCTCCATGCCAAAAACATAAAATCCGTTTCTTATTCCCTGGACCTTGGTCTGGGAAATAAGGACTATCATATCCTCCTTATCAGCGATATCCACCTGGGGGCCTTTGTGAGAAAAGAGCAGGTCCGGCGGATCGTTGACAAAATAAATACCCTGGCTCCGGATCTGGTCCTGATCGCCGGCGACATTATTGACGTGGATCACCGGATTTTATCTGACGGTCATGCTCTGGCTGAAATAAGCAGGGAATTCAGGAAAATACAGGCCAAAGACGGGGTATTTGCCGTGCTGGGCAATCATGATCCCAATATTGAAGATCAGAGATTTACAAACTTTCTCCGCCATTCCCAGATCTGCCTTTTGCACAATAAAGTCATCCGGATCTTAGGGCTGAACATTGTCGGCCGCACGGATTCCCGCAGCAATTACCGGGCGCCTCTGAAAGAGCTTCTGAAACAGACGGACCCATCCAGGCCTCTGATCCTTTTAGACCATGATCCCCAAGGAATACCGGAAGCAGTCCGTTTTGGAGCTGACCTGGTATTATGCGGCCACACACATAAAGGGCAGTTTTTCCCGGTAACCCTTTTTACAAAATGGGCCAATGGCAGACACTATTTCTATGGGCATGAAACTTTTGGCAAAACCCACGCCATTATCTCCTCCGGGGCCGGATTCTTCCAGCTTCCGGTCAGGATCGGGACCAACAGTGAAGTGGCGGATATCCATTTGTTTTAGCTGCTCTTACTGTAAGAACGGTATTCCATAGGCGTGACTCCGAATTTCCGCTTAAAAACCCGGTTAAAGTATGAAATATTATTAAACCCCGACTCCAGGGCAATGCTGGTCACAGAGAGATTTGTTTCCGCAAGCTGGCGGGAGGCCATTTCCAGGCGGTACTGATTCAGATACTCAATACTGGTCATATTCATATGTCGTTTAAAGAAGCGCATGAAATGATACTCACTGAAATGGCAGATATCTGCCAGCTCCCGTACTGTAATCCCCCGCTGATAATGATCCTGGATAAACTGCAGCACCTCCTTCAGCTTATCTGTGATCTCCGTGTGTTCCTGATCACTCCGCTGATATGGCGCCTGGCGGTACAGCAGAAAAAATAAATGGAAAAGCTCTGCTTTGATCTCCAGTTCATAGCCAGGGGGCTTTTCCAGATAGGTCTGCTGGATTTTCTCAAAGGATTTCCCAAGGAGCCGGGCCATGGGATCTACTGCCGGAAGATATACGGGGAAACGGAGAGTTCCTTTAGACAGGGGGACAAAAAACTCCGTGGTGCAGAAATCCGTTCTCTGGCTCTCCAGCATATCTAAACAGAAGACAAAGCTGTCTGTAATAAATTCCTCTTTAGGCTCCTCGCCGGTGCCGTGAAGCATCTCCGGAGGAAGCAGCAAAACATCTCCCTCTCTGATCTTATAAGTCTGAAGGTCAATCTGATAAGTACAGGAGCCTTTCTCTACCAGTGTAATCTCAAATTCTTTATGCCAATGCACCGGCAGATTACTGATTCCCAGAGGAAAGACACAGTGATAGTATTCCAGGGGAAACATGACAGATCCATGTCTCACTGTTTCAAATAGATTCGGGTTCTGGTTCATAAATATTCTCCTCCGACAGCAGGATTGTGTTAAAAAAAGCTGGAAATATGCAAGAATTCCCTTTCTGCTGCCGCTATAATGATAGCATAAGGCATAATACCATGTCAAAATGCTCCGGCTCTTATAGCTATCCATTTCAGAAGCAGCTGCAAAGCCGGAAGAAATATGATTTTAAACAGACGAAAGGAGATAAATATGATTCGTAAATACCGTTTTGGGAAACCGCTGAATACAGAAGCAGTGATAAAAGAATACCCTGTAGAAAAAGGAGAAATCCCCTGTATAAAAGTTAAAGAAGGGGAAAAAATCTCCTTTCTCATGACCAAGGGCGCACCGGTCTACGGCCTTGGGGAACAGGTCCGGGGCATTAACAAACGGGGCTGGATCTATACCAGCAACTGTACCGATGATCCCAACCACCGGGAAGATACCCACTCTCTTTATGGCGCCCACAATTTCCTGGTCTTCGCCGAGGCAGAACCTTTCGGTCTTTTCCTGGACAATCCGGGAAAAGTCACTTTTGACATCGGCTATACCCAGCAGGATACGGCCATGATCACCATGGACAGCTGGGATATGGACCTGTATTATATTGATGGAGAAAATCTGAAAGACATCATCCGTCAGTTCCGCCAAATGATCGGCCGCAGCTATATTCCTCCCAAATGGGCTTTTGGATTCGGCCAGAGCCGCTGGGGTTATCAATCGGAAGAGGACATCCGGGAAGTTGAACAAAGATACCGGGAACTGGACATCCCTCTGGACAGCATTTATCTGGATATCGACTATATGGAACGTTTTAAAGACTTTACCCTGAATAACGAAACCTTTCCGGATTTTCCAGGATTTGTCAAAGAAATGCAGGAAAAGCATATCCACCTGGTACCTATTATTGACGCAGGAGTAAAAATTGAGGAAGGTTATCCGGTCTACGAAGAAGGGGTGGAAAAAGGATATTTCTGTAAAGACGAGGAAGGAAATGACTTTGTGGCAGCCGTGTGGCCGGGGCGGGTCCACTTTCCGGATATGCTGAATCCCCAGGCCCGCCGCTGGTTCGGCCTGAAATATAAATTCCTGCTGGATCAGGGAATTGACGGATTCTGGAATGATATGAACGAACCGGCTATTTTCTATTCCGAAAAGCGTCTGGAGAAAGTATTCGACGAGCTGGAAACCTTCCGTGGAAAGAACCAGGATCTGATGACCCATTTTCATTTTAAAGACCTGGTCTTAGGCCTTGCCAACAACCCGGAAGATTACCGGAGCTTTTATCATAATTTCAATGGAGAAGGCACTCTGATCCGCCATGACAAAGTCCACAATCTCTACGGCTACAATATGACCCGTGCTGCAGGAGAAGCCTTTGAAGAATTGGAGCCGGACAAGAGGATCCTCATGTTCTCCCGTTCTTCTTATATCGGCATGCACCGCTACGGCGGGATCTGGCAGGGTGACAACCTGTCCTGGTGGTCTCATCTGCTGCTGAACATCAAAATGATGCCTTCCCTGAACATGTGCGGATTCCTGTATACCGGCGCAGATCTTGGCGGTTTCGGCGCAGACACTACAGAGGACCTGGTACTGCGCTGGATGCAGTTTGGCCTGTTTACCCCTCTGATGCGGAATCATGCCGCCCTTGGCACCCGCAAGCAGGAGCTTTATCAGTTTTCAAACAGTGAGGCCTGCGGCAACATGGTAAAGATCCGTTACAGCCTCCTGCCTTATTTATACAGTGAATACATGAAGGCAGCTCTGCGAGATGAAATGATGTTCCGTCCCCTGGCCTTTGATTATACGAAGGATCCTTTTGCAGACCAGGTGGAAGACCAGCTGATGATCGGAGACAGCATTATGGCCGCTCCCGTCCATGAACAGAACGCCACCGGCCGCTATGTATATCTGCCGGAAGATATGATGCTGGTAACTATGAGAAGTCCTGAAGACTATGAGGTCCAGCCTATGGAAAAAGGCCATCACTATGTACCGGCTGCCATGGAAGAACTGATCTTCTTTATCCGGAAAAATCATGTGATCCCTGTGGCAAAAGCCGCCAGAAACGTAGAAGACATGGATTTTGAACACCTGGATCTTCTGGGTTATGTAACAGAGGAAGCAGTCTATGAACTGTACGACGATGACGGAAACAGCAAAGACTACGAAAATCCGGAGCACTACGAAACCATCACCGTTACCTCACAGGGAACCATCAGCCAGAGCGGAAAGATGAAAAAAGTATTTAGAAAATTCAGCGGGATCCAGTGACAGGATCCCGGAAAATTGTGTTGATAGTATATAACATAAATCATTCAGTGACAGTTGTACGGTTAGAAACCAGCTTTCTGAATTTTCAGCCGTACTTTTCCTGGCTGTTGTACGGTTAGAAATCAACTTTTGTAGATTTTAACCGTACAATTACAGGTGGATGTACGGTTAAAAAATAGTTTTTTGGGATTCTAACCGTACTTTAACTGGGAGCAGTACGGTTGAAAAACAGCTTTTCGGATTTCTAACCGTACTTTTCTAGGCTGCTGTACGGTTAGAAACCAACTTTCTGGTATTCGGACCGTACATTCTATTTTGGCCTATATAATAACAGGCAATTTTTTCTATCTGGTTGCATATTCGGCGGCAGCTCTATCGGTGGTCACATGAAGCAGTGTACGTTTGCTGTATGTGAGAGTATACTCTGCCTGGCAGGCTACATCTTCCCGGACTTTTCTTATCATTTTCCCCTTATCCGGAGCATGAAGGATATTGCCCCCGGATTTTGGAAATTTTACATGGAGTCTGTAACGGCCCTGGCGGATCAGCAGCTCATTCTCTCCCATTCTTTTTACCGAAGCTCCCAAATAGGTTGCAAATCGGTATTCTTTCTTATTTCCATAAAGAAATCCCACGCACCCGGTAAAGTGCATTCCAGCCAGGGGGATGGATGCCGCTGCGATCATGATGGATCCTCCCGGAATGAAATGCTGCGTCCAGATATATTTGTCCGGAAAGGAAGTTCCGCTGTCTCCTTCCATATATCCCAGACCTCTTTGAAAAACAATCTTCTCCTGATCCAGACTCAGCCAGCCTTTTACTGTATGCTTCATACTGTAAACGGCATGTCTGCACTCCATTCCCGGAATACAGACAAAAGGCCCCATAATATCATATTTCGGTACTGCAAACTCACCGAAGCGCAGAGTCCCTCTGACAGATACTTTATTTCTATCTGTTCTTCCTCTCCTGGCACTGGTACCAGGTCCCCTTGAGACGTCTTCGGATCGAAATGCTTCCAGCCTCAGCCGTATTCCCTTCCGTGAAAACAGGTTATCCCCAATCTGGATAATCCCCTTTGTCCGATTGATCCGAAACTGTGAGAGAGGGAATTCCCTGTATAGGCTTTCTTTTGGGGTAATCACCTGAACAGAACAGGAGCCTTTCCCTGATGACAGATGGACTGCCGGGATTACCGCTACAGTCCCCTCCCGTCCCTGACACCGGTAATACCAGCCGTAAAAATAATCATTCATGACAAATGCCCTCCCGTGCCGGTCCGTCTATCAGATTTCCTTCCCGGTCAAATCTGGATCCATGACAGGGGCAGTCCCAGGTAAGCTCCTCCGGATTCCAGTTCAATTCGCAGCCCATATGGGGACAGACAATATTCACCTGGCAGAGCTTTCCTTCTTCTGTTTTATACACCCCGGCTTTTCCCTGTGGGGTATCTGCCACTGCACCATGTCCCCGCAAAAGCTCTGCCGCCGTTTCTCCCGGCAAATGAAAGAATCGCTTTGCCAGTCCCTTTACAGCTTTTCCGCTGTCCTTTATGATCTGAGTAAGCTCCTCTGCCGAGAACCTGGATGGCGCAAATACATCTTCATAGGGATTCTGGATCCCGCAGACCATATCCTTAAGGAGCAGGGCGGATACCATGGCGGAACTCATTCCCCATTTCTGAAAACCTGTTGCCACATACCAGTCCGGACGTTCTTTCGAATATCGGCCGATAAAAGGTATCTCATCTGCTGTCATACAGTCCTGGGCTGACCAGCAAGCTGTTACCCGGCTTTGGGGATACATTTCTTCTGCCGCCTTTTTCAGCTCCTCATACTGTCCTCCCGCCCGGTTCTCACCGGTCCGGTGTGCCTGTCCGCCAAGAAGGAGATACTTATCATACTGCCGGAAAGAAAGTGTCTCCTTTCCATCTCCTATATACATACCTTTCAGCCTTTCCTCTGTCTCCAGGGCAATCACATAAGAGCGTTCCTGATGCATTCTGGCAAAATACATACCCGGAAAATTTATAAAGGGAAAATGTGCGGCGAAAATAATTTTGTCCGCCCTTACACTTCCACAGGAAGTTTTCACCTGGTGTCCCCTGACTTCTGTCACCATGGTATCCTCATAAACCGTCAGATTCCGGGCCAGCGCCTCCAGGAACTTCAGAGGATGGAACGCAGCCTGATGAGGAAATATCACTGCTCCTGCACAGGAAACCGGGATTTCAATATGCGCCTCAAAAGACGCATTGATCCCAAGTTTCCTGGCCGCTTCTGTCTCCTTTCTTAATTTTTCTCCATCTGAGGAATAGACGTAGGAAGCACACTCTGTCAGATCACAGTCAATCCCCTCCTCCATAATAATCCTATTGTACTCTTTCACTGCTTCCTGATTGACCTGCACATAATTTCTGGCTTTTTCTTCTCCTTTTTTCTCCAGAAATCTATGACAGAACATTCCATGCTGGGATGTGATCTTTGCCGTAGTATTCTTAGTCTGGCCTCCGCCGATCTGATCTGCTTCCAGAATAACCGTGTGTATCCCAGCCTGTTCCAGCTGCCATGCCGTAAGGATTCCCGTCATGCCTCCGCCGATCACGGCCACATCTGTCCGGACGTCCCTCTCCAGAGAAGGTCTTTTCTTTCCCTTGCTGGTTTTGCTCCATATTGAATCCATTTTCTGTCTCCCATGTTCTTTTAAAGTTAAGATTTCCAATGGGAAGCAGATTATGCATTGGCTTTCACTGATACATAGCCCCTGAATTTACTGTATTATGGCAGCCTACTCTTCAAAGGACAGATTTTCCGGATGATCCGGATAGACTTTCTGTATTTCAAAATCTGTTGTAGGAATATTTTTATCTACTTCCTGGAAAGATACATTATCCATCCATACGCTCCCTTTGCCAGAAAGGAGAATTCCAATATTAATGATCTTCGCCTCTTTCGGCACATCCAGCACACAGGAATAAAGATTCCATTCTGATGTTCCGGTTATGGGACGGTTCTGCATGTTGTCTATCTTAAGTGTGTTGCTGAATTTGTCATCCAGCCGCATCCACAGCCCTGCACAGCCTTCTACTTCCTGAGCCTTTACAAAGGCTGCCAGACGGACCCTCTTTCCGGTATATAGGTCTGCGCTGAACTGCTGTAAGATCGTAGCATATTCATCAGCCTCATAGTCCTCTGCTGTTGAACAAATATATGCCGATCTTGTCCCTGTATGAAAAATCTTACGGTCTATGCCGGTTTCATATTTGTCAGGTGCCGTTCCTGTTATGATCCAATGTCTGATCTTTTCATTCCTCATATCCATACCTCCGCTTAGCAGATTTCCCAGAGTTTTCCGATATCTTCCAGGGGGCAGTCCATAAGCTTTCTTAAATGCCCTGGTAAACGTCTCCTGGGATTCAAAATGCAGGCACATGGCAATATCTATGACATGCATGCTGCTGTAAAGAAGGAGAGAGGCGGACTGAGCAAGTCTTCTCTTCTGAATGTACTGATACACCGGAAGACCTGTCTCTTTTTTGAATATCCTTTGGAAATGATATTGAGAAAAACCGGCAGCTGCGGCCGCATCTTCTGCCCGGATCTCCTGGTTTAGATGTTCTTCGATAAAATCCATTGCTTTCTTTATCTGTTCTCTGTACTCCACAATTCTTACCTCCTCCTTACAGAATACAGTATAGCAGACCGCCAGAGATAATTTTTGATCATTCCTGCGGAAAATCTTAGCAGGACTGATTTTTTCTCATGATTATAGCTTCTAACCTGTCTTCTTTCTTGTGTTCCCGGATGAAATAAAATATAATGATATATGTTGTCGGAGGTATGAACAAAATGAAAATATTAGTTGTGGAAGATGATTTAACCCTAAGCGCAGGAATATGTTTTGAACTGGACTGCAGCGGCTATCTGACTATCCCCGCCTATAACTGTAAAAAGGCGATCCACCTTATTCAAAACGACCCTATCGATCTTGTCATCCTGGATGTAAACCTGCCTGACGAGCCTACGGGAAACCTGGATTCCAAGACCAGTGACAACGTGGTTGCGCTGCTCCATATGACCAGTCAGAAATCCATCAGACCATTATTATGATCACTCACAATCCGAAGATCGCACAGCTCACTGACCAGACCATCCATATTGAAGACGGACGGATCGTGTAGAGACCTGTATTCCGGTAAAACGAAATTGACCGAAGGTTTTCTGTTGTGAGGAAATCTTCAGCAGCAAGCTATTTCAGCCTTTTTCCTTCTTACGTACAAAAGGGGCAGCGTTTCCCGATACACTGGTTATTCTGACTCCTGAAAGAGCATCGGATCTTGGGCCTCTCCATAGAAATCCCCAGATTTTCTTTCACAAAATCAACGGCCTTCAGGATAGAAAGATAAGAATCTCGTTTGCAGCACCGGGGGCCTCCGATCTCTCCGATGGCGTTCAGGGCACTGGCAGTCATTTTATGGGAAAGGCCAAAGTTCTCTTTCCCCAAAGGTGTAGAACCTGTAACAATGGAAATAAACATACCTGCGCTAATCCCCGCCCCGCAGGCGCCCCAGAATCCACAGGCTCCCCCCGGCACCGAACGGCCCCGGCTGTTCATCTCCACCAGGGCGTTTTTCAGCTCCAGCTCTCCGCCAGAATTTTTATAAGCGGTCAGAAGGGCCATTCCCACCATGATATGATGCTCCGGTCCATGCATATGGCAAAAAGGCTGCTCCATCATTTTATTGAGGATGACGGCAGGATCTTTTGAAGTTTCACTCAAACAGAGCCCCACAAGACAGTCGATCCCCTGCATATGACATTCATTGCATACGTAATGGCCATTGATACATCTTGTTTTGCTTTTTTCTTTCTTATGACACAGTTCGCACTCCATTTCTATATCTTCCTGGAGATACTCCAGAGGCGCTTTGCAGATCAGACATTCTTCTTTCATTTATTCCACCATTATCCCATCAGCCGGGATCCCTTTTTTTATTCTGACCCGATTATACCAGAGCCGCTCTTCTGCTTCAATCATTTGCGTAATTTACTCATGCGGATATAAGGGAGGCTCTATATAATTCCATTGTACGATAACGAAAGGAGCGAATACAATGGATACCATTTTAAAGGTAATGAATGTAACAAAAGTCTATCATACAGGACAAAATCCCAGTCTCCACGAAGTGTCTTTTGAGGTGGCCCGGGGAGAATTTATCGGGATCATGGGAGCGTCCGGATCCGGGAAAACAACTCTGCTAAATATCCTTTCCACGATTGATAAGCCCACTAGTGGAGAAGTGCTGATCGATGGCGTCAGCCTGAAATCCCTCAGCGATTCCAAAGCTGCTGATTTCCGCAGGGACAATCTGGGATTTATCTTTCAGGAGTATTTCCTATTGGACAGTCTCACCATCTTTGAAAACATTGCAGTTCCCCTTACTTTGCAAAAGATGTCTCCGAATAAAATCGAAAAGGCGGTAAGAAGTCTGGCGGAACGCTTTGGAATTGCTTCACAGTTAAGCAAATACCCCGGCCAGTTATCCGGAGGGCAGAGACAGAGGGCCTCAGCCGCAAGAGCCCTGGTGAAAAATCCCGGTATTTTATTTGCAGATGAGCCTACCGGAACTTAATCTTCAAAGATGGCTGCATCATCCGGGAATTGCAGAAAAAGAAGGCTGACAGACAAACTTTTTATGAATGGATCATAGAAGAAGTTGCCCAGCTGGACACAAGCAGATAGGAGGATTAGAAGAATACGCTGAGATTGAGCATTTTTTCATCGCACAGGAAACAGATGATCTGCCGGATCTGGTAACCCGGGAAAATATTGATATTGTCTTAATGGACATCCATCTGGGAAAATCAAGTAAAAATGACGGATTGATGATCGCCTGCAGTTTATTGAAATCCAT
>ERZ1643246.4645-NODE-4645-length-10660-cov-8.358133_pt1 | contig 10660 bp, 10 predicted proteins | sample MGYA00579265_ERZ1643246 | MGnify/ENA primary metagenome ERZ1643246 (study PRJEB29033, sample SAMEA4952261) | chicken gut metagenome | biome: Broiler Chicken; feature: Gastrointestinal Tract; material: Caecum | place: Ireland | collected 2018 | study: Broiler...
GCGCGCAACATTCGCATTGTTGAGGCCACGGGTTCGAATCCCGTATACTCCATTGAAATCCCTTGATTTTACGGGCTTTGCGGGCAATCGTAATTTCGAGGTAATCAAAAAGGTAATCAGACATATGTTCGATTACATGATTCCTATGCGGAACTCTGGGATTGTATCCAGCAGTTCCGCCTTTTTTTCGTTTGATCTGCGGTCTCTGCTGTAAAATTCTTTTGTACAGGTAATATCCGTATGCCCCATAAGTTCGATTATATTTTTATCCGGGATCTGGTTATCCAACAGAATACTTGCATATGTTTTTCTTACTTTGTGAGGCGATTTTTGCGTGATCTCCAACTTTTTGCATATCCTGTACAACTTTCTTCGGAATGAATAAGTTTTTATCCTTGTCCCATCTCTCTCAAAAACAAATGTTCCAAAAGGATTCAGCTTTCTAATCTCCTTGACGATCCATTTGCAGTGTGGTGGAACAACCGCAGAGCGCACTCCTGCAGGCGTCTTCGGATATTCTTTAATGTCGTATATAAATTTCCCGGATGCATCTTGATATCTGGTTTCAGTTCTATGGATATGAAATGCACACCCATCCCAATCCTCCCATTCAAAGGTGGACAATTCGCCAATTCGCACGCCAGTTACAAACATTAATAATATTCCAAGATTGAGAAGTGTTTTCTTCTGACTTTCTAACCATTCAATAACTTCCGGCATTTCCGATTCATCGAAAACCTCTTCTTCCATATTTATGATAGTCGGAGCAAAATCTTTGTCAGATACGTCCAGATCATTAAATATCTCCGTCACATTAAAAGAAATTAATTTTCGTTTTTTTGTGCGTTTCAGCATTCCTCTAGTTACAGTCTTTAAGTTAGAAAATGCCTTCGCTTTCAGATTATGCTCCGGAATCTGTTCTTCCAGAAATTCTTCCACTTCTTCAGGAGTAATACATTTGATCTTTCTCTTCCCGAACTCACCGAAATGCCTTTTATAGATCTGTATGTTTCTCAGGTGAGTGGCTTCGGAAATTTTCTTCAACTCCAGTTTCCGGTCATTCCATTCTGTAAAGACTTCTTCCACAGTTGGATTATCCAGTTTATCTTTCCAATAATCAATAACAACTTGTTTGATTCCCTGCTCTGTACTTCTCTTCTTAAGCGCTCTCCCCCTTTCCTTATCTGGTAAGTATGTGTACCATTTTCCGTCTTTTCCCTCCCATATTTTATAAGGATGGTGTGATAGTATCTCGTTTTTCTGCATTTGTTCTACTTGTTCCTGTATATATGCCAAATTGATTATCTCATTCTCCAACGCATAGTGCAAAACTGCGTTTGGGTTCATATCTGTCATATTACATTCCATCCTTATCATTATAAAAGCCCGCTATGGATCACACAGCAGGCTCTGACTTTATTTTTGTAATATATTGTTTTAGTCCAAGACTAATGATCATGCACTTTTCCACACTCTCCATTTCTGCCGGGAGTAATTTCCCGATATATTTCTTCAGCCGCCTTTTATCAATCGTCCGTATCTGTTCTAACAAAATAATCGAATCTTCCCCGAGCCCACCGTAACCGTTCACTATGTAGTGTGTGGGTAACTTTGCTTTTCGCCTTACTTTTCCCGTCATGGCTGCTACGATTACTGTAGGACTGTAAAGATTTCCGATATTGTTCTGTATAATCAGAACAGGGCGTTTGCCGCCCTGCTCTGATCCGATTACGGGACTTAAGTCCGCGTAATACATTTCACCTCTGTATATTTGCTTTGGCATATAAATGTCTCCCTCTAAAACGAGTAAGTATTCTGCCTATTTGTCCTCGACACCCCGGCTCTTTTGTGCCGCAACCGACACAGGGAAGTCATCAGGCGGCTGTCTGCTTGCCAGCTCCACGGAATCAAGGTTCCTTCCGGGGATCACCCGGAACTGCCCTCACTTGTTGCGGCGCACTTCTTCTATTTTATGCACTCGACTTTATGACCGGACAGGAGTATCATTATGCCTGTTGCCTGTTATCGCTCTGTCAGCAGCATACTGACAGTTATAGCCCGGCAGTTACCGCTCCCCGGAAGTGACATACAGCCGTCAATCATTTTAACCATAGGAGATGTGAGAATTGCGCTGTTCTGTGACTCGGATCATGGCGTACCGGCTAATGTGGCTTACGCTCATCACGATAGCAACAGGAATGTACCTGATGAATGGGTATGAAATTGTCAAGGTACATACCCGTTCCCCATTAGCGGGAAAACAGTTGAAAGAATTACTCTCTCATGTGTTTCCCCACTCAGGGCCTGTTTTTTCCGGCTTATTCCAAAATTTTTTTAATTTTTTTCTTAGCAGACGAGATAGACCTTACTACTGAAGAAATAGATGTCTGCTCGATCTCTGCAATTTTCTTATATGTCATTCCTGCAAAATACTTGAATACCAGTCTCCTTTTTTCTACTTCCGGCAATAAAGAAATGGCAGAATGAAGTTCACGCACTGTAAGTCTCCAGATTACCTCATTCTCTGCGCTTTCCTCATATCTGCCCGATCTTTTATACAATGTTTTCTCGTATACCACTGAATGCTCCATATGCCGTTCTACAACGTGTATATGTCATAAATCATCCAGTTCAAAACGATCAAATATCTGAAACAATTCTTCACTGATCTCTATACACTGATCCACTGACTGCCCGGAGGACTTCTGCATTTCTCGCAGGTTCTTCTCTCCTGCCCAACTAAAAAAACATATCCCGTCTCCGGCTTTGCCAGCCGAAAAAAAGATATGTTTCTTTTTAGATCATATATATCATGTCTTGGCGGTTCAATACGAAAGCCAAGAAATGTTCTGTTTTCATTCAGACTGATCCATACGGAAAGATAAAGTTGTTCTTTAGACTTTCCGTAAAATCAGTAATCGCCGCTTTTGATCAGCAGCTCGCTGTGTAAAGTACTCCAGCGCATAAAAAATCCCTCCCAGCAAAACTCTGTTAGAGGGAAATGCACACCACAAAACACTTCCGCCAAAACAATCGTTTTTTATATGGCAAAAGCCGTCCTGTTCCGAATATAAGATTAAAAATCCTCCAGACCACTGATACAACTGCTGGAACTTTTACAATACAGAGCACCATACTAAGGCAGATATAAAACAGCGTTGGATATTAATCTTATGCCGGTTTCTTATTCTTATTTTCTTCTTATTTTCAAACTCTGTACTCCTTCCCATCAGAGTAGTCTCTCTTACTACTTTTTACTAAATTCTAAAGCTAAAATCATATTTTTAGCTCCCGTCTTCTCTAATAAAAGTTGCAAATATGCTACATACAGAAATAATTTCTACAATGGCATTTTTATCTTTGTACACGTCCTGATGTATCTCCGCCAACCAGTCGGAGTACTTCATCTATTGTTACCATGTTGAAGTCGCCTTCAATAGAATGTTTAAGGCAGGAAGCCGCAACTGCAAATTCTATAGTTGACTGTGGGTCATATCCATTTAGACATGCACAAATCAATCCGCCCCCAAAGCTGTCGCCGCCACCCACGCGATCAACAATATGCATTAAATATTTTTTGCTAAAGTAGTAATCTTCTCTGTCATATAACATTGCAGACCATTTATTATCATTTGCAGAAACTGACTCCCTCAGTGTAATGGCAACTTTAGAGAATCCAAATCTTTCCGCAAGCTGTCTTGCCACCTCCTTATATCCCTCACGGTTTACCTCTCCTTTTGCTACATCAGTGTCTGCTGCTTTGATTCCAAATACATCAGCAGCATCCTCTTCGTTTGCAATGCAAACATCCACATACTTGCAGAGCTCACCCATTACTCGTCCAGCCTTTTCTTGGGACCACAGTTTGTTTCTATAATTTAAATCACAGGAAATGATAAGTCCGGCTTTTTTAGCCGCTTTACATGCGTCGAGACATATGGCAGCAACTTCATCATTTAGTGCCGGCGTAATCCCGGTAAAGTGAAACCACTCAGCATCGGCAAAAATCTCATACCAGTTGAAATCGTCTCTCCCGGCCATAGCAATAGAAGATCCGGCACGATCATAAATGACTTTTGAGGGGCGCTGAGAGGCGCCTTTTTCAAGGAAATAGATACCTAATCTGTCCCCGCCTCTTACAATAAAAGAAGTATCAACACCGTATTTTCTAAGAGAATTTACAGCCGCTTGTCCGATTTCATGTTCAGGGAGCTTAGTAACAAAACTTGCGTCAAATCCATAATTTGCAAGGGAAACAGCAACATTAGCCTCTCCTCCTCCGTATGTAGCGCCAAAGGAATCTGCCTGTACAAAGCGATAATATCCTTCTGGTGCAAGTCTCAGCATGATTTCACCAAATGTAACTACTTTTTTCCCCATTTTACTTCCTCCTGCTTTCTTTTACAATTTCTACTGCCTCTTCTACCCTTGCTTTAATTTTGTCAAACTCACCCGCATTTATAAAACCGCTTTTGACCATCCAGCTTCCTCCACACGCAAGGATCCTGTCATAAGCAAGATATTCTTTTACATTATCCGGATTGATTCCTCCTGTAGGCATAAACTTCATGCCAACATAAGGAGCGGCGATGGCCTTAATGTATGCAAGTCCTCCAGCCTGCTCAGCAGGGAAAAATTTGACCACCTCGAGGCCATACTCTATGGCCTGTTCCACATCGCTGGGATTCGCACAGCCCGGGATGATCAGTATTCCTTTGTTAACACAGTATTTTACCACTTTCGGATTGAGTCCCGGGCTGACAATAAATTCTGCTCCTGCCGCAACCGCCCGATCGACCTGTTCTGTAGTTAAGACCGTGCCTGCGCCGATCAGCATATCCGGGAATTTTTCTGTCATAATCCGGATAGATTCTTCAGCAGCATCCGTACGAAACGTTACTTCCGCACAGGGCAGACCTCCGTCACATAAAGCCTTTGCCAGGGGCTCTGCATCTTTTGCATCATTCAGGACTACGACCGGAACAATACCTGTCTCTTTAATCTGTTTTAATATCTTGTTCATTTTCTATCCTCTTCTATTCTGTATATAAAGTCTAAAGATTAAACTGAAACGTATAGCTGCCTTTTTCGAGATCTTTCTCTGATCCATCGGGAAGCCGCAGTACACTATCTTCCGGCGTCTCGATCTGAAGAGAAACCGTATCTCCTTTTACTTCCCATCCGACTGATATCTTTCCGCTGCGGCTGTCATAACTTCCTCTTACTTTCCCGAGCCGGGCGTCAGGAAGCGGCGCGATCAGAATCTTCCGGTATCCGGGCTCCAGCGGACGGATGCCAAGGATGTGGGAATAGTAAAACTCCCCTACGCTGCCGAATGCGTAATGGTTAAAGGAAACCATGTTGTCTCCATTCTGGTCAGCCTCATTTACGCTGCCGTCAGGCAGGATAGCGTCCCAGCGTTCCCAGATCGTGGTTGCTCCTCGAAGTACCTGATACATCCAGCCAGGACATTCCTCCTGGAGAAGAAGGTCATATGCAAAACCGACCTGTCCGTTATCCGCCAGGAGCGGAAGCAGATGTTCCGTAGAGAAGAACCCTGTCTGCATGCCTTCATCATGGATTTTCCCCACAAGCTTTGAAAACAGTTTGTCCCAGAGCTCGCCTTTTGGAACAACAAAATGCAGAGCCATAATATAGGCGCCCTGATAATCATCTTTCATTGATCCGTCATCAGTGATAAATGTCTGTATATAGGCATCCCGTGTCTTTTCCATCTGCTCTTTGTAATGCGCCGCGTCATCGGTTTTGCCAAACCGTTCCGCCGTCCGGGACAGGATGCGCAGGTCATTTACGATAAAGGCATTGGATACGGGACCATTGTGCTTCGCCATGTAGGCAATATCCTTCCCGGGGCAGAGCCAGTCGCCCAGATTCGGTGCGATCCAGAGGTTTTCAACGCCCTGAGCGCCTCCCATATGCCGGATCTCACAATCCACATGGGATTTCATGCTGTCGTACTGCTCTCTCAGATAGCGGTCTGTTCCATACTGGCGGTAAAGCATTTCCGGGATGATAGTCACTGCATTGCCCCAGCCGAGCATATTGATAAAACCGACTCCGCCCGGACCTTCCGCAGGAATGACCGGTCCAACATATCCTTCCGTATTATCCTGCTGACTGCTCCTCATATCCCCGAGGTACTTTGCCCAGAATTTTTCTGTATCATAGTTATATGCTCCCGTAAGGGCAAATACCTGACCATCACCGGGATACCCCATACGTTCATCTCTCTGGGGGCAGTCTGTGGGAACTTCTATATAGTTCGACTTCTGTCCCCAGACCTGGTTTTGATAGAGACGGTCAGCAAGGGGGTTGGTACAGGTAAAATGACCGGTGCGGTCCATATCGCTGTATACAGCATATGCAGTGATCAGTCCGGGCGTATATTCTGTACCTGATATTTCGGCATAACGGAATCCCATATAGGTGAAGCGGGGACGGTATTTTCCGGTCTCTGTTCCCTTGTGATAGATGATCTCAGCTTTGGCTTTGCGGAGATTGGCAGTATAAAGACTGCCGTCCGGATTCAGGATCTCGCCATGGTGTACATGTATCGTATCCCCTTTCATTTTCGTCGGATCGATTTCTATGATACCGGAAAAATTCTGTCCGAAATCAAGGATCGTTTTGTCACCTGATTTTGTTTCATTTAGAACAGGCATCTCTTCCCTGCAGCGTACCATGATCCCTGCAGGCATAAAATGATCCGGCAGCGGCCCGCTGTAGGGAACCGGTGGAAACAGTTCCTGACTTTCAGGGTGGGAGGCGCCTTCGGCAAAAAAGATCTCGCCGTCATAGAGTCCGGCATAGTCATAGGGACTTGGCACGGCATGGACCGAATCATCATCAGAACAGAGAAATTGTCTGCTTCCGTCCATCAGCTCAAGTTCAAGGACCCATGACATAGCAGGCCGTTCGCCGTAGATCTGAGTCTTATTATCGCAGGTAAATCTGCCGCAGTACCAGCCCTGCCCAAGATAGACACGAAGAGTATCATCACCATGCAGCAGACTGGTAATGTCATGGGTCTGGTAGAACAGATCATGATAATAATAGGTATAACCCGGGGCAAACATCTGATCCCCGATCTTTTCCCCATTGATCTGCGCCTCATACACTCCCAGTGCCGTGATAGTCAGTACCGCTTTTCTGGCAGAAACATGCGGGATGTTCTGTTCAAATACTTCTACGGCTCCTTCTCTATATGGCCGCTCTGTTGTGATAAAATGCTTTTTTAATTCCATTGTCAATTCCTCCGGATATGTTTTACGGCCGGCTGTTCCGGACAGCCGGCCTGATCTGTGTCAATATATTATTTTTACTGTTCTTCTTTCTGAAGAGCCGCTTTCTTATCCTGGATCCGCTTCTGTACCTGGACCATTGCCTCTTTGTCAAGATGGCAGAAGCGCATGGCAACGATCGTACATATCCATCCCAGGATCGGCATGCCGTAATTCAAAGCCATGGCTGTCCAGAAAACTGCAGATGTACATGGATCCCCGGGCTGCGGCATGGTGGTCGTATAACCGATCAGGGCAACTGCAGCAGCAGCTATGGTTGCACCGAAAGCAGATACGATCTTGTCGATCAGGCTGTATACACCGGTGACAACGGCAGGAGCATAACGGCCGCTCCGGTCCAGTTCGTAGTCGATAATGTCAGCCATGAATGAAGTATTTGCCGTCGTGACACACATCTTTGCTCCATTCAGCGCAAAAGTCAGGATGACATAAAGGATCATGAACGGGCTCAGCATGACTGAAATATTGGACGGATTGATGAGCGTGAAGAAGACAATGGTAACAGCTGCGATGATCATGGCGATCCATGTCCACATAACGATCGTCTTCTGGCTGCCGTATTTTCCGGCGTATTTTGCGCCAAGGATTGCGAAAATAATGGACGGGAGCATTCCGATGGCGCTCAGGATCGTACTCAGTCCCATATTGCCGATAACGATTCCGAATATAAGTGTCACAACGATAGACTGAGAAGCTACCTGCTGTGCGATTTTGTCGGATGCGGCAGATATGATATAGCACTGAAGTGGCCGGTTTCCTTTAAGAACATCGATCATATCACGAACCTTCAGAGGCTCCTTTTTTTCCATTGTTCCGACAAAATTCTCCGGCTTGTCAACACCGGAAACTCCGATACATACGAGAATAATACCGATCAGACCGACCAGCAGGCATATGCGGCATGCAGTACTGAGAAATGCCTGATTATATGTACCTCCAAACATGGGGAGCAGCACAACATTCAGTACGATCGTCATTGCCATGGGTACCAGATAGTTGAAGGCTGTTGTCCATACACCGATCACAGGACGCTGTTTTGGATCGTTGCTCAGAAGCGCCGGGATTGTCTGTGCTGTCATATTTGTAATGGTATAACCGATGACATACAGGCAGTAAAGCAGGATAAACACGATCGTCCCGAATCCTTTGCTGGATGCAAAATCAAACATGGCCAGAAGTGCAATCGCTTCGATAATAAAGCCGCCTGCGAGCATGATCCGCAGTTTTCCAAACTTTGTGTTGATCCTATCATACAGGAACGCCACCATAGGATCCGTGATTGCGTCAAAGATACGGGTTCCGGTCAGAATGTACCCGACCACCAGTGTTGTGATCCCGTATCCGATGCTGGCGCTGTAACTTGCCAGACCGATCAAGGAATAAACGCTCATTCCTACCATTCCGTTGCAGGCATATAAGATGATCTGCCATAATTTTGCACGGCGGTACTGCACACCGTCGATCTCACTTTGTGTCAATCTGTGTTTTTCAGACATATCTGTTTCTCTCCTTCCAATGTGTCAGATATTTTCGTTTGTATCTATATTGAGGATTATATGAGGAATGCAAAAGAATGGCGTTTAAAAAATCGTGAATCTGTTAAATAATTCGTCAAGAATAAGGGTGATCCATGAATTATTTAACAGATTCACGATTTAATGAAAGATAAATATTATGTCCTGGAATTTTTCCTGCGGTATTCGCTGGGGGACATTCCGGTTTCTTTCTGAAAAGAAGAGGAAAAATAACTGCGGGATGCGAAACCCAGTTCATCGCTGATCTCCTGAATGCCCATATGGGTGCCCGAAAGAAGGATGCATGCATGTTCTATCTTTGCGCTCCGGATATATTCGGCAACGCTTTTGCCGGTTTCCTGCTTAAATTTATGTGAAAAGTAATATTCCGTATATCCTGTGCGTTTTGCAAAATCAGTAATGGAAAACTTTTCTTTCGGATGCATGGTTATATAATCGCAGACAGCTTGGATCTGGGGCGAAATACCGTTATCTGCTTTTGCATGCTGAACCTTTTGTACAAAATCCTCCATTATTGTCCGTGCCAGCGCGGAGAGGGCGGATGTTGTCCTGCAGTCTTCGATCTGACCGGCATACAAATCGTTCAGCGTGTATGCCACAGATGGATTCAGCCCGCCTTCTATCGCCGCGCGGGAGCACAGTGTCAGGAGAACGAGCAGATTGTTTTTCTGCTGCCGGACGGAATCACCGGTGTCTGATTTGATCCCGCTGCTCAGCGAGGTAGATCGTTCCAGAGCTTTTTTATAATCCGGATTTCCGTCCCGGAACATTTTCAAAAGTGCCTGTTCTGCAGTCCACACACCACGATGTTCTTCTGAGATCAGGTTCAGCTCATCAGGACTGGAAGCATCACTTCCGGGAGAAAACTGAATATCATTGGCTGTGATATGTTTCCCTGTAATACAGTAGTGGAACATAACCGTATACTGATAGAGCTGATTTGTCGGAATGATGGGAATCTGATCCAGCTGCCGGAAGATCACAGAGCGCAGATGAACAGAAAAACCTCTGTTGTCAAGTTCTTTTTTCAGCAGAAGATGGGAATTCCGTCCTGTAAACGCAGGCCCCATGATGTGGATCCGGTTCAGAGAGGATCCTGTATATTCAAATGCAACTATATAAAGAAGGCCCGGAAGAGTATCAAGAATAAACGGCATCCGCCCTCCGCTTTTTACATAATCCAGCAGAGAGGATGAAAAATCCGCCAGAGATACCGCATCGCCGGAGGCATTCCCTGGAGGACAGTCTGTATGGAGTAACGTAAGATCCGCAGAATAACACCAGAGATATACCTGGTAGTTACAACCTATTAGTTCATGGAAAAAGGAAAGGCGTTCATCAATTGTCATTGTCATCCTCCAGATAATCAGTCAGAAATTCCATATCCGAATGTCTGGATAACCGTATGATCCCATTGGCGAGCATTTCCGGTTCGCTGACAAGTGAACAGAGAATATACTGGCTCAGTATGGATTTTAAATTTAGGCAGTCGCCTTCCTGTGTTTCAAAATACACTTCGGAAGAGCATTGTCGAACTGCTGACAGGAAATTTGACATATCTGTATCTGCTTTTAAATGCATGAACTGCAGCCTCCTTTATAATGTTCAGATTTTGTAAGGTCATTATACTTTATCGCCGGATCGGTTTACAAGAGAAAATGTGGTCATCTGATATGGCAGCGAAATAAAAAACATGAAATTGTGAACGCAAAAACGAAAATGAAGACATGGGATTCAGAAGAACAGATATATAATTAACCTGCAATGAAAAGGATCTGATTTCAGAAAGGACGAAAAAAATGG
>ERZ1643246.4646-NODE-4646-length-10659-cov-9.997359_pt1 | contig 10659 bp, 11 predicted proteins | sample MGYA00579265_ERZ1643246 | MGnify/ENA primary metagenome ERZ1643246 (study PRJEB29033, sample SAMEA4952261) | chicken gut metagenome | biome: Broiler Chicken; feature: Gastrointestinal Tract; material: Caecum | place: Ireland | collected 2018 | study: Broiler...
TTTATAATAAAAAAGAATTCAAAAACATTAAGACACGTTTTCTATAATGCGTTTTTAAGAGAGTCTAGAGTTGGTGAAACTAGATAAATAGTTATAGAAAATATCACTTAAACTATTGTTTTTGCGGATCCACTAACGATATCTAGTGAATTAAGTGAAATATTAAGGATGGTACCGTCTATAAAAAGACTCCTTTGGTATCATCTTTTTTTATTGGAAAGGAAGAAAAAAATGAAAGATTTTAAAAGTTTAGATGAACGTAAACCTTATGAAGTGGAACAAGACATTCTAAAAAGTTGGGGTGGAGTTCAAGGTATTTATGAAAAATCTGTTGAAGTTCATAAAGATGATCCGACTTTTGTATTTTATGATGGTCCAGCTTTTGCAAATGGATTTCCAGGATTGCATCATATGATTGCTAAAAATTTGAAAGATACGATTTGTAAATATCATGTGATGAATGGCCATAAAGTTTTGAGAAAGGTTGGCTGGGATACGCATGGTCTTCCTATTGAAAATCATGTTGAAAAAAAACTTGGTTTAAAAACAAAAAAAGATATTGAAGCTTTAGGTATTGAAAAATTTAATCAAGCTTGTCGAGAAAGTGTTGGAGAAAATGAAGCCGCTTTTACTAATCTAACTAATAAAATGGGGCAATTTATTGATGTTGAACATCCATATTTGACTTATAAAAATGAATACATTGAAACCGAATGGTGGATTTTAAAACAATATTTTGAAAAAGGTTTATTTTATGAAGGAAATCGGGTAACACCATATTGTCCTCGATGTGGAACTTCTTTAGCAAGTCATGAAGTTGCTCAAGGATATGAAGATATGAGTACGGATACTGTAATTGTACCGATGAAATGTAAAGACATGGATGCTTATTTTCTAGCTTGGACGACAACTCCTTGGACTTTACTTGCCAATGTAGCTTTATGTGTCAATCCTAATGAGGATTATGTGTTATGTGAATCAAAAGGTGAGAAATTTATTTTAGCTAAGGCTTTAGCAAATACTGTTTTGGGTGATGAATATACCATTTTAGAAAATTATAAAGGTAAGGATTTGGAACATAAAGAATATGAACAATTGATTCCAGAGTTAAAAGTAGATGGTGGATTTTTTGTCTGTTGCGATGAGTATGTAACGGTTTTAAATGGTACAGGTATTGTTCATATGGCACCAGCATTTGGTGAAGATGATGCTCGAGTAGGAAAAAATTATAACCTTCCATATGTAAATCCGGTAGGAAAAGATGGTTGCTATACTGAAGGCCCTTGGAAAGGAATGCTTGTATTTGATGCCGATCAGGAGGTTATTAAATATTTGAAAGAAAATGGTAAACTCTTCAAAAAGCAAAGAATTACTCATAGCTATCCACATTGTTGGAGATGCCATAGTCCACTTATTTATTATACTTTGCCAAGTTATTATATTGCTGTATCTAAATACAAAGATCAAATTGTAGAAGCAAACAGAGAAGTGAATTGGTATCCAGCCTATGTTGGAGAAAAAAGATTTGGAAACTGGCTTTTAAATTTGAAGGACTGGGCTGTATCTAGAACTCGTTATTGGGGATGTCCTATTCCATATTATACTTGTGAATGTGGACATACTGAAATGATTGGATCTATTGCGGAATTAAAGGAAAAAGCTACTGAAAAAATTGATGATGCGACTTTAGATTTACATCGTCCATATATTGATAATATTCGAATAAGATGTCCTAAGTGTGGCAAGGAAATGTCTAGAATTCCAGATGTGTTAGATTGTTGGTTTGATTCTGGATCTATGCCTTTTGCTCAATATCATTATCCATTTGAAAATCAAGAACTTTTTGAAACTCAATTTCCAGCCGATTTTATTTGTGAAGGTATTGATCAAACAAGAGGTTGGTTCTATACTTTGCTCGTTATTTCGACTTTTGTAAAAGGATGTGCTCCTTATAAAAACGTTTTAGTTAACGATCTATTATTAGATGCTGAAGGAAAGAAAATGAGTAAGAGCCGAGGAAATATCGTTGAACCATTTAAAACTATTGAAAAATATGGAGCCGACACTGTTCGCTTTTATCTTCCTTATGTTTCACCAGTTTGGACACCTTTAAAATTTAATGAAGAAGGTTTAAAAGAAGTTTATTCTAAATTCTTAAATCCATTAAAAAATACTTATAGTTTCTTTCAAATGTATGCCAATGCTGATCATATTGATACAGATGATTGTCAAGTTTCTTATGATCAAAGAGAGGAAATTGATCGTTGGCTATTATCTAAATATAATGGACTTGTCAAGAATGTTACCGAGGCTTTTGAAGAATACGATTTAAATAAGGTAACTCGATACATTGCCAATTTTGTTTCTGAGGATTTATCAAATTGGTATATTAGAAGAAATCGAAAAAGATTCTGGGATAGTGAAATGACTCTTTCAAAGAAAAGTGTTTATATAACTACTTATGAGGTATTAGAAGGATTAAGTAGATTGATTGCTCCAATCACACCTTTTATTTCTGAAGAACTTTACCGCGATTTAACTGGCTTAGAAAGTGTTCATTTGGCTAGTTATCCAGTAGCTAATGAAAAACTTATTGATTCAGCTTTAGAAGAAAAAATGGATTTGGTAAGAGAAGTTATTCGTCTAGGAAGAAATGGTCGTGAAGAAGCCAAGATTAAGGTACGTGAACCTTTAAGTGAAGTTTATTTAGACGGGAAACTTGAAAATAAAATTCATGATTTAGTTCCGTTAATTTTAGAAGAACTAAATGTAAAAGAAGTAAAATTTATTACAGATTTAACTTTATATATGAATTTTCAAGTAAAACCAAATTTTAAAGAAGTAGGTAAAATTTTTGGATCAAAGATTAAAGAATTCCAAGAAATATTAAAAACTTTGTCTGAAGCAGAAATGCTTGATTTGGAAAATGGTAAAGAAATCACTATTGTAATCGATGAAGAAGATGTTCAGGTTACACCAAGTATGGTTGATATTCGCGTTGAAGCCAAGGAAGGATTTAATGTTTCAATGGAAGGAAATCTTTTTGTAATTTTAAATACAGAAAGAACAGAAGAACTTGTTTTAGAAGGTATGGCAAGGGAATTTGTAAGTAAGGTTCAAAATATGCGTAAGAGAAAAGATTTAGAAATTACAGATCGAATTGTCTTATATTATAATGGTACAGAACGTTTTAAAAAGGCTTTTCTAATGTTTAAAGATTATATTCAAGATGAGACTTTAGCTACAGAAGTTTTGGAAAAGGAAAATTTAGAAGAAACTTTTGATATAAATGGTGAGGAAGTTGCCATTGATTTAGAGAAAAAGTAAAATAAAAATGCTTAATCATTGATGACTAAGCATTTTTTCGTAAAATAGATTATTTTATGTTTTTAATAATTTTGAGATCGGACAAAATTTGATTTTCAACATTATTGATAGCATTTAAAATAAGTATGGGATATCGTAAATCGTCTTTTATATTAAGAATTTCTTCATATGAAAACCATTTGGAATTTAAAATTTCTTTAGTATGATAGTTTTCTTTTTTTTCTTTTGCGTTGGCAGTAAATAATATAATGAGTGCATGAGTATCTTTTCCAACAAGACAAATATTGGTAAGTTTTACATCTATTCCAGTTTCTTCTTTAATTTCTCTTTTGGCACCTAATAGTAAGGACTCATTTGATTTTAGATGGCCACTAGGTAAATTCCACTTTTGATAAAATTCTTTTTTGGCTTCTTGAACTAATAGATATTTGTTTTTACTTTTAATAATGCCACCGACAATAATTCCATATTTTTCACCCAAATTATTGTAACATATTTTTATATAAAAAACTTAAGAATTATAAAAAATTCCATATCCGTTTTTGGCAAAATCATAAAAAATTGCTATTTTTAAAGGGAAATAAGTAAAGATCATATTTAAAACTATAAGTAGGAGGAAAAGACAAATTCCTCCTTTTTCTAATTTAGAATTGGAGTTTTTTTGTAGTAAATGATAGGATATTATTTGGCTTAAAAAAATGGAAAACAAATATATCGCGAAAGTGATAAGCATATTGTCTTTATTTTTTAAAAGATATAGATATACTGGAGTAAAAATGGATAATACTAAGAGAATACAAATTAAAGAAGCAATGCTTTCGGAAAAAAATATATTTTTACTTTTTTTAAAATAAGCTTTTTCTACTATGGCCCAGATGAAAAAGGCTCCGACAATAATTTTGTTATGTTCCCAGATGGATTCATTGACTGGAAAAAACAAACTGGTAAGAAAATTAGGAAACCAATCATAAATAAAATGTAAAAGAGCACTTATTAAAAAAATTCCAATACAGCTTATTTTTTTCCACTTTTTTAAAGTCATACGATCACCTATTATTATTTTAAGAAAAAAAGAAAAAAATATGTAAAATAAAGAGCATTGCTATTCTTGAAAAGTCATTATAAAATAGACGTATAAGGTATGTGAAAGTTATGAAGAAATTTTTCCTTTTGATGTTAATTCTTTTTTGTTTTCCTCTTGGAGTTAAAGCTTTAGAAATTCAATCTAGAAATGCTATTTTGTATAATTTAAATGAAGATATTCTTCTTTTTTCTAAAGGGGATCAAGAAAAGATTCCTATTGCTAGTTTGACTAAAATTATGACGGCTATTGTAGCTCTAGAAAATATTACCAATTTAGATGAAGTAGTAACGGTTCCTAGCAAGGCTTTGGAAGGACTTGCTCTTAAAAATGCGATGGTGGTTGGGTTTCGTGCTGGAGAGCGGATTACTTATCGCGATTTATTATATGGGATGTTACTTCCAAGTGGAGCTGATGCAACCAATATCGTTGCTTATTGCCTAGTTGGTAGTGAAGAAGAATTTGTAAATCTTATGAATGAAAAGGCTCGGGAATTGGGTTTATTAAACACTCATTTTTCTGATACTTCGGGTTTAGATGATTACAATAATTATTCAACAGTTTTTGATATTGCTACCTTATTAAAATATGCTCTTCAAAATACTACTTTTAAACAGGTTTTTACAAGTCATGAATATATTACTAGTAATGGATTAAAATTGGAAAGTACTCTTAAATATTATACTGTAAAATATCATTTGCAAAATTATTATATATTGGGAAGTAAAACAGGATTTACAACAATTGCAGGGTATTGCTTAGCTAGTTATGCTTCATATAATGGCATAGAATACTTACTCGTGACGGCTGGTGCTCCAACAGAGAATGGATATCCATATCATTTTCAAGATGCTTTTACCGTTTATGATTATTATACCCAAAATTATGGTGATTTAACTTTGTACAACAAAGGCGATGTTTTATACACTTTGAAAACTCAATATGCTTTGGAAGATTCTTATGAAGTTTTCGCAGATGAATCTCTTATAAAATATTTGCCAAAAAATACAAATATGGAAGATTTGCAAATTCAGTATACTGGAGTAGAAATGCTTAGTCCTTTTACTCCAAAAGGAAAAATAGGTACGATTTCTGTTTTTTTAAATGATACTCTTCTTAAAAGTATTGAAGTGGTTTATCAAGGAAATTTAACTTTTTCATTCTCTAAAATATTTTTGGAATATCCGTTGCTTTTTTTAGGATTTTTTCTTCTAATTTTTATCTTTTTTCTTCTTTTTAAAAGAAATAAATTGCATCATAAAAAAAAGAAGGTATAATAGTATTTAAAGGAGGAATATTTTATGAGTTATTGGGTGATGTGGCTTATTGTTGTTATTTTGCTAGCGATTATTGAATTTGCAACGGTGAATTTGGTTTCAATATGGTTTGTATTAAGCGGTATAGTCGCGATGATTGTTTCTTTATTCACGGATCTTTTTTATATCCAATTTGGAGTATTTGTTTTATTAGGTATTCTTTTAATGCTTGTAACTAAACCTGCTTTGAGTAAAATGCTTAAAGAAAATAAGACAAAACTTAATTTAGAACGTATTATTGGAATGGAAGGCGTGGTTACGGAACAAATTGAAAAAAATAAAGTTGGTGAAGTAAAGGTAGATGGAAAACTTTGGAGTGCCATTGGAAATGTAAAAATTCCAGTTGATGGTGTTGTGAAAGTAAAAGCTATTGATGGAGTTAAACTCGTGGTTGAAAAGGTGAAAATTGAAAAACCTAAAAAAGAAGAGGAAAAAGCGGTAAAGAAGACTGCTGCAAAGCCAAAAACGACTACTAAGAAAACGGCAACTAAGAAAACAAATACAACAAAGAAATCGACAAATTCTTCTAAAACGACTAAGAAAGGAAGTTAAAAAATCATGGAAGTTTTTATTATTTTGCTTGTAATTGTGATCATTATCATTATACCAAATGTCAAAATTGTACCTCAGTCTAAAGCTTATGTCATTGAAAGATTAGGGTCTTATTTGACTATATGGCATAATGGATTACATTTTAAAATTCCGTTTATTGATCGTATTGCGAATGTTGTGTTGTTAAAAGAAATGGTAAGGGATTTTGATCCTCAACCTGTAATTACTAAGGATAATGTTACGATGCAAATTGATACGGTAGTTTATTTTCAAATCACGGATCCAAAGCTTTATACTTATGGAGTTGAATATCCGATTAGTGCTATTGAATCTTTAACTGCAACGACTTTGAGAAATATTATTGGTGAATTAGAGTTGGATCAAACTTTGACTTCAAGGGATATTATCAATACTAAAATGCGTTCTATTTTGGATGAAGCAACCGATCCTTGGGGTATTAAAGTAAATCGAGTAGAAGTTAAAAATATTTTGCCACCGAGAGATATTCAAGATGCTATGGAAAAGCAAATGCGTGCTGAAAGAGAAAGAAGAGAGAAAATCTTACAAGCTGAAGGTGAAAAGAAATCTTCTGTATTAATTGCTGAAGGTGAAAAAGAAAGTGCTATTTTAAGAGCAGAAGCAGATAAAGAATCGCGTATTAAAAGAGCTGAAGGTGAGGCAGAAGCTTTACTTAAAATTAAAAATGCTGAAGCTGAAGGAATTCGTCTTTTAAAAGAAGCGGGTGCAGATCATGCAGTTTTACAACTTAAGTCTTATGAAACGTTAAGTAAGATGGCTGATGGTAAGGCAACTAAAATTATTTTACCTGCAGAATTATCTAATGTTGCTACCTTTGGGACCGTTTTACAAGAAAGCCTAAATGATTCAACTAAAAATGTTAAGAAAGGACCAAGAGAGTAATCTCTTTTTTTCTTTTATGTGTTATGGATATGATTTAAATGAAAAAGAGAAAGTTATTGTTAAAGCTTGTTATGAAAGTATTTTGACTAAAACTTTTCATTATATAAAAAGTTTACAAAATAATACTATCTTTGAAGACTTTTTTACTTGCGTTTTTCTTTTGTTTGATGGCTTCTTCAGTGATAAGCATATATTTATTAGGAGTAATGAATATGAATATGTTTTTTTTCAGAATATTTCATATTCTTTATATCCTTTTAATGGTATCGGATGTTGTCGTCATACGAATGAATTATTATTTTTGATTTTTCAAAAATTGGGATATGAAGGTAAAGAGGTGTTTTGTGAATTGCAAAATGGGCAAAAAAGTTCGGAGATTTATTGTAATCATATTATTTTAATGAGTGAAATTGATCATCGGCAATACTTCTTTGATTTGATCAACTGGAATATTGGAATTTTACAGAAACACGAAGTTTTTAGTTGGCATCCAGAACTGTCTTATCGATTTACTGCTGGTGATGAAAACGTCAATGTAAGTGATCTGTCTTTTATAAATTTATGTTATAAAAAAATATATCAAAAGCTTTCCGAGGATTGTAAAAATCTAATGTTTCTTTATGCAAGTATTCAACCTGAGCTGCAAGAAATATCTGGGATAATTAAAAAGTATGAAAATTATGCAAGCTTACATATCCGATATGTCTATGAATGAAAAAGGAGGTTTTTATGAAAGTTTTTCATGAATTTCCACCGGTATTTGATGAAAATTCAAAGATTTTAATTTTAGGATCGATTCCTAGTATTAAATCAAGAGAAGAAGGATTTTACTATATGCATCCTAAAAATCGATTTTGGAAGGTTTTAGAGGAAGTTTTTCAAGAAGAAATTAGCAATAAAAAAGATTTTTGCTTACAACATGGTATTGCTTTATGGGATACTTGTGCATCTTGTGAAATTCATGCTTCAAGTGATGCTTCTATCAAAAATATTGTTCCGAATGATCTTTCTGTAATTTTAAAAAAGGCTAAAATTAAACAAATTTTTACGACTGGTAAAAAGGCTCATGATATTTATCAAAAATATTTATTTCCAATCTATAAAAAAGAAGACATTTGTCTATCTAGCACTTCTCCAGCGAATGCCCGTAAGGGGGTAGAAGATTTGGTGTTGGAATATCAAATACTTAAAAAGTATGTAAAGTAAAAAAGAAAACTTTGTTAAGGTTTTCTTTTTAATTCTAAATGGGGATATTCTTTAGTTTGGCTTATTTTATTCGGAGCAAAGATAAAAAAAGAATTTTGGATTTCGTTAAAATATCTTTTCGTTTTAGGACCGCTTATTAATATGCCTTTTTGAAATAAAGAATCTAACATGGAAGTATAAATTTCTTTGAATCTTTTTTTGTCATTTAAACGATTGTAAAAACTTGCAAAGTCGGCAAGTGTCCAATTTCCTTTCATCGATAAGATATAATATAATGCTTGATAATCACTTGCAGAGAGGTGAGTTGAAGAAGAACTTGCTATTTCTTGCATTGCTGCTTCTTTTTCTAGTTCAACAATTCCATTTTCTAGCATATATTTTAAAAATGAAGTGATGTTTGCAAATTTTTTGCTTTCTCTTATTACTTTATAATAATAAGTTTTGTCTAATTGAATTGCCCGGTTAAAAATGATAAAAGGATAAGCTTTATGGTTTAATAAATACCACATACTCATCGTTCTGCTTGTTCTTCCATTAATGTCATAGTAGGGATGAATCACACAGAAATAAAAATGTAGGATTTGCGAATGAATATAATATTTTACTGGATCGTTGGAAATGGATTTATGAAAAAAATTAAAGTACTTATTCATTGCTTCCTCAATTTTTGCTGCTTCCATTCCTTGATCTGGAGGAATATCTAAACGGTCTGAATAAAAAATATAGACAGGATTTTTTCGATAAAATTCTCCCATATTTTGTTCATCTTCTTGACTTAATAATCCGTTTGATAAAATACTATATAATGTTTTTAAGCTTTCTTTATTTACATCATAATGATTTGTTATATAACGGTAACCTTGATATAAATTTAAAATGCGACGTTTTTCTAGAGCATTCAAAATATTTGATGGGTGTTTAATAATATCTTTAATTAAGTTAATATCATCTAAATATCCTTCAATTGTGTTATTTGATTTCACTTCTTGGCTAAAAAGAACACGGTTGACAAAGTCTGGGTTGTTTAAAAAAGAAGCTTTTTCTAAAAAAATTTCTGTTTCTTCACAGATTCTTTTTAAATCTTCTTCATGATAAAAAAGTGGAATACCCATAATATCTAAAGGTAGAATTTGTTTTTCTTTCATGAAATCACCTGATAGGTATCTTATCATATTTTAGTTTGGAATGCAAAAAAGCTTGATTTTATGAGCTTTTCTATGGTATAATCTATTTGCTTTTTGAAAAAGTGATGTATTATCCGCTTACCATGTAATGATAGTATGTAAGAAAGTTAGAAAGGAAATCGTTATGGCAAATTTAGTTGATAAGATTAATGCAAAACATATTCGTAAAGACATTCCTGAAATTCGCGTTGGCGACACAGTTCGTGTTGACGTTTGGGTAAAAGAAGGTAAAAAGGAACGTATTCAAGCTTTTGAAGGCTTAGTTGTTGGTAAAAAGGGTGGATCTGTTTCTGAAACCATTTCTGTTCGTAAAAAATCAAGCGGAATTGGTGTAGTACGTATTTTCCCAGTTAATGCTCCAACAATTGATAAAATTACAGTTGTTCGTAAAGGTTTGGTTCGTCGTGCGAAACTTAACTTTATTAAAGGAATGCGTAAAGAATACAAAGTTAAAGAAAGAAATGATTCAGTTAAGGCAGCTTAATTGTGAAGCAAAGTGTAAATCACTTTGTTTTTTTTAAATAGAATTTCTTTTAAAATCGTGTTAAAATAAAGTTGGTGGTGAAATGAAAATACTAAAAGAAATCCTTCCATATGCTATTATTTTGCTTGTAGTTATTTTAGTTCGTACCTTTTTAGTTACGCCTATTAAAGTAAATGGACAAAGCATGTATGATACGTTAAGTGGAAATGAAATTATGTTGCTTTACCGAATTGGTGAAATAAAAAGATACGATATGGTGGTAGCGGACTTAGTTGTTGATGGAAAAAAGGATGATACATTAATTAAAAGGGTGTATGGATTACCTGGTGAAACAATTAAATGTGAAGATGGGGTCATTTATATTAATGATCATAAGATAGAGGATCCTTATGCTACTAATCTAACAAGTGATTTTGAAGCGGTTACTTTAGGTAGTGATGAGTATTTTTTATTAGGTGATAATCGTAGTATTTCTTTAGATAGTCGTATTATTGGACCAGTAAAAAGAAAAGATATAGAGGGTCGAACAAATTTTGTGATTTTTCCTTTTGATAAATTTGGAATCGTAAAAAGTGAGATTGAGTAAAA
>ERZ1643246.4647-NODE-4647-length-10653-cov-6.545575_pt1 | contig 10653 bp, 9 predicted proteins | sample MGYA00579265_ERZ1643246 | MGnify/ENA primary metagenome ERZ1643246 (study PRJEB29033, sample SAMEA4952261) | chicken gut metagenome | biome: Broiler Chicken; feature: Gastrointestinal Tract; material: Caecum | place: Ireland | collected 2018 | study: Broiler...
GGGATCCCTCTGCTGGTAGAAAAGGTAGGAGGAGTTACCGTAACCGTTCCGGACGACAGTCTGGAGGCTGTAAATCCTCAGTGGACGGAAGGAAGCCAGATACAGCTTACCCCGGACAATGTGGAGGACTTTGTAAGATACCGGGATACTAAAGAGAGCCAGAGCGCTATCGTCCGTATGGAGAGGCAGCAGGAATTTCTGAGCGCCTACGCCCGGAAAGCTCAGCAGGTATACGGAGAAAATCCTTCCCTTATCACGGATCTGTATACAGCACTGGAAGATTATATGGTAACCAATATCAGCAATGATCAGTTCGCTCAGATCATGAGAGGGCTGACAGAGCAGGACAATACCCAGACCTGGACCCTTCCCGGAGAAGGAACCCAGGGAGAAGGCTTTGACGAATACCATGTAGACGACAGCCAGCTGTATGAGAAGATCCTGGAAACCTTCTATAAAGAGGTGGAAAACTGATATGAAGAAATTCCGAATCGCAGGAGTGATCTTCCTGATCCTGGCAGTGATCCTGGGAGGCCTGGCGGTACGCCAGTACCTGGAAGAAAAAAATGCCGGGAAGGAATATGACCAGATCCGGGAAGAAGCCACCCGGGAGCCGGAAACTGAGGAAGAAAAAGAACCGGAGACCGAAACCCCAGAGACTCCAACAGAGGAGCCGGTGGAGATCCCCATTGATTTTGCAAGTCTTCAGGCTCAGAACCCGGACGTATACGCCTGGATCCAGGTGCCGGGAACAGAAGTGGATTATCCTATCCTGCAGAGCCCGGATGACAATGGCTATTACCTGGATCATGACATCAATAAGACAGAGTCAGCGGCCGGCGCCATCTTTACAGAAAACTACAACACCAAAACCTTCGAAGATCCCAACACGGTGATCTACGGCCACGATATGAAAAACGGCTCCATGTTCCAGAGCCTTCACCGGTATATGGACCGAAGCTTCTTCGACGCCAACCGGGACGTGACCATCTACATGCCGGATAAGATCCTGCATTACAAAATATTTGCTGCATACCTCTATGACAACCGGCACCTGCTGATGAGCTTCGACTTCTGGAACAAAGAGGAATATCAGCAGTATTTAAACAATATCTTTTCCATGAGAGACATGAACTCCTTCGTGGACACCTCCATGGAAGTAACAAACGAGGATAAGATCATAACCTTATCCACCTGCTACGCAGGGATTTCAAGCCAAAGATATCTGGTACAGGCCGTACTGGTATCCATAGATCAATAACACATGTAGTACAACAAATCTTAATTAGAAAGGATGAGAAAAATGAGAAAAAGAATTTTGGGAACGATTTTAGCAGCAGCTCTTGTAGTGACTTCCGCTGTAAGCGTATTCGCCGCAGGAAGCCGTACCACACAGGTGACTCTGGTAGGTGAATCAGCAGCCAGCTATCAGGTAAGCGAAGGCACAGCAGAGAACTTTTCCTCTACACAGGCGGTGGCGCCTCAGGTTGTAGAGAAGATCCTTCAGGTAAATGAAGGAACATTAACGCTTCAGACTCTGGTGCAGCAGTTAAAAGACATGATTGCTAATCCAACCGAGGGACAGACAGAACTGAACATGACAGAAGCAGAAATTGATACTCTGATCCAGGAAGTAGAAGGAAAGAGTATGGTTACCCAGTTCTTTGATCTCATTCCAATAAACGGCGGAGTAAAGACAGAGGATGGAAAGTATATTGCAACTATCTCTGTCCCATCTCTGACAGAAGCTATGACCAATGTAAAACTCCTTCATTTCAGTACAGAAAGACTGGTATGGGAGATCATTGATCCTACAGACGTAAACTATACGAACAAACAGATCACAGCAGAGTTCCAGGATCTGTCTCCGGTAGCTGTTATCGCGGATATCGACGAGTCCAAAGCAGCAGGAACAGATACTACAGGTACAGGAATTGCGCCTAAGACAGGAGTAGATTCTACCTGGGGCGTATATGCAGCAGGTGCAGTAGTGCTTCTGGGAGCAGCCGGGGCAATATTCGTGATCGGAAGAAAAAGAGCATAAAGAAACTTGACGAGGGGGCAGAATTTCTTCCGAGAAATGTCTGCCTCTTCGCAGGTAAAAACAAACTGTAAAAAGCATGTAAAACATAAGAAAACAGGCGGAGAGTCAATTGAAAGAACTTTATATCAAATATTCAAAACAATTTAAAGTAGCAGGGTTAGCAATCTGTGACGTCATCATCCTGAATCTTGTCAGTATTCTGGCTTTATGGATGCGTTTCGATTTTCACTGGAACAGTATTCCGGAATCTCTTTTGGATCAGGCCCTTGCATATGCACCTATTTATACAATTATTACGTTAATTATTTTTGCAGTATTTGGTCTATATACAAGTCTTTGGAGATATGCGGGTATTTATGAGATGGTCATGCTGGAATGTGCAATGCTGCTGACAACGGCATTACAGGTTCTGGGAATGAAAGTGGCTGGTTTCAGCATGCCCATGGCTTATTTTATTTTCAGTTTCATATTAAATGTATTGTTTTTTTCAGCGGAAAGGTGTTCGGGCAGATTTCTGGCACTTTTCCATAACCGCTTTCTGCCCAGGAGAGATTCCGAAGAGAGAGCCATGATCGTGGGGGCTGGTGAAGCCGGAAATGTAATATTGAAGGAAATCCTAAACAGCCAATACCTGAATGGCCAGGTGGGCTGTATGATCGATGATGATGTAGACAAACAGGGAAAAAGAATCCATGGAGTACCGGTAGCGGGGGGGCGTGAGAAAATCCCCTGGGCTGTAGAAAAATACGGGATTACCCACATTATCATAGCTATGCCTTCGGCAGATCCTCAGAGCAGACATGAAGTACTGAATATCTGTCAGAAGACAGGCTGCAAATTAAGGATATTGCCAGGTATTTATCAGATGGTAAATGGTCAGGTCAGTCTCAGTAGATTGAGAGAAGTGGCGATTGAGGATCTTTTGGAGAGAGAACCGGTTAAAGTTGACATGGACAGCATTGCCGGATATGTGAAAGGAAAGGTTGTCATGGTTACAGGAGGGGGCGGATCTATCGGAAGCGAACTGTGCCGACAGATTGCAAACTATGAGCCCAAACAACTGATTATTATAGATATCTATGAAAATAATGCCTATGATATCCAGCAGGATTTAAAAATAAAACATCCGGAACTGAATCTGAAGGTTTTAATCGCTTCTGTGCGAAATACAAACCGGATGGAGTGGATCTTCAGTACTTATCATCCAGAGCTGGTATATCATGCGGCTGCACATAAACATGTGCCTCTTATGGAAGAAAGTCCTAATGAGGCAATTAAAAATAATGTGATCGGTACATATAAAATAGCAAAAATGTCAGTGAAATATGGCGTAAAGAAATTCGTACAGATTTCTACGGATAAGGCGGTTAACCCTACGAATATTATGGGGGCGTCCAAGAGACTGTGTGAGATGATCATACAGTGTATGGACAGAAGAAGTCCTGATACAGACTTTGCAGCGGTCCGGTTTGGAAACGTTCTTGGAAGTAATGGCAGTGTGATCCCTTTGTTTAAGAAACAGATAGCGGAAGGGGGACCTGTTACTGTAACTCATCCGGATATCATCCGTTATTTCATGACGATCCCGGAGGCGGTAGCGCTGGTATTACAGGCCGGGGGATACGCTAAAGGCGGTGAGATCTTTGTACTGGATATGGGCGAGCCGGTGAAGATCATGGATCTGGCGAAAAATCTTATCAAGCTGTCCGGCTATACACCGGGAGTAGATATGGAGATTAAAATTACCGGGTTAAGACCGGGTGAAAAGCTCTATGAAGAGATGCTGATGAAAGAAGAGGGGATGCAGGAGACGGAAAATCACAGGATACATATCGGAAAGCCCATTCCTATGGATGATGAATGGTTCCTGGAAGAGCTGAAGATCCTGGACAAAGAGTCTAAAGCAGAATGTATGAATATAAAAGAATTAGTAAAAAAAGTGGTGCCAGAGTATAGAGATGCGGATGAAGTGAATGAAAAAGCAAGCGCATAAAGAAAAGAATATAGAAGAGATACAAATCAGAGGAAGAGAGAATGAAAGAAAATATAAAACCATTTGAAAAAAAAGTATGGCTGGCAAGCCCTTATATCCATGAAAATTCTCGAGTATATGTAAAACAGGCTTTTGATACCAACTGGATGTCTACGATAGGGGAAAACTTAGATCAGCTTGAAAAAGGTATCTGTGATTATGTAGGATGCAGGGCATGCGTGGCGCTGGCTTCAGGAACAGCAGCTCTTCATCTTGCTGTGAAATTGGCAGGAGTTGAGGAGGGAGACATAGTATTATGTTCGGATATGACCTTTGCAGCGACTGTAAATCCAGTCAGTTATGAAAAAGGGATTCAGGTCTTTATAGATTCCGAAAGGGAAACCTGGAATATGGATCCGGATGCCCTTGAAATTGCTTTGAAAAAATATGAGGGAAGAGCTAAAGCTGTAATTGTTGCTAATCTTTATGGAACTCCGGCTAAATTAGATGCTATAGCTTCACTTTGTGAAAAATACGGCGTTATTCTTATAGAGGATGCTGCAGAATCACTTGCTGCAACATATAAAGGAAGACAGACCGGAACATTTGGTAAATATAATGCAATTTCATTTAACGGAAATAAAATTATTACAGGTACATCTGGCGGAATGTTATTATCTGACTGCAAAGAAGACATTGCTCGGGCAAGAAAATGGTCTACGCAGTCCAGAGACACTGCCCCGTGGTATCAGCATACGGAGTTGGGATACAACTATCGCATGAGTAACGTTCTTGCTGGAATTGCCAGAGGACAGCTGGAACATTTAGATGAACACAAAGAGGGGAAAAAGAAAATATACGAAAGATACAAAGAGGGATTAAAAAATCTCCCAATTACAATGAATCCATATTTAAGGGATGAGTCAGAACCTAATTTCTGGCTGTCTTGTCTGACAATTAACGAAAACGCTTTTAAAGAAGGCATAACACCTGAAAAACTTCGTGTAGCATTAGCAGATTACAATGTGGAAAGCAGACCTATTTGGAAACCGATGCATATGCAGCCTATTTATGCAGACAGAGATTATATCACAGTTTCTGACGCAAATGTAGGAGAGGATGTTTTCAAAAGAGGATTATGTCTGCCCAGTGATCTGAATATGACTCAGGAGCAGCAGGATATAGTTATAGAAATTCTTGAGGATTGTTTTGCCTAGCATGAAGAGGCGATGGAGATTGAAGGCTGGATTTTGATCAGAAAAAGAGAAGACTTCGAAAAAGAAGGTAAATGGAGTATTAGTAATGGAAAAAACACATAAGCCCTATGGACCATATGAAAGATTTTTTAAACGTCCAATTGATTTTTTGTGCGCTCTGTCTGCAATCATTGTTTTTAGTTGGCTTTACATTATTGTGGCAATTTTAGTGAAAGTAAAGTTGGGAAGCCCGATTATTTTTACACAACAGCGACCGGGAAAGAATGAAAAAATTTTCAAGTTGTATAAGTTCCGAACGATGACAGATGAGACAGATGAAGAAGGAAATCTCCTTCCCGATGAGATTAGGCTGACTAAGTTTGGAAGATTACTAAGAAAGACAAGTCTTGATGAACTTCCGGAGGCATTTAATATATTAAAGGGAGATATGAGTGTAATAGGACCCAGACCATTGCTAGTTTCTTATTTACCTTATTACACGGAACAAGAAAAACATAGGCATGATGTCAGACCCGGTTTGTCCGGCCTGGCACAAATAAATGGAAGAAACTTTATTGGATGGGATAAACGGCTTAAATTGGATGTCCAATATGTGAGTAACATTACCTTTAAGGGAGATGTCATGATTATTTTAAATACTGTAAAAAAATTTTTGATGAAAGAGGACATTGCAGTAGATACGAATACAATAGAACCTAACTTTGCCGAAGAAAGAAGAAAAAAGGCCCTGAAAAACTAGGAGGACTTACATAGGATGAATATTTTAATCCTCAGTGCAGGAACAAGAGATAAAATCATTCAATACTTTAAAAAAGAATTAAATGGGGCAGGAAAGGTCATTGCAACGGATATGAGTAATCTTGCTCCTGCTATTTATGAAGCAGATAAATATTATATTGTGCCAAGGATGAGTGCACCAGAATATTTGGATATCATCTTAGATATCTGTAAAAAAGAACAAATTACAGGAGTGCTGTCTTTGATAGATCCTGAGTTGTCATTACTTGCTAAAAATAGAAATCGATTTGAACAAATCGGTGTTACAGTAATTGGTTCTTCCTATGAACTTTGTGAAATGTCTTTAGATAAAAATAGAATGTTCCAATGGCTGACAACTCATAAATATAATTGTGCAAGATCTTATATAGATAAAGAAAAGTTTTTTGCTGATGTAGAAAAGGGAGAAATTTCATATCCTGTATTTGTAAAACCGATTAAGGGAAGCGCAAGCATTTCCATATCAAAAGTATATGATAGAGATACAGTTGAAGTGCTTTTTGACCACGAAGACGGACTTATGATACAGGAGTTTCTGGATGGGCAGGAAATAGGTGCAGACGTTTATGTTGATATGCTGTCTGGCGAGGTCGTATCTATTTTCACAAAGAAAAAACTGAAAATGCGGGCAGGTGAAACGGACAAAGCAGTATCATTTCAAGATGAAAAATTATTTGATTTAATCAAAAAATTTGCGAAAGAGGCTGGATACAGGGGACAGATAGATATAGATATTTTTGATATCAATGGAGAGTACTATATTTCTGAGGTAAATCCCAGATTTGGCGGAGGATATCCTCATGCCTACGAAAGCGGAGCAAACCATATGAAATTAATAACAAATAATTTAAATGGAATCGCTAACTGTACAGAGATTGGAAATTACAAAAATAATATTTATATGATGAAATATAATGAAATTATGATTAAGGAGATAATGGAATGAAAAAAATTGTGATTATCGATCATTTCAGCCAGACTCCGGATGAACCGGGGAATAATAGATTTATTTATCTTGCGGAACTGCTTTGCAGGGCAGGATACGAGGTTGAGATAATCACAACGGATTTTTCACATAAAGCAAAAAAGACAAGGAACGTGTCAGAAGAACAGCTGAGATGTTTGCCATATAAATATATTATGCTCCCAGAACCCGGATATCCGAAAAATGTTTGTATAAAACGTTTTTATAGCCATTATAAATTTGGAAAACATTTAAAGAAATATCTGCAGTCTATAGAGATCCCAGATTTAATTTACATAGCAGTTCCGTCTTTAGATGTTGGTACCGCAGCATCGCAGTATTGCCAGAAGAAAGGGATTCCGTTAATTGTGGATATTCAGGATCTTTGGCCCGAGGCTTTTAAGCTTGTTTTTCATGTACCAGTACTGAGTGATATTATATTTTTTCCAATGACGGTACAGGCTGACAGATTTTATAGTAAGGCGGATAAGATTATTGCCGTTTCAGAAGTGTACAGGCAAAGAGGCTTACGACAGAATCAGAAAGACAGAGAAGGTCTTTGTGTATATTTGGGAACTGATTTGAAAGCCTTTGATTATAATTCAAAAAAATACAAAGTAGAAAAGAATAGTAATGAACTTTGGATTGTATATGTGGGAACTTTGGGACACAGTTATAATATTGACTTGATTATTGATGCATTGAACCTGATGAAAGATAACAGTAGTAATCAGATTATATTTAAAGTGTTTGGTGATGGACCTTATATGAATAAATTCAAGGATCATGCGAGAACATGTAAATTCAGAGTGGATTTTATGGGCCGTATGGATTATCCTCAAATGATATCCTATCTAAAACAGTCTGATATTGCAGTGAATCCTATTATAAAAGGAGCCGCACAAAGCATTATCAATAAACATGCTGATTATGCTGCGGCTGGACTTCCAGTAGTAAATACTCAGGAATGTAAAGAGTATAGAGATTTAATTCAGAAATATCATAGTGGTATTAACTGTAAAGTAGATTCTGCCGAAGAAGTAGAAAAAGCTTTAACTCTTTTGATTAATGATCCCAAATCAAGACAGAGGATGGGTAAAAATTCTAGAAAAATGGCGGAAGAGCTATTCGACAGAAGCAGAACATATAGCAAGATAGTAAATGAAGTAGAACAATTAGCTGGTAAATAGATGATGAAGAAATTATTGATCATGGCTTCTTTATTTTGGCCTCAAAAAAAAGGCGGGGGCCCGCCTGTTAGTATTATGAATTTGGTTCTTTCTATCAAAGATGATTTTGATATATATATTATATCTAAAAATCATGAGCTTGATGACGATAAACCTCTAGAGGGAATACAGGAAGGATGGAATCAATTTCCTTTTGGCAAAGCATATTATGTTCCAAAGGGAATGCATAGCTTGAAAAATATTTCGTCTTTAATTAAATATGTTAACCCTGATGTTATTTATCAGAATAGCTTTTTCAGTGCCGATGACTTATTTCCGGTATTATTATATAAGAAGAAAAATAAACATGTAAAAGTTATAGTTGCGCCGAGAGGAGAACTTTATCCAGAAAGAATATCGCAAGGTAAATTGAAGAAAAATTTGTATGGAAATATATTAAGCCATACAGGAATGTTAAAGGATGTATATTTTCAGGGGACAAACAAAGATGAATGTTCCCAGATAAAACAGAATTTGCATATTCCAGATAACTATCTTTTAGACATACAGAATATTGCAGCAATAGATTCAAAAATTAAAAAGAATATTGAAAAGCAAACAGGTGAATTGAAGTTGGTATATATTGCTAGAATTCATCCAACTAAAAACCTTTTAAATGCAATTAAGTGGCTGGGGCAGGTTAAAGGGAAAGTTCTATATGATATATATGGATCTATAGAAGATGAAAATTATTGGAGACGGTGCCAGGACGCCATAAACAAGCTCCCAGATAATATCACGGTTAATTATAAAGGAATGATAGAGCATGAAAAGGTAGCAGACATAATATCAAATTATCATGTCTATTATATGCCGACAATAGGTGAGAATTTTGGCCATTCTATTGTAGAAGCATTATTAGTTGGAAGACCAGTAATAATCAGTGATCAGACGCCATGGACTGACGCCAATAGTGCAGGCAGTTATGCAATTGACCTTGCACAGCCAGAGAAGTTTATAGAATGCCTTAATGAAATGATAGATATGTCTGCAGATGATTATATAGAGACTTGTAAAAGGTCAGAAAAATATATAATACAAAAGTTAAATAATCGCAACATTATAATGCAATATAAGAAAGCATTTGGTGGATAAGAAAATGGTAGAGAAAATATTCAAAGTCATTATAAACAGTCTTCGCTTTATAGGATATTCTTCATACAAAAATTTAATTGCTGTTTCGGTGTCTACTCATATCAAAAAGTCACCGGAGGCACATATATATGTGGGAAAGAAATTTCGTACAAGAAATAATGTTGAAATAAATGCCAGGGGGAATGCAAGACTGAAGATTGGTGATAATGTCTTTATAAATAGTGGCTGCATAATTACTGCAAGGGAATCAATTACTATAGGAGATAATACCATTTTAGGGCCATATGTTATGATTTATGACAATGATCATGCTGTTCAGAATGGAAAAGTTTCAGATAATCAGTATGTCACAAGTGAAGTCAAGGTTGGGTCAAATGTGTGGATTGGAGCAGGAACAGTGATCCTGAAAGGTACGACTATAGAAGATAATTGTATTATTGGTGCTGGAAGCATTGTGAAAGGGACTGTAGAGAAAGGAAGCATATTTGTACAAAAAAGAAATGAACAGATTACATCATTAAAATAAACCGGAGGAGAAAGGTGAAAATTAAGATTTTAGTTAAAGTTATTTTAATGCGTTTTTTTGAAACATTTCCCAAGTTGATAACAGATGAAAAGCATTCGAAGCTATTATTTTGGGCTATGTTTGGATATTTTCCTGACTTAAACCACCCGAAGACAATGAATGAGTATATATGTTCAACAAAAATATCGGATGAAAAATTATCTTACTGGATTTATACGGATAAGTATGAAGTAAGGAAATATGTTGAAAGAACTATAGGCAACCAGTATTTAAACAATGTTATAGGGATATATGATACATTTCAAGAAATTAATTTTGATAAATTGCCAATGGCTTTTGCATTAAAGGCAACTCACGGATCATCGTATAATATTATTGTGTCGGACAAGAGAAAACTGGATATCAAACAAGCCGAAAAGAAATTTAATAAGTGGCTTAAAGAAAACTTTTACTATAAAGACAGAGAAAAAAATTACAAAAATATAAAGCCTCGTATTATGTGCGATGAATTTCTCAGACCCGAAAATGGAGAACTTGAAGAATATAAGCTGTTCTGCTTTAAAGGAAAAGTCGGATTTATTCAGCACAATAAACAGATTAATGGTAAAAGATATGATAATATTTTTGATTCAGCTTGGGAGTTGCTTCCTGTTAAATATGGATATGATGGGTTCGAAAATGATGCAAAACCTATAAATGGCGATGAATTAATCTATGTAGCAGAAAAACTTGCAGATCCATTCGAGTTTGTTCGGGTGGATTTATATAATGTGGATGGGAAAATTATATTTAGCGAATTGACATTTCATTCTGGTGGTGGTTTGATTCC
>ERZ1643246.4648-NODE-4648-length-10653-cov-5.384412_pt1 | contig 10653 bp, 7 predicted proteins | sample MGYA00579265_ERZ1643246 | MGnify/ENA primary metagenome ERZ1643246 (study PRJEB29033, sample SAMEA4952261) | chicken gut metagenome | biome: Broiler Chicken; feature: Gastrointestinal Tract; material: Caecum | place: Ireland | collected 2018 | study: Broiler...
CCGGTGTTGCCGTCAACATGCTGGCGCTCAGCGCTCCTGCTAATCCCAATGCATAGTACTTCTTGTTTTTCATCTCTTTTCTTCCTCCTTGTTTTGTTTTGGGTTTATCTGATACAGAGCAATGTTACTCTGGATCATTCTGTTTTTCCTGTTTGTTCTTAAGCAGAATCAACAGGATCAATAAGCACATACTGATCAAAAACAGCCATCCTATGTCAGCCGTGATCAGTCTGGCACTCGTGTCAGGTGCGATCGCATCTGGCAGCATCGCCGTATAACTGACTTCTGTCGCACCTCCACTGCTGCTTTGAGCCATGACCGAAAGATTCATAGGCAACAAACAACTAAAGGTTGTCAGCACATATTTCATCTTTTTCATGCGCCTGTCCCTCCAATTGAATACCTGGTAAACGTAAACGAAGTGTTACCTGTAAAGTCCTGCTTATCTGACAAATTATTCAGAATATTTGCCCGCATGCCAAATCGAATGGAACTGTTGATGGTTTCACCATTTACGACTACTGGGTTATAACTGATCTTTCCGATTACTTTGTCATCTGTTGTAACATCCTTATACGTTCCTGTTTTGGAATCATAACGCAGATACGTTGCCCACAGACCTCGTCCAGTACTCGCCTGAGTTAATTGTACATACGGCCGTTTTGAAGCATCTGTCTTCGTATCAGCAACCTCTACCGTGTAATAGTAATCATGTTTCGCAGTATTGTCCGCGCCATCGATCCTCTTTACAGAAATCGTCGTTTTTGGATCCTTATTGATCAACTCGTTTGTTTCCGGATCTTCTGTTAATCTAACATTCGATATTTCAAACATTGAAGATGGGATATTTCCGTTATCTTTCTCAATGACTTTGATTACTGTCGTAACTGACGGAACCTGGTTGTCAACAGCACCCAATGCTACTTTGTCTGTATTGGTATCCCGCAGACTAGAATAATCTTTTGTTGGTTTGTTAGCATCTGTCCATGCATAGATGCGCCATTGAGCATTGTCTTCCCATTTTGACTGTATCCAGTTTTCATTTGATGTACTCGAACTGCTGTTAAGCAAACGATAAGTAACCGTAAATGTTCCATCACTGTTGTACTTAAGCGTAGCTGGTAGTTCTACTTTCGCCTGTCTGCCCTGTGATACTGATCCTTGTGTATCAGCATTTGTCCGATTTGCCCAACGGTAAAACGCATCCTTACTTCCTGTCGCCTTGTCACCGTTTTTCTTGTACAATGCAACTTTGACATCATCTTTCACTGCATTCCAGTCAAATGTATTCAAATCCAGATTTGCACCACTACTATCCGTCATTTTAAAAGTTGCGCTGATCGTATAATTTTCTCGATCAAAGATTACCTTTGAAGCCGGCTCATCACTAATGCCGCCGCTGTCTGTATTCGATACAACTTTTGGCAGATCATCCTGTACCGTAAGCCTCACTGTTTTAACAATGGATGTACCATCTGCTGCTGTGAACTTTAGCTCTACGTCCTTTGCTGTTCCAGGGTTGTTAATTGCTTCTAACACCGGATCATGTTTTGAATTGCCGGTGACCCGAGTTGATACCGCACCACTTTCATAAGCAAGATTGTTCCAATCTGCTGATGCTGTTTTAAATGCCGCCACATTAGCAGCCTCAGCCATCTTCCGATAATATGGAGCTTTATCACTAGCAGTTTTAAAGCCTTCAATTTCTTCCATCGACATTGTAATTGCCGGTTCTAGATAAAATTCATAACCATTTTCAATCTTTACATTATCGCTGTTCCATATCACTCTTGTCGTCTTGCTTTTTGCTCGATCTGGATTCTGCGCTTTTGCCGCAATCGAAGTATTTACACTGGAATTGCTATTGAACTGTGAATCATAGATCGAATAATTGACGATATATCGCGTATTCTCCGTTAAGCTAATATTGGCATCAGCAGTTTCGTTCTTCATTGGGTTAGCATTGCCGATGATCTGATCGATCGTCTTGTAAGAATACGTTGTATCCTGCGAGTTATAGGTTGGTTGATAAGGCTCCGATTTCTGGGTGGAATTGTACCAAACATTCACCCCATATGAGATAGCATCTTGATTAGATCCATCTTTATTTCCATAAAGTGTGCGAATGTTAGAAGATGATCGAATCTGTCTTGCTGTTGTTGTTGAAATGCCATTGGCTCCAACATCCTTCGGATTTGAAAAGAACGTTACTCTTTCGGAGTTCTCTTTATATAACGGTAGATTAAAGGTTGCGGTCGATCCTTTAACTCTTCTAACACTTACTATGACATCTCCGGTCAACCAGAATTGCACATTGCTGGAATTTGTATTGCTGGATGTTTTTGGTAATGTGACGACCGCTCTCCAGCGTAATGGATGATTGCTTCCAGAAATATTCGCCGAAAGATTTTTATTCACTTTCTGACACTTTTGCCAGTTTGACCCTCCATTAACAGAGTAATAATACTCTACCTTCATATTGTTTGCAGTGGAAGCATCCAGTCCCGGCGGTACTCCACTGATTACTCTTCCACTGCTATCTACAAACTTCAGGTCTCGGAAATTCAATTCTGTTAATTGCAGCGTTCCTGATTCACCCTGTGCCTCATTAAACATAGCAGAGACATCCACCTCATTATGTAATACGATTCTGTCTCCTTCCAAAGGAAACAAGCTACGTTTTTGAAGTTTGGTCTCATCTCCATCTCCACTGGATACATATCCATTTTGATAGGCTTTTGTTGCATTATTAGCATCACCTACTGAACCAGAAGGATTCTGCATAAACGCAACCTGATTATCTAAATTTCTTAAATCTGGCTGCGAATATACGCCCTCAATGGTGAGTTCCATCTGGCCGGGAGCGATGTTGTTCCCATTGGCATTGGCATTTCTTGCTCCATTGAAATAACCGCCATAGTCAGGAGTGAATCTGTCATGGTCCTGATAGATTGCGCTGAAGGAAGAAGCTACCGTATATCGCTTTCCGCGATATGACTGTGGGATCGTATAACTAACAGAATACTCCCAAGTACCCGTATTCTTTCTCCGAACACTGTACATCATTGTTCCGGTGTCCGCACGATATTCGATCTTATAATCAAAATTACCGGTATCCGTACCCCAGATAAACCTTCTTTCACTGGAATTCTGTTCGGACTTTACATACCCTTCATCTCTGTCAGTGACCGAGATTCCGATATGCGATTGACTGGCTACTTTCTCGAACTTATTCTTATCATAGAATGTCTGCGTATGGCTTTGCAGTCCCAGAGGAGCCAGATCATTTCGATAAATCTTCCAATCGCCGACATTTTTTAATTCTTGCTGTGGATTAGTGATATGAAAACTCGCGCTATTATTTCCAGTAATAGAAGAGTAACCATTCTGATGACCCACATCAAATTCCATGATGATCGAGTCCTTAAAAACACCATAAGCACCTAAACGCTGTACGCCACTTAAGCCATTCCCAGCATTCTGTATGATTTCACCTTTCAGGTTGTCGGGAATCAATGCAATGGTAAGACCGCCGTCAGCCACCAGGCCACTACCACCGATAATACCAGCATAACCATCTTTTGCGCCTTCACTATTACGATCCAGCCTTCCGAAGTCACTTCCGATCTTCATCGTTCCGCCCAGGGCAAAATCCTTGTTTAAATCGATTTGAACGTTTGAAAATCCCTGTGAATACTGGATCCAGTTATACGCACTACCGCCCTTTGTTATATTATAATAACCCCAGCGGAAGACCGGTACACTCGTATTCGCTGCCAACGCAAACTCATTATCGCCAATTCGATAATTATACGTATCACCATTTGTTAATGACTGATTATTTCCGGAATAGTTCATACCGCCGGTCGATCCCCAGTAAGTCGTATAATCTTTAAACCGATCTCTTGTCCAGTTCAAGCGGCTTCCATAGAAATCATAGTCCGTATCCCATCCCGCACCATCGATTGCGGCAGATACATTTCCGGAAATCACGGTCATGGCAACCAATAAAGCCAAGGCTGCTTTTGTTATTCGTTTTGCCTTTTCTCTCAATTTTTAACCTCCTTTCTTTTATATCAGATTGATTAGTGTGACTGCTTTTAATTCTTTTTCCCACTTTAACTGCAGTTCGCAAAATACCTTATGAACTTTGCACTTCTCAGCCATCTTGCGATTGCACTCTTCTTTGTTCTGCACACACCGGTTTATCACAACACTGCTGGATGTCCATTGGATGATATCAAGCAGCGAAATGCTCTGTGGATCTGTTTTCAGCATGTAACCCCCATTTCTGCCCCGGTGTCCTTCTACCACCCCTCTCTTACATAAGTTTTTTAACAAAGCTGCACTTTGACGCTCCGGAATCTTCATTGCACTTGCAACCTCGATTGCCGTGATCGCTTTATTGGTTTGTGCAAGATGAATCAGGATCCGGATCGTATAGTCCGTCGCTAGATTCAGTTCGATCAAATCCCCTCCTTTAAATGTTTCACATAATAAGAATTATGTTGCATCAAGTAATCCAATATCCAATTTTTTCCTTGATACACCCCTACTTTAACATAAAAAAAACGAGTTGAAAATGCTTTTACCCAGGAAAAAGCACTTTTGTTGTGCCATTTTAATGAAAACAGAAAAAAGGGTGTATTTTTTTTCTGTTTTTTTAATTTATTCAGATAGCATTTCTATCTATTTTTTTAAATGCTCCGTCCGTTTTCAACGATCGTTTACAACATAATTCTTATTATGTTGTTTTTTTTATATCACCAGATGCATGTTCTCCAGATCCTGATAGTGTGAACGGCTGCTTTCCAGAATATAGATGCGTGTGGTCTCGATCGAGCTGTGTCCCAGCAGGTCGGCCAGTTTGCTGATGTCTTTCTTCATTCGATAATAGGTCGTCGCAAACAGATGACGCAGATTATGCGGGAACACTTTTTTCTGGTCGACTCCTGCCTTTGCGCACAATCGTTTCATCATCCGCCAGATCGCGGTACGATCCAAGCGCTTTCCGGTCCTGCTGATGAAGATCTCCCCACTGGTGATCTTCCTCTTTTTTACATAACGACGCAGGTGGGCAATCAGCCGATCCGGCAAAAATACCACACGTTCTTTTCCCTTGTTGTATACCTTGATCATCTTTTTTCGGTAGTTCTCCACCGTGATGTAATGCAGCTCGCTGACCCGAATGCCTGTAGAACAAAGTGTCTCCATGATCAGTTGCGTCCGTGGATCGCTGCAGCTCTGCAACAAGCGCGCATATTCTTTTCTGGTCAAGATGCGGTCATCTTCCGTATAGATCTTCTTCTGGATCCTGACCGTATGCACCTTGCATGCGCTGTATCCGGCATACTCCAGATAATGATTCACCGCTGCCAGCATAGAATTGACAGAAGCAGCCCTGTAATGAAGCAACAGGCTTTTTTTATAGCGAATGACCAGTTCTTTCGTCATCGGCTGATCGCCCTGATACTCCAGAGACCGGCTGAGATCTCTGCGATATTTAGACAGCGTGTTTTCCGTATACTCTTCCTGCATCAGATGATCCATAAACGCTTCAAGTGCATATCCCATATAGTTCCTCCTTTTCTCTTTTCCTAAACAATGCCCCTTTTGTGTTTGTCGATGCGTTCGCATCTGGCTTCGCCGGGGATGGTGATCCTAGCGACCCCTGTGATCAAACGGACAAGACAGAAAGAAACACCTCCTCTGTATCGACAACGATGCCAAAGAAGGTGTTTCTTCGATTCTGATATCTTATCGATCGTCTTTTTCGTCGAACACAAGATCTTTCCATTGCGCCCCTTTTTGACACAGAGCGATCAAAACGGTCTTTTCTGCATCTTTTTGCTGTCAAAAAGACGAACGGCTTCCGATACGAAGTAAAGGGATCCACAGATGACGATCCGATCATCTGTTGCCATGCGTTCCTTTAACAGCTGTGGCAGACTGTCCGACAACGGCAGGCGAAAACGGTCAGCCAGAGCTTTCAGGTCTGCTGCGCGCTCTTGTTCGAACGCACACAAGATCAGCCTTCTGCATACCTTTTGCAGAGATGTGAGCATCACATCCGCCTCTTTGTCCTTCAGGACCGAAAAGATGATCGTATCCACCGGCAGATCCTGCAGCGTTTCACAAAGTGCTTCAACGCCTTCGCGGTTGTGTGCCCCATCCACGATGACCATCGGATGCTCCCAAAGGATCTGAAAGCGCCCGGCCCAACCGCAGTTCCACAGTCCCTGTGCCTTCCGTTCGTTGGAAAGATCCGGATAGAGCTGACAGAACGCATCCAAGGCCAGTGCCGCATTGTGAGCCTGATACAATGCCGGTGTGGACAGGCGCAGCCCTCTTTGAGACTGCGTATCAAAGCAGACAAGTCCGCTGGCATCCCGATGGATGTGAAGAGCCTGCGAGCGGATCAGCGGTGCATGCTTCTGCGCACAGATTTCTTCAAACACTCGCAGGCATCCTGCATTCTTCTCTGCTGTCACCAATGGGATCCCCTCTTTGATGATCCCGCCTTTTTCCCAAGCGATCTCCTCCAGCGTATTGCCCAGCAGCTGCATATGGTCATGCCCGATATTGGTGATGACACACAGCTGTGGGACAAAGATGTTGGTCGCATCCAGACGACCTCCCAGACCTGTTTCCAGCACGACGATATCCACCTGCTCGCTCACGAACCATTCCATGGCCAGATGCACATCGATATCAAACATGGACAGCTCCAGTGTATCCCAGCGCTCCTCGTAACGGTTGACGAGCGATAGAAAGACCTCTGGATCCATCCACACATCATCGATACGGATACGATCGTAATGAGACTGCAGCGCCGGTGAGGTCAGCGTACCTACTCGAAGGCCTTTCTGCTGCAGCAGGCTTCGCAGATAATTGACCGTGGATCCTTTGCCATTGGTGCCGGCCACATGGATGATCGGCAGATCAAAAGCAGCCGGACAGACCTCCGCCAGAAATGTGCGGTATGCAGGAAGATCCTTTTTATGACGACGCCTTGCCTCGATGGCCGCCACCGCTGTCTGTGCATCTGCATATCTCATGCGGACAACCTCCAGTCGATCGCTTCCCTTCCCAGTTCATGCAATGCCGCATTGACCGAGGAGAACGGGCGGGAACCAAAGAAACCGTTGTGTGCCGATAGCGGAGAAGGATGTGCTGCCAAAAGAATGCGATGCCGGTCCGGATCGATGAGCGTCTGCTTTTTTTGCGCCCATTTGCCCCACAGGACAAATACACTGGGCGCAGCGTAATCACTGACAAAGCGGATCGCATGGTCGGTGAAGGTTTCCCAGCCACGTCCGCGATGACTGCCGCTCTTGCCTGCTTCGACCGTCATCACCGCGTTCATCATCAGGATCCCCTGTGCGGCCCATTCTGCGAGACAGCCGTGCGCCGGTGCTTCGATGCCCAGATCGGATGACAGTTCCTTATAGATGTTGCGCAGGCTGGGCGGCAGTTTTTCCCCGCGATTGACAGAAAAACAAAGCCCGTGTGCCTGATGGGCATGGATGTAGGGATCCTGTCCGAGGATCACCACCCGCAGGCGGTCCAGCGGGCACAGCGCAAAACAGGAAAACAGCTGTTCCCTTGGAGGATACACCGTCGTGTGTGCATAGGCGTCCTCCACAAATGTCATCAGTTCTTCATAATAGGGCGCTTCCTGCTCCTCCTGAAAAAAATCTTCCCAGCTTTTCATCTTCATTCCCCGCTTTCTTCTCGTTTCTCACAACGAACACATCTGTATAAGTATAGCACCAAATGGCGGCAAGCGGAAAAAAAGTGCGGTTTCCCGCACTTATCATTTTCGGTTCTTGCGCTTCTTCAGCCATGCGCTCATGCCGGCGGCGATCACGCCTGCCGCACCGTACAGGGAAGCGAGGGCCGCTGCCGCTGTCTGCACGTCCTGCTCATCGGACGGTTCGACCGTCGGGCTGTCCTTGTCCGGCTCTTCTTCCTGCGGTGTCTGCGGCGTATCCGGCAGGGAAGGCACCTGCACGCGCAGAGAAGCCGTATTGCCTGCCAGATCGGTTGCCAGCACATCGATGCTCGTCTCCTGAGTGATCACATAGGTCCAGACCGTGTCGCTCTGGCGCTGCCAGCCTTCGCCTTCGATGGTGATGGCCTCATCGGCGGTGATCGTCAGCACATCGTCCTGGATGGATGCCTGCAGCTTCGGCGCCGTGGTATCGATCGTAAAGGTGATGGATGCGCGGTTGCCTGCCCGGTCGAATACCTCCAGCACATTCACTCCTTCCTGAATGGACGCATGTTCCTGGGTGAGCGTATATTCTAGGGATGACAGGGATACTTCCTGTCCGTTGAGGATCATCTTGTCCAGCTGATCCGTATCGCTCAGCAGCAGGGAAAGCGTACGGTAGATGCCCTCGCTGCCTTCGCTTTCGATGATCTGGATCTGTGGTGCCTGACGGTCCAGCGTGAATGTGAACGTGCTGCGCAGGCCGCTCGCATCCACGGCTTCGATCGTGTTTTCCCCTTCCTGGAGATATTCGCTGTTTTCGTCGATGATGGTCTGTGCGGCATCGATTTCCACACGCTCGCCGTTGATGAGCAGATGATCGATCTGCTGGGCGTCGCTCACCTGCAGCGTGATCGCACGATAGCTGCCGGTACTTCCCTGGCTGTCTGCACTGACCGCGATCTGTGGTGCTCTCGATACGCAGAGGCTCTCGCTTGCCGCATCCCAGTAGAGGGCCATGGTGTCCGTTCCCTGCGCGAGGGTGAAGCTGTTTCCTTCTTCGCTGGTGAGGTTGCGGATCAGGGCCAGACCGTCCTGCGGATCGCCTTCCACCGTCACTTCGATCGGCGCATACTGTGACCAGTGGCTGTTCTCCAGCAGCTGCAGCTGTGCATCCGGTGCGAAGACCAGGGCAAAGTTGTCGTTGTTTCCGATCGACAGCCTCTCCAGCGTCGTGTCGCCGCTGATGCGCAGTGTGGAGACAGTGGCATCTTCACTGGTGCGGATGGTGCCCAGATTGCTCTGATCGCCGCTGATCGTCAGGGAGCAGCCTGCCAGTTCGACAGCTGCCATGTTGACGATCTCCGGCAGATCTGCCGTATCCTGATAGCCGTTGAGGATGAGATCGGTCAGCCGGCTGCCGCTGCTGCGGGAGGTGCCGACCACACGTTCCACCTGTACGCTCGGGTAGAGGGAGATGTCCAGATAACCGCGCTGGGAATCATCCAGGATCTCCTTCAAGGAGCCGCTGACCGTTTCTTCCAGACGGATCCAACGGTCTTTCGTTCCGCTGATCGGCGCATAGTGGATCACGGAATCCGACAGTTCCAGCTGCGCGTTGCGGATGGTCAGCGCCTTCGTCACATCGATCGTGCTGCCGTCTGCGGCCTCACGGATCGTATGCTGTGCCCCATCCAGCACGATGGCCGTGTTCGGCAGGACCAGCGTTTCCTCCAGCTGCACATCATCCAGCAGCGTGATCGTATAGGTTTCCGTGGAACCCTCTGCGACCTGCACGTTGATCGCATCGATGGCGTCATCCAGCGTCGCAAAGCCTTTCGCCTGATAAATGCCGCCGTCGACCTGTGCGATCGGATCGCTGACGGTCTGCTCGCTCACGACATAGTCCCCGTTGCTGCGGCGGACGAGCTCCATGCCCTCAACGCCTTCCAGCACGAAGGAATCCCAACGGCCTTCCGGTGCCTGTACGAGCACATCGCCGACCTTCGGCATCTGACTGCCGCTGATGCGCACGACGGTCTGTCCGCTGACGGCGCCGTTCACCTTCAGGCAGCCAAAGCCGTTGCTGAATTTCTTCACTGTCAGCACGGCATTGGCCCCTTCGCTGACCGTATAATCCGGAAGCGTCGCATACTGCATGCTGCCGGTGATGGACAGTCCGCTGTTGCCTTCCAGCTGTACATTGCCCCAGTGAAAGGCGGAATCCGCGACGATGTAGGAATCCCGCAGGATGAACTGCTGCGGCTTGGCTCCGTCCGAGCCGGAGCCGATGACCGGATACGCATCTTTCTTCGCTGCCGCATCCGCACTGCCGTAGCCCTCCAGGATGATCTTCGTATTCTTGTTCTTTCCGTTGCCGTTGATGCTGGCGATCACATCTTTGTCGACCGGTGCGTGCACGATGATCTGGTTGAACGCCTCACTGCTCGCTTCGCTCTGATCTGCCAGCTGCTCCAGCTCACCGCTGACATCGCCCAGGACCTCGATCGTCACGCCGGTGCCATAGTTCTGCAAGTAGGTCTTCTCCATGTCGAGCGTAACGTCCTGCAGCGTCAGATCCGCCGATACCCGGATGTAATTGCGGGTCGAGATGCCGGCACTGAGCTGATGGCCGTCCCCGTCGATGACCATCTTCTTCTCCGGAAGGGTCAGGGTATTCTGATCGATCGGCAATACGATGTCATCCTGCAGCGTGATCGTATAGACGGCATCCGTCTGTGTATCCGCCGCGATGGCCGCAAAGGCTTCTTCCATATCGACGAAGGAAGCGGATGCGAGATCGCCGCCGCTGACGAGGATCGCCGGCACCGCATAGGTGATCGCTTCTCCATTCTGATTGGTGATGGTGATGGCGGAGTCTTTCGGCAGGGTGATCGGTGCGCTCTGTCCGCTCACCTCCGGCATGCGGTAAGTTCCCT
>ERZ1643246.4650-NODE-4650-length-10651-cov-10.360608_pt1 | contig 10651 bp, 12 predicted proteins | sample MGYA00579265_ERZ1643246 | MGnify/ENA primary metagenome ERZ1643246 (study PRJEB29033, sample SAMEA4952261) | chicken gut metagenome | biome: Broiler Chicken; feature: Gastrointestinal Tract; material: Caecum | place: Ireland | collected 2018 | study: Broiler...
TGGTGCGCAGCTCCTCCTCCACCTTGATCTGGGTGGCGATGCCGGCGTGGTCCGTGCCAGGGACCCACAGCGTGGAGTATCCCTGCATCCGCTTGAAGCGGGTCAGGATGTCCTGCAGGGTGCAGTCCAGGGCGTGGCCCATGTGGAGCTGGCCCGTGACATTGGGAGGCGGCATGACGATGGAAAAGGGCTTTTTCCTGGGATTCGGATCCCCGTTGAAGCAGTCGTTATCCTCCCACATCTGGTAGATGCGGGACTCCACCTGCTGGGGCTCATACACCTTGGGCAGTTCTTTTTTCATAGTGACTCTCCTTTTGCTCCGTGCGTCAGACACGCTGATACGGTTTTTCGCATTTTTCAGACAGGAACTTCCGCAGCTCCTCCGGGTCCCGGCCGGGCACGTCGTCCAGCTTCACGATGAGGCTGGCCGTGGGGTCCAGGAACAAAAAGTCATATCCCCGGTAATAGACCAGGGCGTAGATCTTGTCGTAATTGTGTCGGACCTTCTTATTGCCGATCACCTCGTACAGGCAGCTGTCCATAAACTGGATCTTTCCGCTGTACACCATCCGCATCCGGGCGATGGCGGCGCTGGCCACGTTGGGGATCAGGCCGGCGATCAGGAACAGGGCGCCGATCACCGTGTAGCCGAACCGCTCAAAGGACATCCCGTCCGCCAGGATATCCTCCGCCACGGTCCAGGTGCGCCAGACACCCACCGCCAGAAAGATCACCCGATAGATCAGCATCTGCCTGCGCCGGAACAGCTTCTCCGACACGGTGTACAGCGCCAGCAGCTGCCGGTAATCCAATTTCATTTCTGCTTCAAATCTCATGTGTTCTCTCCCTTATGATCCTCTCTGTCTGTAAAATCCAGACGCATCCGAATGTGGGGAATGCCGTCCTCCAGAAATTCCCCGGACACCTGGCGGAATCCTGCCTTTTCATACAGTCCCCGTGCGTAGGTCTGCGCCTCCAGCTGGACTGCATCTGCCCGGCAGACCGTCCGGGCCAGCCGGATCCCCTCCTGCAGGAGCCGGGATGCCAGCCCGCAGTGCCGCTTTACTGCGATCACCCGGCCAATGGCGGCGTCGGGAAATGCTTTGCCCGGAGGCAGCACCCGAAGATACGCCTGGATCCCGTTCTCATCTGCAAGCCAGATATGCCAGGCATCCCGGTCATATTCGTCCATCTCCTGATAGGGGCACCTCTGCTCCACCACAAAGACAGAAATCCGCAGCTTGGCGAGATCCAGCAGCTCGTCTGCCGTCAGATCCCGAAAGTGCCTGATGATCAGTTGCATGGCTTTGTCCTCCTCACGGGCCGGCAGCACGCAAAAAAGCCCCGAGCCTTTCGGCTCAGGGCGAACATTCTGTCCGTGGTACCACCTGAATTCGGGTAAGACCGCACTCTGGGGCGCTGAAAGCGCCTGCCCCGGTAACGGTGGGCAGCCGCCGGGGCTTACTGACACTTCAGCTCCGGTGCTCCGGGACGACTTCTCCGGCGGCATTGGGAGAACTCACACCAGCCGTTCTCTCTCTTGGCCGCTGCCCGCCGGGTACTGCTTCCCTTCCTCGCAGTTTCCGATATACTGTTACAGTATAATATACCCGGTTTTGATTGTCAAGCCAAGGAAAATTAGAAATTAGGAATTGATGTGTTCCGCCGCAGGCGGGTCGATTTGAATGAGTCCGGCTCTGCCGGAGACCACAATTCCTAACACCTAATTCCTAACTCCTAACCCTCAGCCCTGTCAGCTCAGCCGCAGGATCTCCTTTTTCAGCCGGTTGATGATGCGCTTTTCCAGCCGGGAGATGTAGCTCTGGGAGATGCCCAGCTGGTCCGCCACCTCCTTCTGGGTCTGCTCCTTCCCGCCTCCCAGGCCGAACCGCAGGGTGATGATCTGCTTTTCCCGGGGCGAAAGGACACTGATGGCCGCCGCCAGCAGGTCCCGCTCCACGTCCTCCTCAATGGGGCGCATCACCACGTCGGCATCGGTGCCCAGCACGTCGGAGAGCAGCAGCTCGTTGCCGTCCCAGTCGGTGTTCAGGGGCTCATCGAAGGAGACCTCCCCCTTCCGCCCGGCGTTTTTCCGCAGGTACATCAGGATCTCGTTCTCGATGCACCGGGAGGCGTAGGTGGCCAGCTTGATGTTCTTGTCCGTCCGGTAGGTGCCCACAGCCTTGATGAGCCCGATGGTGCCGATGGAGATCAGGTCCTCGATGCCCACGCCGGTGTTCTCGAACCGCCGGGCGATGTACACCACCAGCCGCAGATTATGTTCGATGAGCTCCTTCCGGGCGTCCTCGTCCCCGATCCGCTCCAGCAGCACTGCCTCCCGCTCCCGGCTCAGGGGCGGGGGCAGCGTGTCGCTGCCGCCGATGTAGTGCACTTCTGCCGGCGGCAGCAGGCCGATCCGCTCCAGCAGCCGCCGCCACGGTTCCTTCCAGTTTTTCATGCGCTCTTCTCCTTCCCGCCGCGCCGCCCCACAGGGCGCTGTACCCGGTCCCCAGATCAGTGGGGGACAGGGCCACCGGCAGCCCGGCGTACCGCTCCCCCGCAACTTCCGTCCAATCGCTGCGCACCGCCAGCAGCAGTCCGCCGTCCACCCCCACCGCATGGTAGGGGATCAGCCGGAACCGCAGATCCGGCGCCGCCCGCAGCAGAGGCTCCAGCAGCTCTGCCGGACGCTCCAGCGCCGGAGAGGACAGCAGCTGCCGGACCTGCCGCGGCAGCGCGCCGTCCAGCCGCCCTGGAGACACCACCAGCACCGGCTGGCCGGACACCGGGTCCCGGAGGGAATTCCCCGTGTCGCAAAAGGCGGTGAAGGCCGTCTCCCGGCCGCCGAGGCACACCCGGGCCGGCACCAGCTGCCCCCGGATGCCCTTTCCGGCCGCCGCCCGGAACACCACCGTCAGCACCAGATAGGCCGCGGCGGAGGCGATCAGCAGGACCCTGGCGTCCACGTCCGTGTAGAACACGCCGTTCACCACCGGCACGCCGCCACCGGCCAGCAGGCCCAGAGCCAGCACACAACCCGCCAAGGCGCAGGAGACGGCGAAGAGCAGCAGCGTCAGCCGCAGCAGCTTCTCCTCCCCGCCGTAGGCCGTCAGCGCCAGCAGCACCCCCGCCGCCAGCTTCACCGGCGTGGCGGCAAGAAAGCCCAGTCCCGGCAGGAACACCGCCACGGCATAGGCGCCCCCCAGCAGCCCCGCCAGCAGATACCGGCCCCGCCGGAGGGGGATCCCCGCCAGCCGGCCCACGGAGAGCGCAAGCAGATAGTCCATCAGCGCATTCAGCACGAACACGCTGTCCACATACACCACGGTCAAGTCCGCCGCCCCCTCTCCGTCCCGCGGAACATATTATAGGGCAGGCCGTCGGGAAAACCCGTCGCAAAAAGGAGGCGTGTCTGAAAAGACACGCCTCCTCGCAGTTCATCTGGGTTTCACCGGAATCGGAGGAAAATAAATGGTTCGCCCCGCATTTCCACCGTGTAGGGCCGGTCCCGCTCCAGGGCCTCCAGGCTGACGGCCTGGCCGGGCAGCGCCGTCACCTCCAGCGCCAGATCCCCATTTTCGTCCCGGAACCGCAGGTACGCCGGCTGTTTACAGTGGGCATCCAGGATCACCTCCCGCCGGTGGAAGATGCTGTCGAACACCACGGGTTCCTCCGCCTGCCGCCACTGGTCCGTCTCCTGGGCGGTCACCCGGCTGAGCACGATCTGGCGGGGCGGATAATTCTCCACAAAATACTGCCAGCCGCAGAAGGCGGCAAAGCACACTGCCAGTGTGGCCAGTACCGCCAGTACTGTCCGCAGGAACACCTTTTTCTGATACACGTAAAAGGGGGACTCCGCCCGGATCACGGGTCTTTTCTCCACATGGACCTGACTGCGCATCCGCTCCGCCGCCCGGGCACAGTCCGGGCACTCCGCCAGATGCTGCCGCACCAACTCTGCCGTCACAGGGCTGCAGAGCTCATCCTGATACAGGGGCAGCAGATCCCGGATCACCTCACATTGCATGGTCATTCCTCCAATCGTTCCGCCAGCATCACCTTGGCTCGATAGTAAGTGACCCTGGCCCAGTTTTCCGTCCGGCCGAAGATCTCGCCGATCTCCCGAAAGCTCAGCGCCGACAGCGCCCGCAGCAGAAAGATCTCCTGATAGGGCTCCCGCAGGCTGTGGATGGCCTTGTGGATGGACACGTAGGCGTCCCGCCGCAGGAGGGAGATCTCCGGCATCCCGTCGTTCTCCGGCGCCGCCCGCTCCAGTTCCTCCATGGACAGCATGGGATGGCGTTTTTGGTGCTTCAGGTGGTCATAGTACAGGTGCTTGGCAATCTGGCACAGCCAGACAGACAGCTTGCAGGCCCCATTGTAGCGTCTGATGGACCGGATCGCCTGGTAAAAGGTCTCCTGAGTCAGTTCCTCCGCCAGATCCGGGTCACCGGTGAGGCACACCAGGAACCGCTTCACCTCATCCGCATACTGCTGATAGATCTCATCCACAGGTTCCATCCGCATCCCCCCTTCCCCGCTCTCTGCTGATAAATCGACACGCTCCCTCGATTCGTTACAGCTCCCTGAAAAAAATCCCTCCGGGAAGACGCTTCCCGGAGGGCAATGCCGCCTGTTACAGCAGGGATAAGTAAGGGATGATCAGCGACGCCAGCATGGAGATCACCAGGATGATCACCAGGACAGCCGCAAACACCCGGTGCTTGTTGCTCATTTCGGTCCCTCCTCTGTCAAGATCCGGCGGATGCTCTTTTCCGCCTTGCTGCGGGGCAGCATCAGCTCATGCCCGCAGCCCAGACATTTGAGCTTGATGTCCATGCCCACCCGCAGGATCTCCCACTGGGTGCTGCCGCAGGGGTGGGCCTTTTTCAGCTCCACTTTGTCGTGCAGATGCAGGTCCATTGTCAGCCTCCTTGTCAAAGCAGCCCGCCGGGCTGCATATCATAACGGTATGGAACAAAACGCCGCCTCCGCGGCAGATAGGATGCGATCGCCATATGCCGGAAAACAAACTGTATCCGCCGGAGGGCCTGCGCCCTCCCTCCTCGTTCACCATGCAGGGCCTGCGGGAGGCTCTGGAACAGGGCACGGTGCTGGAGGACACGGCCCTCCGGTGCGATGCCGGGCACGACCTTCTCTTCTCCCTGGGGGGCATCCGGGGCCGGATGCCCCGGGCGGAGGTCCTCGCCCCCTGGATCAGCGGGGCCCAGCGGGACATCGCCGTTCTCTCCCGGGTGGGAAAGCCCACCTGCTTTCAGGTGTCGGCCCTGCAGGCCGACGAAAAGGGGGCGCCTTTGGCGATCCTCTCCCGCCGGGCCGTCCAGGAGCGGGCCATGGATTTCTTCCTGGAGCACCTGTGCCCCGGGTCCGTGGTGACCGCCGTGGTGACCCACCTGGAGTCCTTCGGCGCCTTCCTGGACATCGGCTGCGGCATCGTGGCCATGCTGCCCATCGAGTACATCTCCGTCTCCCGCATCTCCCACCCCAGGGAGCGGTTCCAGCCGGGACAGAGGATCCTGGCGGCAGTCCGGTCCGTGGATCTGGAAAAACGCCGCTTCACCATGACCCACAAGGAGCTGCTGGGCACCTGGATGGAAAACGCCAGCTGGTTCTCCCCCGGGGAGACGGTGCGGGGCGTGGTCCGCAGCGTAAAGGAGTACGGCAGCTTCATCGAACTGGCCCCCAATCTCTCCGGTCTGGCGGACGCCCGGACCGATCTGCAGCCGGGAGACGGCGTCTCCGTCTACATCAAGTCCATCCGCCCGGAGCGGATGAAGATCAAGCTGCAGGTCATTGAGAAGCTGCCGCCCCGGGAGGTGCCGGAGCCTCTGCGGTATCAGATCACCGACGGCATGCTGGACCGGTGGGTCTACTCCCCGCCCGGGTATGAAAAGGAGCCGGTGGAGACGGTGTTCACGGCTGCGGGCCCTTGATCTCGTCCCAGTACCGCTTGGCGGCCTGCTCCGTCTTGTTGTCGCCGTATTCGTAGTACTGGACGCCCAGCAGGGCGTCGGGCAGATACTGCTGCCGCACCCAGTGGCGGGGGAAGTTGTGGGGGTACAGGTACCCCTGCTCCCGCTCCATGCCGGTGGAGTCCGCATGGACGTTCTGCAGCTCCCGGGGCACGTCCCCGGTGCGGCCTGCCTTCACGTCCGCCCAGGCCTTGCCGATGCTGGCCGCCACACTGTTGGACTTGGGGGCCGTGGCCAGCAGGATGGCCGCCTGGGCCAGGGGCAGCTGCGCCTCCGGCAGCCCCAGCTGCAGGGCGGAGTCCACGCATGCTTTCACGATGGACACCGCCTGGGGATACGCCATCCCCACGTCCTCGCTGGCGGAGCACAGCAGCCGCCGGCAGGGGGTGATGAGGTCCCCCGCCTCCAGGAACCGGGCCAGGTAGTGGAGGGCAGCGTCCGGGTCGCTGCCCCGAAGGGACTTCATCAGGGCGGAGGCGGCATCGTACATGGCGTCGCCGCCCTTGTCATACCGCATGGCGCTGCGCTGGGCCACCTGCTCTGCGTCGTCTAGGGTCAGGATCAGCTTGCCGTCCCTGGGCAGTGCCGCCTGGCTCAGAAGCTCCACGGCGTTGATGGCCTTGCGGACATCGCCGCCGCAGGCGGTGGCGATCTGCCGGGGCACGCCCGCCTCCCACTCCAGCGGCAGGGGCGAGCGCTCCTGCTGGATCTTCAGCGCCCGGAGGACGGCGGGCTCCGCCTCCTCCGGGGAGACGGCCTTGAACTCAAACACCGTGCTGCGGGACAGCAGGGCGCCGTACACATAGAAGTATGGGTTCTCCGTGGTGGAGGCGATGAGAGTCAGAGACCCGTTCTCCATAAACTCCAGCAGACTCTGCTGCTGCTTTTTGTTGAAGTATTGGATCTCGTCCAGGTACAGCAGGATGCCGCCGGGGGCCAGCAGCGTCCCCACATCGGCGATGATGTCCTTCACGTCCTGGAGGGACGCCGTGGTGGCGTTGAGCCGGTGGAGGGTCTTGTTGGTCTGCCGGGCGATGATGTTGGCGATGGTGGTCTTGCCGGTGCCGGAGGGCCCGTAGAACACCATGTTGGCCTCGGTCCCGCTGTCGATCAGCCGGCGGAGCACCGCGCCGGGGGCCAGCAGGTGCCGCTGGCCCACCACCTCGTCCAATGTTTTGGGACGGATCTCGTCCGCAAGCGGCCGCTGCATGGCGGCACCTCCCTTCCCTGTTGGTTTCAGAATCCGGAATATTTATTATATCATAGCCCGCAGGAAATTTCCACCGGGAAAACGCAGAAAAAGACCGGGAAGACAGGATGTCTCCCCGGTCTTTGACGTATTCAGCCCACGGTCTTCCAGTGCTTGTCCACGTGGTTCAGGATCTCGCAGCCGGTCTCCGTCACCAGCACCAGGTCCTCGATCCGGACGCCGAACTCGCCGGGCAGGTACACGCCGGGCTCGATGGAGAAGATCATGCCGGGCTTGGCCACCAGCGGCGTGGTGCCGCTGACGTCGCCCTTCTCATGCTCCGTCTGGCCGATGAAGTGGCCCAGCCGGTGGGTGAAGAACTCCCCATACCCGGCGGCGGCAATGTGGTCCCGGGCGGCCTTGTCCAGGTCCTTCAGGGGCACGCCGGGCCGCAGCAGGGACTCCGCCAGCTCGTTGGCCTCCCGCACCAGGTCGTGGATGGCGGCGTACTTGGGGTCCGCCGTCTTACAGAAGAAGGTGCGGGTCATGTCGGAGCAGTACCGGTTCTTCCGGCAGCCCATGTCGATGACGATGCAGTCCCCGGCCTGCAGGCGGGTCTGGTCCGCCTCGTGGTGGGGGTCTGCGGCGTGGGCGCCGTAGGAGACGATGGGCAGGAAGGCCGTGGAGTCACAGCCCTCGGCGGCGTACTGGGCCACAATGTAGTCGGCCACCTCCCGCTCAGTCATGCCCTCCTGCATGTAGGCGGCGGCCCGCTCCATCACCACGTCGTTGATCCGGGAGGCCTCCCGCATCAAATCCTGTTCCACTGCGTCCTTGCAGGCCCGGGCGTCGTCCACGCAGTCGGAGGCCAGCACATATTTGCAGTTGGGGTTGTGGGCCATCAGGGGCAGCAGGAACCGGGCGGGCCAGTCCTTGTCCACACCCATGTCCTTCTCCCCGTCCACGGCGTCTGCCAGGATGGAGAGATAGTCGTCCGTGTCGGAGAACCACACCTGCTCATAGGGCGCCTCCGGCACTGGGAACATCTTGTTTAGAAACAGCTTGTGCTTGCCGTCCTTCCGCAGGTAAAAGGCGTACAGCCGCTCAAAGGGGAACACGTCGTACCCCGTCAGATACCAGATGCTGTCCGGGTCGGACACCAGCATCTGCTCCAGGCCCATCTGCTCCATGGCAGCAAGCACTCTCTTGATCCGTTCCTCGTACATGATCTCAGCCCTCTTTCTTTTTGATGATGGTCCCCACCAGCTCCGGGGAGACCAGTGCTTTCACGGTCTTGACACCGGTCTTCAGGGATTCCACCGGCGCGTACTCATACCGTCCGTGGGCGTTGTGGCCCGCGCTGGGCAGGTTGGGGCACAGCAGGCCCTTGTAGGTCAGCATGCTGCCGTCGGTGCCGCCCCGGATGGGAGAGTGGGTGGGGTGCTCGACGCCGGCGGCCTTCATGGCGGCCTCCGCCAGCTCGATGATCTCCATGTGGTCCTTCAGCACCTCGTACATGTTGTAGTACTGGTCCTGGGTGTCCACCACGGCGGTGCCGGCGCCCCAGCGGCGGTCGATCTGCTCCGCGGCCTTGTCCATCATGGCCTTGCGCTCCTGGAACCGCTTCATGTCGTGGTCCCGGACGATATACTCCAGGGTGGCCCGCTCCGCCTTGCCGTGCATCTCCTGCAGATGGAAGAAGCCCTCGTACCCCTCCGTGTGGGCGGGGGTCTCCAGCGCCGGCAGCAGGGCGTTGTACTCCATGGCGATCAGCAGGGCGTTGCGCATCTTGTCCTTGGAGGTGCCCGGATGGATGCTGAAGCCGTTGATGGTCACCACAGTCTTGGCGGCGTTGAAGGTCTCGTACTCATAGTCGGTGATGTCGCCGCCGTCCAGGGTGTAGGCAAAGTCCGCGCCGAAGCCGGCCACGTCGAAGAAGCTGGCGCCCATGCCGATCTCCTCGTCCGGGGTGAAGCCCAGGCAGATCCTGCCGTGGGGGGCCTTCTCCGCCAGCAGCTCCTCCACCGCCTGGAGGATGATGGCGATGCCCGCCTTGTCGTCCGCCCCCAGCAGGGTAGTGCCGTCGGTGCAGACCAGATCCTGGCCCACGAATTTCTGCAGCTCCGGGAACTGGGCGGCCTCCATGACGATGTTCTGCTCCCGGTTCAGCACCACGTCCCCGCCGGTGTAGTGGATGATCTGGGGCTTCACGTCCTTGCCGGTCATGTCCGGTGTGGTGTCCATGTGGGCGATGAGGCCGATGGCGGGCAGATGCTCGCACCCCGGCGTGGCGGGCAGGGTGGCGTAGACGTAGCACTTGTCGTCGTACCGGGCGTTTTCGATGCCCAGGCCCCGGAGCTCCTCCACCAGCAGCCTGGCCATATCGAACTGGCGGTCCGTGCTGGGGGTGACGGTGCGGCCGGCGTGATAGTCGCTCTCGCTGTATACCTTGGCGTAGCGGATGAGGCGGTCAACAACGGTATCCATGTGATTCCTCCTTATTCTTCACTGGAGAGCAGATTCTCCGGATTCAGGCATTTCAATTCGTCCAGCACGAAGAGGCCGTCCTTGCGGATGAGCACGTCATCGAACCAGATCTCGCCCCCGCCGTACTCCGGCGTCTGGATCTGGATCAGGTCCCAGTGGACGGCGGAGTGGTTGCCGTTGGAGGCGTTGTCGTAGCTGTTGCCGGGGGTCAGGTGGAAGCTGCCGGCGATCTTCTCGTCGAACAGGATGTCCCCGATGGGGTGGTTGATCTCCGGGTTCACGCCGAAGGCGAACTCGCCGATGTACCGGGCGCCCTCGTCGATGTCCAGGATCTCGTTCATATAGTCCGTGTTGTTGCTGGTGGCCTTGACGATCTTGCCGTCCCGGAACTCCAGGTACACGTCCCGGAACAAAAATCCGTCATAGGGGGACGGCACGTTGTAGGTGATATGGCCGTTGACGGAGTCCTTCACCGGGGAGGTATAGATCTCGCCGTCGGGAATGTTCCGGTTGCCGTGCATGCCGAAGCTGGGGATGCCCTTGATGGAGAAGGTGATGTCCGTGCCGGGCGCGACGATGCGGACCTTGTCGGTCCTGGCCATCAGGTCCTGGAGGGGCTGCATGGCCCGGCCCATCTTGTCGTAGTCCACCAGGCAGGCCCGGAAGTAGAAGTCCTCATACTCCTCCGTGGAGACGCCGGCCAGCTGGGCCATGGCGTCATTGGGGTAGCGGAGCACGGACCACTTGGTGTGGTTGCACCGCTCCGCCAGATGGATGGGGCCCCAGTAGTACTGGCGGTAGCGCTTCTGGGCCTCGTCGGAGACGTTGTGCCACATGCTGATGTTGGTGGTGGCCCGGATGTCGATGTAGGCGTCCATATCCCGCATCCTGGCAAGCTCATAGGAGGCGATCTCCTCCATGTGCTCCGCGTCGGCTCCCTGGACCAGGGCGCCCTCCACGGCGTAGTCGAAGATGTGGACAA
>ERZ1643246.4651-NODE-4651-length-10649-cov-14.748631_pt1 | contig 10649 bp, 6 predicted proteins | sample MGYA00579265_ERZ1643246 | MGnify/ENA primary metagenome ERZ1643246 (study PRJEB29033, sample SAMEA4952261) | chicken gut metagenome | biome: Broiler Chicken; feature: Gastrointestinal Tract; material: Caecum | place: Ireland | collected 2018 | study: Broiler...
GTTCTTCTCGATTACTTTCCACTTCAACTGGTTTCTTTTACATTCGATTTGCCGGAGGGACTGCTGAATTCGATGAAGTAGAAAACGGACGGAGATGAGGTGCAGGAAGACTAAAAAGAGATGACTGGTATGTGAGGAAGGCGACTTCGAAGTAATTCAATGGAAAAAGTTGAGGCTTCGAATAAAGTATTTCAGTGCCTCATCTCCGTCTGTTCTCGGACCTTATTCCAATCGTCATTCAGTCCGACAAATACGAATTTAGATCATCTGCTCCCGGTATTCTTCAGGACTTGTCCCATAATAGTGTTTAAAGTCATCAGAAAATGCAGTGACATTTTCGTACCCGCATTTTTCAGCAATGAGATACAGGCTCATTTTTTTGTCGCTGAGTAGTTCGCCGGCATATTTCATGCGTTTTTCCCGTAATAGATCGGAAACATTTCTTCCATAAGTTTGCTTCACATATTCTGTAATATATTCCTCGGTCAAGTCCAGCTTTTCGGCAATCTCTGATAGAGGTCGGAGCCCTTCTGAGCGCAGTGCATCGATCAGTCGGAGAGTTTCCTTATCCGGGCCTTTTAGGCTGAAGTCCGCCGTATTGGAAAGTTCCGCAAAGAGGCTCAGGAACAGGCGCTCCAGTTCAGGAGTTTCACGAAATCTGTTAGCAGAGTAAATCTGCAGTATGGAGGACAGAAGTACCTGGAATCTGCGGTTCTGGTTCAGCGGGTAGAATATATAATTTCCTTTATATAGTCCTTTGCCGGTCAGAAGAGAGCCAAGAGCGGTGCGTCTGCGCACGGAGTGGCGCAGTGTTTTCCGGAAGAAATCTTTCCGGATACAAATATTAAGCAGCAGACAGTTGTCAGAGCGGGGGATCAGGGAGTGCTGGGCATTTCGGTTCATCACTGCCAGATCACCGGCCGACATATATATTTCTCTCCCGTCAATTCGGTTGATCAGGGTTCCACGATAGATATAGTTGAGTTCAAAATAGTCATGGCTGTGTTCTGAATAAGGTTCATTTACATAGTGCGCGATCAGAAAGATATTGCCGCCCTGCGGAAATTCATGGAACACATTGTGAAAGTTTTCCACGTTCAGGATATTGCCGGGAAAATTCTGGATGTTATTGGACAGCTTATCCGGCGTGACTGTTTCGGGAGCATGGTGTACATTTGCCGTGGAGACGGCTACAAGTGAGAGCGGATCCGAAGCCTGGTCAGTACCTTCGGGATCTCCGGGATGAAGCAGTGTGCTCTTTTTCTCATAACGAGGGATACGGATCTCCACATCGGTTCCCCGGCCGGGCGTACTCGAATAACTTAAACCATAGGAAACTCCAAAGAGGATCTGCAGCCTGCGGTGGGTATTATAGACTCCGATATGTCCGCTGCCCTTTATCTGTTCTTCCTTTTCGGTTAGAAGAGTGGAAAGCTTTTCCGCAGGAATCCCTACGCCGTCATCCGAGATCATAATAACCGCAGCATCGGATTCCATCCATCCGGTCAGGACGATCGTACCGGTCTTACTTTCTTTCTCGAGAATGCCATGCAGCAGAGAATTCTCGATGATGGGCTGGAAGATCAGAGTCGGAATGTGGATGTCAAGCATGCTGTCCGGAATATCGACAACAAAATCTACTGTATTGCCGAATCTCATATTCTGCAGGCGCATGTAGATCGTGGCGTGCTCGATTTCGTTCCCTACGGTGGTAATAGTATTTTTCCTGCTTAACGTGAGCTTATAAAAACGTGACAGATCGCGTATCGCTGCAGTGGTTTCTGCTTTCTGTCCCTGCTGGGCTTTCCAGCTGATCATATCCATTGTATTATACAGAAAATGAGGATTGATCTGTGACTGGAGCGAGTTAAATTCGGAGATGCGCAGTTCTTCTGCAGATTTTGCCTGCTCAGCAAGCAGCCGGTTGATCTTGCGCACCATATAATTATAGGACTCTACCAGCTCTCCAATCTCATCTACAGAGCTGGACTCGCTCATGATCATGGGCGGATTGTCATTTTTGACCAGACTCATCTGGTGGCTGACTGCCGAGATGCGACGGGTCAGAGAGCGGGACAGTGACAATGATACAAGAAGGCCGGCAATGATCGAGATCAGGCAGACTGCAAAAAACAGTCCCAGCATCTGCACAGTCTTGGTCATGATCGGCCCAATAGGAAGGACAGTCACCATAAACCAGTCGGCTGATTCGATATAGTAAAAGCCGACAAATACTCGATTCCCTGTGATCCGTTTTTCAATGAAGCTGTTGGACGACATCAGGTTGTCCCTTATACTTTCATAATCTACATAGTAGAGACCGATCAGATTGGAGTCAGATGTGGTTATGACAGCATCTCTCTCATTCGTAATGTAGGAAAGGCTTCCGTCATTTACCAGATTATCAGTCAGGATCTGCTGCAGCACACTCGACTGAAAATACAGTGCCAGATAGCAGGTTACAGTCCCCTCCTCTACCGTCAGCATGCGCATGGGGACAATATAGGCGCAGTCGCCGAAAGAATCTGCTTCCCACTGGCTTAAGTACAGGGGCGGACAGAAGAGGGTAGCGGGATGACTGCCCTGAAAGATGCCGTACCAGTATGTCCTGCGTACCTGGGAAAGCGGAGAAAAATATTCAGTTTCGTCAGAAAAGCACGGCTCCGTTGCAGGGACATCAATATAGATACGGGCGGCCGATATCACATTATTTTTACCGGCATTTTCCAGCAGGCTGGCAAGGCCCGTCCCCTGCGGCGATAAAAGAGCATCATTTACAGAATCGTGTATCTCATCGTCAAAGATATAGCGATAAGTATCTGAACTTCGTATAGATGTGCATGTATCCAGAATATCCTGTACCATATCTTCTACAAGGGGAGCAGTCTGTGATGCACTGTTCTGTTCCTGGCGTATGGTGTCGGAAGTGATCATGTTAAAAAGTCTTCCGGAAAATATGATGATGATCAGCAGCATGGGGATCGTCACAGCTGTCACTACAATAATGGACAGCTTTTTTTGGATATTCAATTTGCCGTATGCATTCTGTATCTTTTTAAAGAATCTCATTTGATTCTCCTTTCTCTGTATACAGAGGGGGAAATCCCGGTATATTTTTTGAATGCTTTACTGAAGTAGTTACTGTCATTGTATCCTACCATAGTAGAGACGCTGGATACTGTGTTGCGCGGATCATCCAGAAGCTCCTGAGCCTTTTTCAGCCGATACTCAGTCAGATACTGGTTCAGTGTCTGTCCGGTCTCGTTTTTGAAGATCGTACATGCGTAGGATGCGGACAGCGATGCATATTCACTGATCTCCTTTGTGGAGAGCATCGGGTTGCCGTAATGGCGCTGAATATAGCTTTTGATCAGATAGACGGAAGAATTTTCAGGCTCTGCTGAGTTCAGATCTCTCCAGAACTGATCCAGTGTATCAATGAGAGATTGATGCAGATCCTGATAGAAGAAAAATCCCTCTATATGTTCCAAAATGGACTCTGGCGTCATGCGGAGCTCATCGCTCATGATCTGCCGGCTCCTCCGCTGGTCGGATATGATGGTGAAGAGCTGGTAGTAGAGAGACTGGACCGTACGCTGCAGCAGAGAGGGATTTTCGTGGCAGCTTTCATACATCTTGCGGCAAAGTTCTTCTGTCTGATCTTTATTCCCCTGTTCCAGTGCCGCAGCAAATGAAGCGGGGATCTGTTCCTCTGGTTCTTTGCCGGTAACTTCCTGAAGACGTTCCGGCGTCAGGCAAGTACCGGGAGAGAAGAAATATGTGCTCTGCAGTGCAATAACTGCAGAAGAATAAGAGTCATATATCCTGTGAAGTCCGGATACCGGAGTTCCGATCGCAAAGTGAAAGTTCTTTACAGGTGTGAAGATATCTTTCAGATAACTTTCGATCGAGAGAAGAAGCTGGGGAGTAAAATCCATTCGCCGGAAAATGTGGAACACAAACAGATTCGTCTTCTTTGCAGTACTGATAATGTGCAGGTGCAATGGCCGGATCATGTCGTGAAGCTGTTTCTCCATCGTCTGGATATAGTCGATAGGAAGCTCCATCATCTCAGGAGCCTGTACAATGACTGTGGCTGCTGCGTGAAAAATTTCAGTTGTGCCGTATTTCTGGCAGAAGTCTGAAGCAAGCTGCTCTGCGGATTCTTTGATGGAATGCCACGGATGCGTTAGAGCAAGGGCCAGTTTGGAGGCAAAGATATTGAGTCTCATATCTTTGGACTGCCGGCTTTCTACAATCTGGAGATGGCGTTCTGCGGCGGTGCGCACCGCCTGTTCGATCTCAACAAGATCCAGGGGTTTTTCTACGTAATTGACTGCACGGAGTTTGATCGCGGCTTTCAGGTATTCCTTATCTGAGTAGCCGCTCATAAAGATAAATACTGTATCCGGCGCGTTTTCCCGTACTTTATAGAGCATGTCAATGCCGTTCATGCGGGGCATACGCACATCGCTCAGGATGATCTCAGGTTTGTGTTTCTCGGCCATTTTCAGACCTTCGATACCATCGGAAGCCTCATATACTTCGTCAATTCCAAGATTTTCCCAGGAGATGGAGGAAATGAGTCCGGTACGTGTGAGCATTTCATCGTCTACGATCAGTAATTTCATATAGCAGCCTCTTTTCAAAATATCTTTTGTAAAATAGTTCCATTAAATCATACCAGAAATAAATCATTTAATCTATACTGGTATATCGGAGAATAATACCCGTTTTCTAAAAAAATTCCTCTATTTTGCAAAAAAATACCGATGCTATACTAAAGAAAATGAGAAAGGAGGAATGTGAGCGTGGCAGAAGATTACATTCTGGAATTAAAAGGTATCACAAAGATCTTTCCCGGCGTAAAAGCACTGAACAATGTACAGTTTCAGCTCAAACGCGGGGAAGTTCACGCGCTTATGGGAGAAAACGGAGCGGGGAAATCAACGTTTATCAAAGTTATCACCGGAGTACATGCCGCTGAGGAAGGCGAGATGTTCCTGAACGGAAAGAAAGTCCGTTTTAAAGGGCCTAAGGATGCCCAGGCAGCAGGAATCGCTGCGGTTTACCAGCATCCGACGTCTTATCCGGAGCTGTCGGTGACAGAAAATATTTTCATGGGACATGAGATCAGAAAATTCGGCATGATCCAGTGGAACGTTATGAATCAGGAGGCACAAAAACTCCTTGACCGCTTAGACGCGGATTTCAGCCCTACAGAAGAGATGGGGGCGCTGAGCGTTGCGCAGCAGCAGATGGTGGAAATCGCAAAAGCACTTTCCACAAAGGCAAAGATCATCATTCTTGATGAGCCTACAGCTGCACTGACGCAGTCCGAGTCGGAAAAACTTTACAGGATCGTGGATCAGTTAAAAGAAGAAGGTGTGTCTATTATCTTCATTTCACACCGCTTTGAAGATATGTACCGTCTGGCGAGCAGAGTAACGGTGTTCCGTGATTCCCAGTATATCGGTACATATGATGTGGACGGCATTACAAATGCGGATCTGATCAAAGCAATGGTCGGTCGTGAGATCACGGATATGTATCCGAAGCCGGATGTAAAGATCGGCAAGGAAATATTCCGGATCGAAGGCATGACACGCACCGGATATTTTAAAGATGTATCTTTAAATGTACACGCAGGCGAGATCGTAGGTCTCTCTGGTCTGGTCGGAGCCGGACGTACGGAAGTTATGGAGAGTGTGTGCGGCATTACAAAACCCAATGCCGGAAAAGTATATCTGGACGGAAAACAGTGCAAGATCCGTCAGCCGCTTGACGCGATGAAGGAAGGTATCATCCTTCTTCCGGAAGACCGTCAGAAAGAAGGCCTGATTTTAAATTGGGGACTTGGCCAGAATGTGACACTTCCGATCCAGAGCGAATTGGCGCACAGCGGATTTAATGATACAGCGGCAGAGAAGAAAGTCGCGAAGCAGTATCTGGAAGAAGTAGATACAAAAGCCGTATCTATCTACGATCCGGCAAGTTCTCTTTCCGGTGGAAACCAGCAGAAAGTCGTTGTCGCGAAAGCGCTGGCTCAGAAGAACATGAAAGTCGTTATCATGGACGAACCGACAAAAGGTGTTGACGTCGGAGCAAAAGCAGAAATTTACGCGATCATGGGAGAACTGGCAAAGAAAGGCTACGGAATCATTATGATCTCGTCCGAAATGCCGGAGATCATCGGTATGTGCGACCGCATTTACGTTATGTGTAAAGGACGCATTACCGGATGCCTCAACAGAAATGAAGCGACTCAGGAATCCATCCTGCAGCTCTCGATGGAAAAAGGAAACACGAAGAAGGAGGTGGCACAGGGATGAAACAGAAGTCCGTATTAAAACAGATCACGAAATCAAGGGAGTTCAGCCTTGTGATCGTTCTGATCGTACTGTGTGTCGTTGCGACGATCCTCAATCCGAGCTTTATCAGCCCGACCAATATTGCACAGATCTTCCGAAACAATGCATTGACTATGGTTATGTCTGTGGGAATGCTCTGTGTGCTCCTGACAGGCGGTATTGATATTTCAGTTGCATCAATCCTGGCTTTCTCAGGAATGGTTGTTGGTATGTTGCTGAAGTATAAAGTACTTGAAAACACACTCCTGTTATTTGTGATCGGCAGTGTGATCGGAATCGTCTGCGGACTGTTGAATGGTCTGATCATTTCCAAAGGAAATGTGGCGCCGATCATCTCTACAATGGGATTTATGTACATCTGGCGTGGACTTGCCTATGTGATCAGTAATAACCAGTGGGCGAGCGGCGCGGATGTGGTAGGATACAGTGATTTCGGTGCTGATGGAGCGGTCGGACCGTATATCATTATTGCGGTTGTATTTATTGCCGGATTTATCATACTGAAATGGACGAAAGTCGGACGTAAGATCTACGCAGTCGGAAGTAATGCCGAGGCCGCAAGAGTATCCGGTATCAATGTAGACGGCGTACTGATCTATACATATGTGATCATGGGATTCCTTTCCGGCCTGTGTGGAGCTCTTTCTGTATCGATCTATGCATCTGCTCAGCCGAATATGCAGTACGGACTTGAGATGGATATCATCGCATCCTGCGTTATAGGCGGCGTGAGCATGAGCGGCGGACGCGGAAGTGTAGTCGGAACATTCTTAGGAGCCCTGATCCTTGCTCTGATCACGAGAGCACTTCCTCTTGTCGGGATTGACGCGATCGCGCAGAACATGGTAAAAGGTATTTTGATCCTCGCAGTTGTTGTCCTCAATGTTGTTACTCAGCGTATGATGGACAGAGCAAATCTGGAAAGGAGGGAGATGTAGTTATGGCTGGAAAGTCCGGTAGAGAAATATCAATTACTTCCAACAAGAGTGCGCTTGGCAGAGTACTCTCGTGGGAGGGAGCGCTGGTACTTATATTTATCGCAGTCAATATTCTGGGAGTGATCCTCTCGGAGAACTATACGGCGGCAAACGTACTGAGGCAGATGCCGAGGTATCTGGCTGAAATCTTCATTCTGTTCCCGATGGGGTATATCCTGATCCTTGCAGACATTGACATCTCCGTAGGTTCTATCGTATGCTTAAGCGCGACGATGGCCTGCTTTGCAGGAAATGCAGGACTTCCGTTCCCGGTTGTTATTCTTGTATGCCTTCTGGTCGGCCTGATCTGCGGCGCGATCAACGGCGCGATCCTTGCAAAATTTACAGAGCTGCCTTCTATGATCGTAACATTGGCTACTCAGATTATTTTCCGCGGTATTGCGGAGGTGTCCATGGGAAGCGGCGGTACAGTTTCCTATACGAATTCGGCGGATCTGATCCCGCTGACTACAATGGTGGGACCGTTCCCGATCTCTTTCTTCGGCGTTGTGATAGCTGCTGTTATTTTCATTGTTGTCCTGTCAAAGACAACATTCGGGCGCAAGCTTTATGCCATCGGCAGCAATAAGACAGCGGCATATTATGCAGGTATTAAGGTTGAGAAAATCAGATTTATTGTTTTCTCACTTGCAGGTCTGATGTCCGGGTTCTGTGCTCTCGTTCTTCTGTCCGTGCTGTTCAGTGCGAACACGACGACAGGCCAGGGATTTGAGATGGAAGTTATTGCCATGGCTGTATTCGGAGGAATCGCCACGACAGGAGGTAAAGGAAATCTGGTGGGCGGATTTATCGCTGCATTCATCATTGTGTGCCTGAGAGTTGCGCTTGGGCTGATCAATATGAATACACAGCTGATCCTTGTTATCATCGGTCTGATGCTCATCATCGCTGTACTGATGCCGGGTATCAGCCAGCGAATCAAAACGATGAAAAAAATGGCGAAACAGTCCTAAACTGAAAAAAAGTACCCGAAATCAAAAAATATTGCTATTCACGGTCCTGAGAGGCCGATGATAGAATAAGTTCAAAGATAAACAAGATAAGAGGAGGTAACATTATGAAAAAAAGAATTGTTGCACTGCTGATGTGTACAGCAATGGTGACAAGCATGGTTGTCGGATGCGGATCCGGAAGCTCAGACAGCTCATCTGATGCATCTTCATCTGATGACAGCGCAGCTACAACAGAGGACAGCGGGGAAGCGAAAGATATTTCTGACTGTACATTCGCGATCGTTCCGAAGTCAGCAGGAAACCCGTTTAATGAGGCGGAAGCAAAAGGATTCCAGGAAGCAATCGAGGCAGCCGGAGCAGAGTGCATCGTAAGTTATCCGGAGCAGGCTACTGCAGACGCTCAGATCACAGTTTTACAGTCACTGATCTCTCAGGGCGTTGACTCTATCTCTGTAGCAGCGAACGATGAGAACGCACTTCAGGCAACACTGCAGCAGGCAATGGATGCAGGAATCAAGGTATCCTGCTTTGACTCTAAGACAAACGCTGACAGCCGTCAGGTATTTGTTAACCAGGCTGATACAGAGCTCATCGGACAGACTCTGATGGATGCAGTTTATGACATCACAGGAGGCGAAGGACAGTGGGCAATCCTTTCCGCTACATCACAGGCAGCGAACCAGAATGCATGGATCGAAGCAATGCAGAATGTAATGGAGGGCGACGAGAAATATGCAAACCTTGAGCTTGTAGACATCGTATACGGTGATGACGAGCCGCAGCCGTCTACAGAGCAGACACAGGCGCTTCTTCAGAACTATCCGGATCTGAAACTGATCTGCGCACCGACAACAGTTGGTATCAATGCAGCAGCGAAAGTACTTCAGGATCAGAACTCTGACGTGAAGATCACAGGTCTTGGAATGCCTTCCGAGATGGAAGCATACGTAGGAGAGGACAATGTTTGCCCGTACTTCTATCTGTGGAACCCGATCGACCTTGGTGAACTTGCAGCTTACACAGCTATGGCACTGGTATCCGGTGACATCACAGGCGCAGCAGGCGATACATTCGATGCAGGTGATATGGAGAACAGCCCGTACACAGTAGTTGACGCAAGCGACGGTGGTACAGAGATCATCCTCGGCGAGCCATTCGAATTCAATCCGGACAACATCGCTGAGTGGGCTGACGTATTCTAAATCGATTCAGACAACATCATTATCCATAAAGTCAAATCATACATAAGGTCAGAGGCCGTGCAGTGCTGGAAGCAAAATTCCGCGCTGTACGGCTTCTGTCATTTCGGATTGGGATTGCATGGTTGACATCTGAAAAAACTTGTGCATACAATAGTTGTGTCTACAACTATTGAAAGGCGGCGTCAAATATGCTGAGACGGATTTTTTCCTATTCCGGGAAATATAAAAAATATCTTGTGTTTGCGGCTTTGTGTATCACGGCAGAGTCGCTTTTTGAGCTCCTGATCCCTCTGATCATGGCGGATATCGTGGATATCGGAGTCGCGAACGGCGATAAAGCCTACATTTTCCAACAGGGCGGATGGATGCTCGTATGTGCGGTAGCAGCGCTTCTGCTCGGTGTCGGCAGCGCGCAGTTCTCCGCGATAGCGGGGCAGGGACTGGGCGCGAATTTAAGAGAAGCAGAGTACGCCAAACTGCAGCAGTTTTCCTTTGCAAATGTAGACCATTTCCAGCTGTCATCTCTTGTGACCCGCATGACGAGTGATGTAACGAATATCCAGAACAGCATCTCGAGCGGTATGCGTCCCGCCTGCAGGGGACCGGTCATGCTGATCGCCGCCACAGCCGTCGCATTTTCCATCAACGCGAAGCTGGCGCTTGTGTTTATGGTGGCCCTTCCGACGCTGGCTGTCTGCCTGTGGCTGATCATTAAAAATGTGCGGCCGCTCTACGGACGGATGCAGGAGGCAATCGATCTGGTGAACCGCATCATTCAGGAAAATCTTACTGCCGTCCGTGTAGTGAAGGCATATGTGCGGGGCGAATATGAAATCGGAAAATTCAATGAAGTCAATGCAAACCTGCAGACGCAGTCTGAGCGGGCATTCAGGCTGGCCACGACCAATATGGCAGCCATGCAGTTTGTCATGTACGGAACGATCATCAGCATCCTCTGGTTCGGAGGCGGTATGATCCGGATCGGAACCATGCAGGTGGGTGAGCTGACCGGTTTCCTGAGTTATGTCCTGCAGATCCTGAATTCCCTCATGATGATCTCAAATATCTTTCTTATGCTGACCAGATCTCTGGCTTCGGGAAAGCGTATCATAGAGATCATGGATG
>ERZ1643246.4653-NODE-4653-length-10647-cov-4.547300_pt1 | contig 10647 bp, 13 predicted proteins | sample MGYA00579265_ERZ1643246 | MGnify/ENA primary metagenome ERZ1643246 (study PRJEB29033, sample SAMEA4952261) | chicken gut metagenome | biome: Broiler Chicken; feature: Gastrointestinal Tract; material: Caecum | place: Ireland | collected 2018 | study: Broiler...
ACATTTGTTCGTATGTCAACTATTTTTTATCAAGTTTTCAAATTTGCATTTTGAGAAGCAAATTCCTAATATACAAAAATAGAAGACATTACCCTTCCAAGTACATCTCCTGCGAATTGTAAAAAAGGAATAGAAGAACTATTAACTAAAGAATACAGAAAAATAAAAGAAAAATTAGATAGCTAACCTCTATCTAATTTTTTTTGAAAAGATTGTTGTAAAATTGGATTCATGTCTAAAACTTTTTCTTGACTAACATCATCTTTGGCAGCTACTGCAAGATAAGCACCAAAACGATATCCTAATCCTATAGAATAAAAACGGTCATGATATTTTACTGTATAATAATTTATATCTATATCAGTACTAGAAGGAATATGGTAACGTTTAGAACATTTCTCAACATATTTATAAATAAAATCTAAATAATCTAATTGTATATGGTCAAGCGGGGAAATTTCATAAGGACTATACAACCAATCAGTATTACGAAAAGAGGGATATATATCAGTAAAATCTTCTAACCAGTCAAAAAAATCAGCTACTTCTTCTTTATCAAATTTTTTATTATCAACTTTATTATTTCGATACCAATCTAAAAACTGAACAGTAGCACTATTTTTTCGAGTTTCTTTTTTATATTGTAACATCTCCTTAGAAGACATACCAGCAAGTGTAGAATGATATCCTTCTGGAATAAATACTTTCCATAACTCAGATTTAGCATTATTCATATTTTCACCAGATACTTCTGTTGCAAGTTCACCTCGACTCTCACCAAAAAATTGTTGAAAACACTCTCCATCATAATAAGTAATACAATCAACAAACCTACAACTTCTATTATCTACATCTTTCATATCATCAAGTAATTTTTCTAAATTAGAACTTACTTCACTTCTTTTTACAAAAGCCCCAGGATATCCAGGCTGATTAGGATAATAGTCAATATAAAAACCAGTATCAGACACAAAACAAGGATATCCTAACTCCTGATAAGCATATTCCGCCTTCTTTTTAGAAATATAAGAAATATCATTTAAATCCGGTTCCGAAAAATCCAAAGAATAAAAAGAAACAGGAATATTCTTTGTCTGAGCATAATTTTTAACAGAACTTATTTTACCAGAATTTCCAGAAACAAAAACTAACTCTTCCATATTACATTTCTCCTTTATATTTATACATTTTTTTTACTATTTTGGGATTATACTCAGGCATAGTAAGATCAATTTTTTTATCATCAGCAATTTTTTTAGATAAATAATACATCTGTAAAGATAAATAAAATTCTTTCCAAAAAATATTTTGTTCTTCATCCAAAGTATGAAATAAAAATATATTAGGATATTCCTCCATAAACAAATGAATTAACTCTTGATCAAAAGATTTCATCTGATGAGCTAAATATATCATAGGACTATCTGGATTCTGAAATAATAGATTACTTCTTCCATGACAATAAGAACCTTTATCATGAATACAAACACTAGTGGTACCTGTCTCAATCATATTAGACTCCAATATACAAGAAGAGGATTTAGTATCATAGCCACTAGCAACTTGAATTAAATTAGTATCCTTAAAATCAAAGTCAAGGCGTTCTACCCTTTCTCTACTTTTCCATATAAGACTCTTTAATTTATCATTAATTTTTTTATAATCTTCCTTCGTTAATTCCACCTTTTTTTCTTCCAATAAAAGTTCTAATTCTAAAAACATCAAATTCGGTCCAAGAGTAGGAACAATTGAGGTAAAACTCTTTTCTTTATTATCAAGATAAAATCCATTACTCCAATAAATAGTATCAAAAAGCGCAACCCTCCTATCCCCTTCCCAAGTATAGTCTTCTTCTTGCATAACATATTCACTAGTAATTAACATGGCCTCTCCTGGGAATGTTCTTAAACTATCCAACATTCTATTGGATTTTCCACTATTAGACAAAACAATGAATCTTTGATAAGAAGAAATATTTTGTTTATATAAATAATCTCTTGGCTCAATTACTTCACACAATATATCTTTGCTTTCCAAAAACATTTTCAAATACTCGGCAGAAGCACGAGATCCACCAGTAGCCATAATTAAGGTTGGTATCTTTCTTAACAAACTAGGTAAACGTCTACTAAACTGAAAATTTGTCCGTGCTATTACATCATTAACCTGTAATAATCTCTCTTCCAACTTAGAAAAATTAACTTCCGCTGGTTCCGTATAAACATGTTTTATCATAATAAAAACCTCTCTTTCAATATCAATATATCAAAAGAAGAGGTAATATATATGTCAGTTTAATTTTTTTCTAATAATTCAATACTTTTAATACGTTTAAGATAAAAATGTCTAATTTCATTCTTTAATTCACAATAAGCTGCAACGCCCCATTCATTTCCAAATAAGATCAACTCATAAGGATGAATCACTCTTTTAGAAATATTTTTTCTATCCTTAGAATAGAATTCAATAAAACACTTTTTTTGATTCTTAATTGCTCGACTCACCAAGTTATAAATTTTCTTATCAGAAACATCAATAGTATCAGGAGTAATAAATCTTTGAGGAACATGTACATTCTGCCTTAAAACATATCCTCCGTAAGGTCCTTTTACGGTATCAATATAAATACCTGCTTTTTCACATTCCTCTTTATATACTCGAATCATTCTAGGACTAACTTCTAACCTTTCAGCAAGTTCTACTATCTGATACTTACGACCACTACTGAGTAATTCTAACATTTCTAAAACATTACTAACTTTAGACATTCTATCACTTTCCCAAATAAAACTATAAATACTCTTGATAATATTTTTGAATCTTACTCCAATACTTCTCAGTCATAGGAGACAAATTACTAGGCATCTCTTTTAAAGAAAACCATCGTAATTCTCTAGACTCATCATCACCTATTTTTAATGTTCCATGATACTTACAAACTTCAAAAACAGCCGTAATATCATATAACTTATCACCGTTAGGATATTCCCGGTAAGTATCTTTACCAGATAATACTTCAAGTAACTTCATATCATCAATAATAAGTCCAGTCTCTTCTTCTAATTCTCGCTTTGCAGTCTCTTCAAAACTCTCTCCAAGTTCCATCGACCCGCCAGGAAATCCCCAGGAATTAAAATCTGTACGGAGTTCCATCAACACTTCATTCTTTTCATTAAAAACTAATAAACCAGTACCTGCCGTTAAAATTGGATTATGGCCCACATACTGTCTTAAATATTGAATATATCCCATACTACCTCCAAAAACTACTTTTTCATATACATTTTAGGAAAACTTTCTGCAACACTTAAATCCCTATCATAAACATCATTATTTAGATTTTTATATTCTTCTACAACAGAAGAAGAAATAGGACTACCTAATTTATCAAAAATTTTCAATTCACTAATATAACCAAAAGGCAAAGAAGGAAAAACAAGATTACCAAAACATAAAGCAATAGAATCAAAATAATTCATCATTTCATGATTTTCTTCTTGTAATTTACTAAGTGCAACAACCCTAGCTACATTATCTTTTCCAAAATCCGAAATTTTTGCTTTAGAATGAATTCTAGACATACCTTCTTTTAACTCTTGTTTCACTACTTTATCACGCAATTTATATAAAGAAAAAAGGGAAGAAAAATGAAGACCTGCTAAAGCAAGCTCACTAAAAGTAAATCCGTTCAGTTGCTCATAAATATCTTCATGATAAGGCTTTATATGACGATAAATACTCTCTGTAGTCCCTACTAATCCTCGACTAAAATCAAAAGTATAATCATCTAAATTACTACCTCTAGATTGAATAATATCAAAATCTCTCTCAACAATACTATCAAAACCTTTTTTATAGATTCGTCTATCTATTTCTTTATCAATATCCTCTTTGGGAAATCTACTTTGCTCACGATAAATAGCATAAAAAAGAAGTTTAGAAGTAGGAACAGTTTTTAAACTTAAGTTTTTAACATTCCAAAAACTCATACTACTGTCCTCCATTTCTTCTCATAAAAATACGTTCTGAATTAGGATATTTCTTAATTAATCTACGATCAATAGCTGTAGAATTTGGATTTAAAGCAACACCCGCTAAATCATCAGCAAGAAAAACATCTCTTCTTACTATCTTTTCATATTCATAATTACAAGCCTTCATTGCTTTAGAAATAGCTTGCTTAGAAGGTTGCAAAACACCAAGCCCATAATCAGCTTGCAAAAGAAAATACTCACAAGAAGTCTCTTTTAAAAAGCGAAAATAATCCACTAACTGTGCCTCTAAAGAACAATCTTCACGAGAACCATCTACACTATTTTGTGATAAGTCTAATCTCATCTGATACTGACGTTCTAATTTATCAAAAAGAACAGGTAACATTGCTAACTCACTAAATGCTAAATGAGAAAAACGTTTATATATAGCAAAACCATAATCAATAGGTAAAAGATTTTTATAAACAATATTTAAAGTATCACTTAGAGTATGACCTGGCATAAAAGCATAATCTTCTTCTCTCTCTCCTCTTCTCTTAAATACTTTTTTATCACCTTTAATAATTTCCATAGAACGAAAAGGACTTAGTTTATATTTCTTTTCTAATCTATCCTTTAAAATTTTAGATGCTCTACTATCCTCTAAAAACATATCATCCTTATACACTGAAAATAAAATTTCAGAAGTAGGCATCATTTTTAAGTTTTTAACTAATTGACTCATAATTATCCTCCTGAATAAAACGTAAATCAATCATAACACAAATATAAAATTATGTAAACAAACGAAATTTTCATTAAAAAAGACTCATTAAAGTCTTTTGTTTTTATAAATTTGCTCCATATTAGGATGTTTTTTTATTAATTGTATTTCTTTATCATAGGAATCACTATCATTCTCAAATGTATGCCATTCTTGACTCAACACAGAGCAAGGATTTTCATATAAAACAACCGTAGCAGCTCTAGTAATATCCTTAAAAGAAGGCCTATCAACAGAAGAATTATGATCTATTTTCTGAAGTAATCGACAACGAGCTGCTAATTTCAAGAATCGATAATAATCCCTGATATTTTCTTCCTTACTTAAAGTTTGATAATCAGTATTCATTTTTTGTAATTTAGAATATTTAGTATTGTGAAAAGTTTCCAAATTACAAAATATTCCAATGGAAACAGCCAGTTCACTAAAAGTAAAATTTAAAAATCGCTTGGTAACCAAAAACCATTGTTCATGCTCTTGTGGTTGAATATAATCGTATACAATATCTAATCTATCATATACATTAGTATCTTGACAAAAAGCATAATCACGAACATTATCTCCTCTTTTAGAAAACACTTCATAATCTTGCTGAATAATTTTATCAATAGTATCAGCTCTCAGTTTATACTTTTTTTCTAATCTTCTCATAAAAGCACGAGAAACATCCTTATCTTTTAAAGAAATATCTCCTCGGTAATCAGCAAGTAAAATCTGCGAAGTAGGAGTCACCTTCAAATTTTTAATCATATCCATAGCAAAATCTCCCTTATATAACAAATTGTAATTATAATACCAAAAAACTATTCCAAAGTAAATCCTAACGCTTCTATCTTATCTTGGAACACAGAATCATCAATATCCTTTGTTAGTACCAAATCTGCTTTCTTATCTTCTAAACTAACAGAACAAGATTTTACTCCAGGAATAGCAGATAAACATTTTTAACACGATTAACACAACCTTCACATTTCATTCCTTCTATATAAAAAGTTTTATTTATTTTCTTAAACATTAAAAATCCTCCTAACTTGTAAACCTTAATAAATATCCATCCAAATCTTGAATTAAAAATTGTTTATCAAAATAAACTTTATCATCTACTAGATACTTATCTATCTGCATATCACGAAAGATTGGATAATGATTCTTCTGAACCAAATCGTAAATCTTATCAATATCACTAACTTCCATACTAATATTAATTCCTCTTCCATAGGGATATTCTAACTCTCCCGTATTCCAATTGTTATTGACCTCTTCAATCATAAGTTGATTACCATCTAATTCTAAAAAGCAAAACTTATCCTCTACTCTCTCATAAACAATCAAAAACCCTATAGATAAGTAAAATTCTTTACTTTTATTAATATCAGAAACACTAAGTTCTGGTATTAATTTATTAAACTTGACTTCCATTATCTCACCATCCATCTAAGTCTTAAAGAATTAAAAACAACAGTTAAACTACTAATAGTCATAAAAATACTAGCAAGCATAGGATTTAAAACAATGCCAAATGGTTCTAATAATCCTGCTGCAACTGGTATCATACATACATTATAGAAAAATGCCCAGAACAAATTTTCTTTAATAACACGATTAGACTTACGACTAATATCAATAAAATCTAATAAATTAGATAAATTATGATTCATCAAAATAACATCACTAGCATCACTAGCAACATCAGTGCCATCGCTAATACTAATACCAACAGTAGCTTCTACTAACGCAACAGCATCATTCACACCATCACCAACCATGACAACTTTATTACCTGAAGCAACAAATCCTTGAATAATAGAAGCTTTATCTTTCGGTAAGACATCAGCATGAATCTCACTAATTCCTAATTCCTTCGCAACAATTCTAGCCGTATCTAAATTATCTCCAGTAAGCATCACCGTAGTAATACCTAAACTCTCTAAACGAGAAATAACATTTTTCATATCAGGACGAGCAGTATCACGAACACCAATTAATCCAACAACTTCCTTCTCTTTTACTAAATATAAAATACTACAACCTGCACTGACTAATTCCTTATAATCCTTCTCATGAAAATCACTAATTCCTAACTTTTTAAGTAATTTTTTATTTCCAACATAATAATGCTCAGAATCAATCACTCCTTCAATTCCCATACCAGGAATATCAGAAAAATCTGAAACAGGAAGCAAATCCTTCTTAGAAAATGCAGAAGCAATAGGATGAGTAGAAAAGCTTTCTAAACTTTCCACTACTCTCAAAATAGAATAAGAATTATCAAGATAAGAAAATACTTGGTATACTTGCAACTTTCCATAAGTAAGAGTACCTGTCTTATCAAATACTACTCTATCTACTTGCCGCATCTCTTCTAATACATCTCCCGATTTCACAATCACGCCTACTTTAGCACAAAGACCATAACTGAGGCTAATAACTAATGGAACAGCAAGACCCAGTGCACAAGGACAAGCAATTACTAACACCGTAACAAAAGCATGAAAACTAGCTGCAAAGCCAAATCCTAGTAATAGCTTAATAACAAAAGTAATAATAGACACCAAAACAATAAATGGTACAAAATAACTACTAATCTTATCAGCAATTCTCTCTATTTTATTCTTCTTTCCTAAAGATTCAACAACCATACTAACAATACTAGAAACAGTAGACTCTTTACCAATTTTCTTTGCTTTATACAGAACTACACCATCATAATTCATAGAACCAGCAAGCACCGTACTACCTTTCTTCTTTAATACCGGTACACTCTCTCCTGTAATAAACGCCTCATCTGCATAAGACTCTCCATCAACAACTTCACCATCAACCGCAAACTTCTCTTGAGGACGACAAACTAAAATATCATCCATTTCAATTTCATCTAACGTAACAGAAACGAAATCATCACCCTTTTTCATAACAGCTGTTTTAGGAGTAATCGTCACCAAATTCTGAATCGCGCTACTAGTCTTATTCTTACTAATATTCTCAATAAATCTACCTAGTTTTACAAAATAAATTACCATCGCAACAGACTCAAAATATAACTCATGTAAAAACAAAGTATTACCTAAACATATCTCTATAAAACTATAAATACTATAAGAAAGACTAAAAAACACACTAAAAAAGACCAGAGTATCCATATTAGGCATACGATGTATCAAATTCAACACTCCACTTTTTAAAATATCAAAACCATAGATTACAAAAAAAGAGGAAATAAATAATAATATTAAACTATATAAAACAGGATATTCCATAGGAGAAAATATCTCTGGTAAAGATAACATATGTCCCATGGAAACATACATCAATAAAATAAGTAAAATACCAAAAATAAGTAAATTACGTTTTTCTAGTTTATACACTTTACTATCATCAGTATAAGAATACTCTCCCGGGCTAGAAAAACCTGCTTGTGAAATATGCTTCTGCAACTGTTCAATAGATAAGTCATCATATTCTACCGTAACCATTCCCAAAATTAAATTAACTGATGCAGAAAATATTCCTGTCTGCTTCATCAAATATTTCTCAAGTCCGCTAGAGCAAGCACTACAAGTCATACCATCTACCTTTAATTGCACCTTTTTCATGAAGAATACCTCCTAAATAATTGCATTACTTCATCAACAACCTCTAAATTTCCCTCTGACACTTCTTTTTTTATACAAGAATACATATGCTTTTCTAAAATAACAGAAGATAAACTTTTTACTGCCTTATCCACAGCCAAAAGTTGTGTTAATAAATCATCACAGTACCGGTCTTCCTCTATCATTTTTTTAATACCTTCTACCTGACCAGAAATACGATTCAATCTATGAATCAATTGCTTCTTTTCTTCTTCCGTTCGATAAGTTTTCCTCATAACATCACCAATTTAATTATATACCCTACCAGGGTATCTGTAAAGAAAAAAAGAAAGGAGACTAATAACCTAATACTCCCTCTAATGTTTCATCATTCTCAATAAATTCAGATACATCAATAATGGTATACTTATCCTTAGTATCTCGAACAACTACCTGTTTAATACCCGCATTAATAATCATTCTTTTACACAAAGCACAAGGTCTAGCATTCTCTACATAACTACCATCATCATAATTAATTCCCACTAAATACAAAGTAGAGCCCAGCATATCACATCTTTTAGCACTAATAATAGCATTCTGTTCTGCATGAACACTACGACATAATTCATATCGTTCTCCTCTAGGAACCTTCAATTTTTCACGCATACAATACTTTAAATCACAACAATTCTTTCTACCACGAGGAGCCCCTACATAACCAGTAGAAACGATTTCATCATGATTAACAATAATAGCACCAAAGTTACGTCTCAAACAAGTACCACGTTCCGCAACACTTTCTGCAATATCTAAATAGTAATTAATTTTATCTCTTCTCATATCATCACCTAAAATAACTATATCACATAATAAGAAATTATTTATATTTTTTCTATGCTTTTGCTAAAATATCTTTCAAACAAACTTACTATATGATAAATATATTAAGTATCTTCAATCTCTAAATATTATTTTTTACTATACACCATAACCGAATCTTTTGTCTTATTATCCTTAAACTTGATTCCGTCAATTCCCAAAAAACTATAGAAAGAATTAAAGTATTCACCTAATATTTCTTTATCTCGCTCTAAATTATAAATAGGATGAAAAGATGTTTCATAAGGATCTTGTGTATTATATAAATAACAAAGAACCATATTTCCAGAAATATTTAAATGTGGATTCAATAAATTAGCCATTGCTTTAACATCTTCTACCTTATTCCACTTACCAATATTAGAAAGATGAATAAAGTCATAACTGTCTAATAAATTAGTATCAAAATCTTTATAAATTAAATCTCCCTGAATAAACTGAAAATGAATGTTAGTAACAATATCTTTTACTTTATCAAAACTCTCATCATCATGTAAATAACTCATCTGTTGTTGCAACAAGGTATCACCATACTCTTCCGTAGTAAACAAAGAAAGTCTTACCTTTTTTCCAGAGAACATATGAAACAACTCATCCCAAAATAAGAAAGACTCATAATCTAAAAGGCGTAAAGTATCTCTTAAAGCATAATATTCCTCATTAGAAAACACCTGAGAGTTATATAAAAAAGTATCAGGATAATCCATATACCTAAAGAAATCCAAAAATTGTTTACGATTAAATCGAAGTAATCCAGCTACTTTTAAATAAAAATATTCTTTTGTATTAGGACAAGCATCAATAACAGTCTGGTCATAGCAACCACACATACCAAGTTCAATAACCTGATCTAGGGAAGAACCAACAGTAAGTGCCTTTTTATTTTTTACATCAAAATAAGGTAAATAACCTTGAATATTTTCAGTAGAAAAAGGATATATATGATAAAAATTATGATAATCATCAGAATTCCCTATCCCTGAACACTTAGAAATAGCTTTTTGTAATCTAATATCAAACGTTTCCATAACTACCTCCTATTCATTATTTTTTAATTCTGCCTCATATAATTCACGATAACCTGGACACTTCTTAAGAAGCTCTTTATGTCCTCCTTCTCCAACAATTTTTCCATCTTCAATAAATAATATTCTATCACTATTAATAATTGTACTTAATCTATGAGCAATAATTAAAATAGTATAATCCTTCTTCAAATTACTAATGGCTTTTTGTATTTCTCTTTGCGTTTCATTATCGAGTGCACTCGTTGCCTCATCAAACAAAATAATCTCTGTCTTTTGTAAAAATGCTCTAGCAATCGCAAGTCTTTGTCTCTGTCCTCCTGAAAGATTAACACCACCTTCTCCAACAACAGTATCATATCTATCAGGTAAACTCATAATAAAGTCATGAATACACGCAAGTTTACACG
>ERZ1643246.4655-NODE-4655-length-10646-cov-4.089510_pt1 | contig 10646 bp, 9 predicted proteins | sample MGYA00579265_ERZ1643246 | MGnify/ENA primary metagenome ERZ1643246 (study PRJEB29033, sample SAMEA4952261) | chicken gut metagenome | biome: Broiler Chicken; feature: Gastrointestinal Tract; material: Caecum | place: Ireland | collected 2018 | study: Broiler...
CTCATACCTTGTACTACTCCACCGGTTTTTGTTAGTAGATTTGAATCTGTAATTTCAAATAAAATATTTTTTGTTTTGCTTGCTGTATCAATATTTAGTATGTTAATATCGAACTCTTCAATATCATCGTTGTTGATTACCGTTTTAATTTTTGCGGGACCTGTTGTGATATCTTCTAGTTCTCCTACTTCTATTGTTTCCATATTTTCAATAGATTCTTTGTAAGTTCCGTAAATTCCAGTTATTTCGTTTGCGTCTATTTCTCCGCTAGAAGTAGTAGTATCATAGGTTGCGTTTTTTTCTCCTGCTTTTCCATCCCTACTTTTTTCAATTTTAGAGACACTTGCATCATATATTTTTCCATCTTTGATTTCAAATTTCTGAGCGGTTGTACTTTCTACAATTTCGTGTCCTAAAGCACCAAATCGTTTTGTTTCTGGATCTATATAAGTTAGTGTTCCTATACCATTAATTTGATCTTTTACATATAAACCAGTTTTTATTATTTCGTCTTCTGTTTGTTCAATATTTAATTTAATATCTTTTGTTGTGTTATTCCTTACTACTTGAAATACAAATTCGTTTGTGTTTAAATCTTCCATAGCACTTACCATGGTACTAATTGATTCTACAGATTTGTTGTTTATTTTTACAATTTTATCTCCTATTTCAAATCCTGCATCTTTGGCTAGAAATTTGTTGTTTATTTCGTAGAAACCAACTACTAAAACACCTTTGGAATTTACTTCAATTCCGATTGTTTCTCCGGATGCTATTACATAATTAGAATAAGCAAAGACATTTATGGGAATAGTAACTAAAAGAAGGATAGCTAGTAGTAATTTATTTTTTAATTTCATAGCATCACCTCATTTTTTATTACTACATTTATAGTTTTAATTTTTTTTCATGGTTTATGTTTATTAGTTTTTACCATTTACACTAATTTTTTACATTTTTTTTGACAATTTTTTTTATTTTGGCTATAGTAATATTAGAGGTGATATGATGAGTGATAATAAGGATATAGAGATTCCTTCTTTTATGAATAATACGTCAAGAAATAGTGAAAGAAGTCCAAGAAGAGTGACTCCTCAAGAACGTGCAGAAATACTAGAAGTTGACTTTCAAAGAACTAAAGAGCAATCACTTGATGATGAGGTTATTCATGCAAAAAAATCTAGAAAAAAAGTTAGTAAAATGTCTCAAGTAAAAAAGATGGGAATTGCTTTCGGATTAGGTGTTGGTGTTACATTAGGTGTTATTGGTATCTTGAATAAAGATACTATTGTGGAAATCCCTGAACATTGGAAAGAGCGACAAATTACTAATGAATATTTGTCTGATTTATATGATGTTATTCATGATAATGCCCATCACAATTCTAATGGTTACTGGTATGATACTGCGGGTATTGCTCAAACTTTTCATAACATGATAGAAAGAGGCGTTCCGGAAGAAGCTGTTGCCTATGTTACTGCTAATGGTCTTGATTATGTCTATGAAGAAGACGAAAGAGATGTTGTTTTTCATAGTCTTTTTGATGCTACACCTGATGAATGGGCGAAGCAACATGGTTATGATAGTATAGAGGATAAAGATTTGAAAAAAGATGTGAAGAGAAATATTGTCCGCAGCGAGAAAGCCGATGAATATAATCAAAGTTTAACTTCCATGCTTGAAGATAATGCGAATCAAATGGATTCTAATGTGAAAGGTTTGGGTGGTAGATAATGAAAGAGGTTGATATTTATACTTTTGATAATAAAAATTATGTTTTACTAGATAGAATTGAAAATTATTTATTTCTTTCTAATGAAAAAAATGATCATGATATGATGATTCGAAAAATAGAAAATGAAGATGAAGAAACATTATTACCGTTAGAATCTGATGAGGAATTTGAAAAAGCACTATTGTTGCTGGTAACTAAGAAATTAAAAGAAGAAGAAATTTAAAAAGGAGTGTTGCTAGGACACTTCTTTTTTTTGACTCTTTTTATTCTTCTATGTTAAAATCACTTAAAGAGCCATCTGGATTTACAATTTTAGTAATTGCTTCTTCCGCAGATTTTAATTTTTCATCACATTTTTTAGCAAGAAGCATTGCTTCATTAAATTCGTTAATAGCGTCATCTAATGGTACCTCTCCGCTTTCTAGTTTTTTTATGATATTTTCTAATTTTTCTAAACTTTCTTCAAATGTTAATTCTTTTTCTTCTGTTTTTGCCATAGTTATTCTCCTTTTATTATAATACTTCAGCATTGACAGTACCATCTGTCAAAGTGATTTCTATTTTATCGTTTTTCTTTAGGTCTTTGGTTTTTGTTATTACTTTTCCATCTTTTTTAGTCATGGAGTAGCCTCTTTTTATTGTTAATAAAGGGCTTAATGTTTCTAATTTTGATATTAATTGTAAGTATTTATTTTGTTTGTTATCTATTAATTTTTTTGGTTCTTTGAAAATATATGAACTCATAATTTGATTGAATTTCTTGTCTTTGATAGTAATTAAGTTTTTACTTGCAAATTTTAATCGATCTAGGATACTATCAAATTGTAGTTCTTTTGCTTGGTAGATGGCAATGGGATTTTGAAATATATATCTACTTTTGATTTCTTCTAGTTTCTGGGTATTGATATTTATTTTATGTTGCATTGCTTTATTAAGTCTTATTTTTAATTGGTTTAAATAATTTTCTACATCTACTTTTTGTGGAACGGCAAGTTCTGCTGCTCCGGTTGGAGTTGGTGCTCTAAGATCGGCTACGAAATCAGCAATGGTAAAGTCAATTTCGTGACCTACAGCGCTTATTACTGGGATATTGCAAGCAAATATACTTCTAGCAACATCCTCTTCGTTAAATGGCCATAAATCTTCAATAGAGCCTCCTCCTCGCCCTACGATTAGAGTATCTAGATTATAGCCCTTAGCTCTTTCTATTTGCCTTACGATATCATCTTTGGCATTTTCTCCTTGTACTAGGGATGGAAATAGAATGATTTCTGCTAGAGGCCAGCGTCTTTTAATGGTTGATATGATGTCTTTGATAGCGGCACCCGTTGGTGCTGTAACTACCCCTACTCTAGTTGGAATTTTCTTGATTGGTTTTTTGTATTCTTTTCTAAATAGTCCCTCTTGTTCTAGCCTCTTTTTTAATTGTTCGTAGGCAATATATAAGTTACCAACACCATCTTCTAACATGTCATTTACGTAAATTTGGTATCCTCCATTTGCTTCAAACACACTGATTTTTCCAGTTACTAGTACCTTCATTCCGTCTTGTGGCATAAATTTTATTTTTTTTGTATTTGATGCAAACATAATAGCGTTTATTCTAGAACCTTCATCTTTTAGGGTAAAATAGAAGTGCCCTCTAGTATGTGCTTTAAAGTTTGATATTTCTCCTTTTAGAAAGACTTCGTTTAGATTGATGTCGTTATCTATTTTATATTTAATATATCTAGTTAATTGTGTTACTGTGATATATTTTTCATTCATAGTTTAATCCCTTTCTATTTTTCTTCTTCGTGATAAATCTTGTCTAGTACACCATTAATCATTTTGGTAACAGCCTCTTCTGAGTACTTTTTAGATAATTCTATTGCTTCATTGATTGCTACTACACTTGGTGTATCTGTATACATAAGTTCATAGATTGCAAGTGATAGAATGGCTTTATCTACTTTGTTTAATCTATCTATTGTCCAATTATTCATATATTTGTTTGCTAATTTGTTGATTTCTTTTTGATTTTTGATAATGCCTTCTACACAAGTGTTTACATAGTCGTTTTCTATTTCTAATTGTTCTTTTATTAAATCATCAATATTATATTCATTTTTGGTTTTATCTAATATATAAGTTTGATAAATTACTTTCATAATTATCTCTCTTAGTTCACTTCTGTTTTTCATGTTATCCATCCTTTCTATTTTTTTTGTTTTACTATTTTTGGTTCTGATGACACTTTTTCAATAAATTTGTCAATATCGTAACTCATCTCTGTAATATCTATTTCCTTGTTGTTATTAGAAGTTGGGAAAAAAATTCCCCTTCTTATTTTTTCATTCCAAGCTTCTTTTAATTCTGCATTATCTGATAAATCATTGATTGCTTTTTCTATTGCATCTAGCGATAGTTCTGCTAATGGTTTAACTTCGCATTGTAATTGTTTACTTGGAAAGTCATTGTGTCCGTTGAATGATATTTTATATTCGCTATTATTTTTTGAATCAACTTCTATATCTGCTGACAAGTGTAAATCAGGAATAATGTAATTTTTTTCTTTTCCTTCTGTGATAATATTTTTTAGTTCTTTTGCGAAATCAGTATAATAATTTACACTAATTAAATTATCTAAGCCTTCTTTTAGTTCTTGGATTGTTTCTACTGCATAAAAATCATAAACACATTTTTCAGCTTGGATATTTTTTAGTATATAATTACTATTTCCTATTTTTGATATTGTTGCGGTTACCGCTTGAAAATAGTCATAATTTTCTAGGCAATAAATTTCTATATAGGAATAAACCAAATCTGTTCCTTCTCCTTCACTTATAGCAACTGTTGCTGTAAATGTTTGGGAATTTTCTTTATCAACGAAACAATCATACTCTATTTTTTTCTTTTGTTCTTCTTCACTTTTTTCAGAGTCTTGTTCGATTGTATCTACTCTAATTACTTTTTGATATTCTGTATGTTTAACATCTATATATGTATCCTCGTTATCAATTTCTTTTACTCTAAATGTTTCTTTAGCTGAAATTATATCTTTGATTAACGCTTGATATATTTTGTTTTTTGCTAGGCTTGGTGCCCAGTTTTCTAGTACATAATAAATGTCGTGTCTCATAATTTATTCCTTTCTGCTTACTTCCTTTTTTAATTCATATAGATAGTTTAATGCTTCCATTGGTGTCATTTCTAAGGGATTGATTCCTTTTATTTTTTCTTCAATTGGATTTATTTTTGGTTCTGCTTCACTTTCTGTTAATTCAAATAACGAGGTCTGAGTAAATGTTTCTTTTTTTACATTTTTATGTTCATAGATGTTTAGTATTTCATCAGCTCGTTTAATTAGAGACTCTGGTAAGTGAGCTAGACTTGCAACATGGATACCATAACTTTTATCGATTGCTCCATTTTTTACTTTATGTAAAAATGTAATTTTTCCGTCTTTTTCTACGGCTGATACATGAACATTTTTAAGGTGTTTTAAGTCCTTTTCTAGTATTGTTAGTTCATGGTAATGGGTTGAAAACATGGTTTTTGCTTTTATTTTATCGTGGATATATTCTAGTATTGCTTGTGCTAGACTCATTCCATCATAAGTAGCTGTTCCACGTCCTAGTTCATCAAATAAAATTAAGCTATGTTCTGTTGCTTCACTGATAGCAGTATTTGCTTCTTTCATTTCGACCATGAAAGTAGATTCTCCACTGACTAGGTCATCACTTGCACCAATTCTAGTAAATATCTTATCAAATATTGGCATCGTACAGCTTTTACATGGAACAAAGCAGCCGATTTGAGCCATAATTACAGTAATTGCACATTGTCTCATATAAGTGGATTTACCAGCCATGTTAGGACCAGTAATTAATAAGATATCGGTTGTTTTATCCATAATAATATCATTGGGAATATATTTATCTTTCATTACTTGTTCTACTACTGGATGACGACATTCTATCATTTTTATTACTTTTTCATCGGTTAATGTTGGCCTTACAAATTTATAAGCATCACTTACTACTGAGAAAGATTGTAGCATATCTACTTCACTAATGATTTTAGCAATTCTTTGTAGTTTTCCAATATATCTTTTTACTACTTCTCTGATATCCATAAATAATTTATATTCTAGATTGATTATTTTTTCTTCGGCACCTAGAATAATATTTTCTTTTTTTTTTTTTTTTGGTGTTGTAAATCGTTCACAATTTGCTAGAGTTTGCTTTCTATCGTAGCCATACTCTTCCTTTACTAGGTGTGTTTGACCTTTCGATACTTCTATATAGTAACCGAATACTTTATTGAATCCTACTTTTAAGTTTTTGATACCAGTTCTTTCTCTTTCTGTTTGTTCTAATTCTAAGATAAAGTCTTTAGAGCCAGAACTAACTTTCTTTAGTTCATCTAACTCTTCGCTATATCCAGGTTTGATTAGATGTCCTTCATGTAGGGAAAATGGTGCATCTTCTAAAATAGTTTTTTCTAATAGTTCGTATAACTCTTCTAATGTTTCTAATTTTTTGTCATAACCGATTTGTTCTAGAATTTCTTTTATTTTTGGAAGAGATTTTAGGGAGCTTTTTAATTGTAATAAATCTTTAGCATTTAAGTTTCCGTAAGTAATTCTTCCGGCTAATCGTTCTAGGTCGTAGACATTTCCTAATTCTTTGATTAAGTCATCTCGTAATATGAATTCTGTGGATAGTTTTTCTACCATGTGATATCTTCTTTCGATATCTTCTCTACTGGTTAAAGGATTTTCGATGTTGTGCTTTAAATATCTTGATCCCATGGCAGTTTTATTTTTATCTAGTAGCCATAACAGACTATATTGACGCTCTCTGTTTCTTAATGTTTCTGTTAGCTCTAAATTTTTTTTAGTGTTGTTGTCAAACTCTAAGAATTCACTATTTTTTATTACTCTGCATTTTTGAAGGTGATGCAAATCTCCTTTTTTGGTATCGATGATGTAATAAAGTAAATGTTTTAATGTCGATACAATTCTTATATCTTCAATATCTTTATAGATATATTCATAGTTTTTATCGTCTAACTCTTCTTTGGTAATCGTTACTAATACATTATAGTTTGTTCTTAATATTTCTATAATTTCTCGGTTAATAGAGTCATTTACAATTACTTCTTTAAATCCGTGTTTGGTTACTTCTTTGATTACTTTATCTTTTTCTCCTTCAATTAGCATTGCATATACTTCACCAGTTGAAATATCTGCAAAACTAATTCCGTAGCAGTAATCAAAATTATAAATGTTAGCAATATAGTTGTTGCTTTTAGAGTCGATATTTTCATCGATTCTTGTTCCTTTGGTAATTACTTGTATGACATCACGTTTTACCATTCCTTTGGTTTCTTTGGGATCTTCTAATTGTTCACAAATTGCTACTTTGTAACCTTTTTCAATTAGGGTATCTACATAGGATGCATAAGCATGGTGAGGAACGCCACACATAGGTACTCGTTCCTCTAGTCCAGCTTGTTTTCCTGTTAGTGTTAATTCTAAAACACGAGATGCGATAATTGCGTCTTCAAAGAACATTTCATAAAAGTCACCTAGTCGAAAAAAGATAATACTGTCTTCGTATTTATCTTTTATCTCCATATACTGTTGCATCATTGGACTTAATTTTTCTCTTTGTACTTCACTTCGTTTCATTTCTTTCACCACTAGTACTATTATAGCAAAAAAACGTTACATTTGATAGTAAAAATATGGCTTATGTATGTAAAAATGTCATTTGGTTTGGCTTTGCTAGAGATGGTGATTTTCTTTTAGGGAAAAAGTTCGGTAGTATTAGAGATAATTTTTTCTTTTTTTCTTTAATTTGGTAAGTCTCACTAGGAAGTTTAGAAATTTCTGCAAAGGAGATAGCAAGTTTTTCGATTGGAAAAAATAGATTTGCTTTTTCTAAATAGGCATCTAGAGTATTTTTCATTAATTGCCAGTAAGAATTAGTAGAAGTGTCTAGTTTGATATGAATGATTTCTCTTGGTATGATGTTATTTGCATATTTAATATACAGATAGATGTTTTTTGTTACTAGTCCTTCTTCTTTTAATTTTAGTATGTTAAAGTCTAGTAATTTTTGCAGTTTGTAGTAGCTTTCTTTTCTTGATTTTATACTTTCAAAAGTAGTAGAAGATGATACTGTTTTTGGTAATGTTTTCTTATTTAGATCCATGATTGTGTTGCTTTCTAATCCTAGTGAGTGATTGATTAAATATTCAGCATTATATCCAAATTCTTCATATAGTTTTTCATAGGGATAGGTTCTAATATCTTTCATGGTTGTAATTCCTAGTTTTTTTAACTTTAGCATCATACTATGACTAATTTGCCAGAAATCTGTTAGTGGTTTATGATTTGAGCAAATAGAAAGATATTCTTTCTCGTCTAAATATGCTATCTGTGTATTTTTTTCTTTGGTTATGATATCACAGGCTGTTTTGGCTAAAAATAGATTGGTTCCCATGCCGATGATAGGTGTTATACTCCATCTTCTTATAAAACTATTTTTTATTTCTATGGCTAATTGATATGGTGTTTTTCGATATAGTTCTTGGTAATTGGTGATATCAATAAAAAATTCGCATTCACTATAGCAATAGATATCTTCATAAAAGAAATACTCTGTTAACCATTCATAATAATGGTTATTTTTACTAATATCTTGTTGTTTGGTATAATTGTTTGCTAGCCTGCTTTCTTTTACTTTACTTCTTTCTTTACTTTCTTTTTTCTTGTTAGTTATTTGTAACACTAAATATTTTTTCTGCATATTTTTTCCTCCCTTTCATTATCTGATATAAATATAATACATTTGTTCGTATAAATCAATCGAACAAAGTAAAAAAATCGAAAAAAAATTCGAGCAAAGAAAAAAGGAGATTATTCTCCTTGATTTATCACACTTTTAAACTTGTCAATTAATTTGTCAACTGGAGCACAACCTAAGAAACATACTACTGATGATTTCTCATTTTTTAATTTATCCATAGTATCTAGGCTAATCATGTCACCAGATGCTAGTTTGTCTACAATAATATGTGATGTAATTTTTGGATAATCTTCTGGTCGTTCTCTATTGCAATCTATTTCTGTTAAATAAGTTTTATCAGCAATTTTAAATGAGTCAATAAATTCGTCTTTAAAATCTCTGGTTCTAGAATAAGTGTTTGGTACAAAGACTACTACTAATCTTTTATTAGGATATTTTTGTTTTACGGCTTCTAATGTTACTTTTATCTCGGTGGGATGATGAGCATAGTCATCAATAATGATACAATCTCCTACTTTCTCTTCAGCAAAACGACGTTTCGCGTTATGAAATGTTTCTAGTAGATTGTGGATTGTCTCTTGCTTTAGACCTAATTCTTTGGCAATGGTAATGGCTGCTGCAGCATTTGCTACCATGTGACTACCATATAGAGGAATATCAAAATGCCCGTAGAACTCGTTATTCATATACAAATCAAAAACAGAGCCTGTTTCTAATAATTCCATATTTTTAATTACGATGTCGTTTTTGTCATTAAATCCATAGAATAATACTTTGGTTTTATAATTAATTTTTCTTACTTCTTCATTATCTCCATTTGCTACTACTAATTTTTTTGTTTGATTAGCAAATATTTCAAAGGTATTTCTAATATCATCAATATCTTTATAACATTCTAAGTGTTCTGCTTCAATATTAGTTATGATAGAGTATGCTGGATGATAATCTGTAAAATGACGGTTAAATTCATCACTTTCTACTACAAAATATTTATTATCTTTTTTGGCATAGCCATCTCCTGCTCCTATAAAATAGTTACATCCTACTGTGTTTTCTAAAAGATGTCTGATTAGCGAAGAAGTTGTTGTTTTTCCATGAGTACCAGATACACCAATAGATTCAAATAAATCAATAATATCTCCCATGATTTCACTATATTTTTTAATTTTTAATCCTAATTCTTTTACTCTTTTCATTTCTTTATGATCTTCTTTAAAAGCTACACTATATGTTACGATAGTATCTTTATCGATGGGATGTTCTCCGTCATAGTAGATGGGAATATTTCTCTCTTCTAGTCCTTTTTGAGTAAATTTATATTCTTTTGCATCATCATAACCAGAAACTTCATTTCCTAAATCATATAATATTTGAGCTAGTGTTGACATTCCTGTTCCTTTGATACCAATACAATAATACTTCATGTTCTCACTCCTTTTTATATATGTAAGTATACGCTACTTTTTTTTATAAGTAAAGTTAGTTTAATTTATGCAAAAAGAAAAAATATTGCTACGAGGAATCTAAAATTTATTTTTTTACTTTTTCTGTAGCTCTATCATAAAAATAGGATATTAACTCCCCTTCTTGATTAAATATTTTTTCTTCTGTAGGAAGTGTTTCTATTTGATATGTGCTATCTACTTGTCTAACTATTTTAATTGATTTTTTTCTTATATAGTTTCCTTCATTATCGGTTGATATCGTATACGTGTTAAGATAGAAGTCTTCTGTTACATTGTCTAAATTACCATATTGGATTGTAATATTACCTTTGTTATCGGTAGTCATTCTTGGCGTTGTTACCGTAGATGTTGCGTTATTCAGCAATTTTTCTATCTCTTCTGTTGTTAAAGGCTTGCTATTTTTATTCATTACTTCTAATAACATTTTTTCTTCTTTTGATGTTAGTGCTTTATAATAAGTTAGGGAATTGTATATTTTTTTCCAGGCTATCATAGCATCTGTTTTCTTATTTTCTATACTTTTTATATATTGTGTGTGGATTGTACTCGTGATAAAGTATCCTAGATCATCTATTATTTTAGGACTGTCTAGTATTGTTTCATTCATACCTAAGTTCTTTAAAAAATTACCATATAACTCTATCC
>ERZ1643246.4656-NODE-4656-length-10645-cov-6.153447_pt1 | contig 10645 bp, 10 predicted proteins | sample MGYA00579265_ERZ1643246 | MGnify/ENA primary metagenome ERZ1643246 (study PRJEB29033, sample SAMEA4952261) | chicken gut metagenome | biome: Broiler Chicken; feature: Gastrointestinal Tract; material: Caecum | place: Ireland | collected 2018 | study: Broiler...
ATATTCCTGCACCAGGGGCTCTTTTTGTGCTGTCTGCACAATCTGGGGCGGTTCATTTGACCTTGCGGGGCGCTCTCTATTCAGGCAGATGCGGGAAACGGTTCAGGGCTTACGCCTTGGCGCGCTTCTCCTTCACGGCAGCCTGCGCGGCGGCCAGACGGGCAATCGGCACGCGGAACGGGCTGCAGGACACATAGTTCAGGCCCACATTGTGGCAGAACTCGACGGAGGTCGGGTCGCCGCCATGCTCGCCGCAGATGCCGAGGTGGATGTCCGGGCGGGTCTTGCGGCCCAGCTCGGCAGCCATCTTCACCAGCTTGCCCACGCCCTTCTGGTCGAGGTGAGCAAACGGATCGGACTCGTAGATCTTGTTCTCGTAGTAGTAATCGAGGAACTTGCCGGCGTCGTCACGGCTGAAGCCGAACGTCATCTGGGTCAGGTCGTTCGTGCCGAAGCTGAAGAACTCGGCCTCGGTAGCGATCTCGTCGGCCGTCAGAGCGGCACGCGGGATCTCGATCATGGTGCCCACCTTGTACTTCATGTCAAGGCCGGACTCGGCAATGATCTTGTCGGCCGTCTTCACAACGACGTCCTTCACGAACTTGAGCTCCTTGACCTCGCCCACGAGCGGGATCATGATGTAAGGCGTGATCTTGTACTGGCCCTTCTTCGTCACGTTGATGGCAGCGTTGATCACAGCGGTGGTCTGCATCTCGGCGATCTCCGGATAGGAAACAGCCAGACGGCAGCCGCGGTGGCCCATCATCGGGTTGAATTCATGCAGGCTGTCGATGACCTCATGCAGGCGCTCCACGGTGATGCCGAGCTCGTCGGCGATCTCCTTGATGTCCTCTTCCTTGGTGGGGAGGAACTCATGGAGCGGCGGGTCGAGGAAGCGGATGGTAACCGGGCAGCCTTCCATGGCCTCATAGAGAGCCTCGAAGTCGCCCTGCTGATACGGCATGATCTTCGCGAGAGCCTTCTTGCGGTCCTCGGTGTTGTCGGCGACGATCATCTCGCGCATAGCCTTGATTCTCGTCTCCTCGAAGAACATGTGCTCGGTGCGGCACAGGCCGATGCCCTGCGCGCCGAACGCACGGCCCTGCTTGGCGTCACGCGGGGTATCCGCGTTCGTCCAGACCTCGAGCTTGCGGTACTTGTCCGCCCAGCCCATGAAGCGGCCGAAGTCGCCGGAGATGGAAGCCGCGGTGGTCGGAATGGCCTCGGCATAGATGTTGCCGGTGGAGCCGTCGATGGAAATGTAGTCGCCTTCCTTGATGGTCAGGCCGGCGAGCGTGAACTGCTTGTTGGCATAGTCGACAATGATGTCGCCGCAGCCGGAGACGCAGCAGGTGCCCATGCCGCGGGCCACAACGGCCGCGTGGGAGGTCATGCCGCCGCGAACGGTCAGGATGCCCTCTGCAACAGCCATGCCCTCGATGTCCTCAGGAGAGGTCTCGAGGCGGACGAGAACGACCTTCTCGCCGTTTTCATGCCAGGCCTTCGCGTCCTCAGCGGAGAACACGACCTTGCCGCAGGCAGCGCCGGGGGAGGCAGCCAGGCCCTTGCCGATGGCCTTGGCCTTCTTCACGGCCTCAGCATCGAACTGCGGGTGCAGCAGAGCGTCGAGCTGCTTCGGCTCCACGCGCAGCACAGCCTCTTCCTCGTCGATCATGCCCTCGTCCACCAGGTCGCAGGCGATCTTCAGAGCGGCGGCGGCGGTGCGCTTGCCGTTACGGGTCTGCAGCATGTAGAGCTTGCCATTCTCGATGGTGAACTCCATGTCCTGCATGTCCTTGTAGTGCTTCTCGAGGCGGTCTGCAATGGAGGCAAACTGCTCATAAACCTCAGGCATGTCCTGCTTGAGCTGAGCAATCGGGGCAGGCGTGCGGACGCCGGCCACAACATCTTCGCCCTGGGCGTTGATGAGGTACTCGCCGAACAGAGCCTTCTCACCGGTGGCAGGGTTGCGGGTGAACGCAACGCCCGTGCCGGACTTGTCGCCGGAGTTGCCGAACACCATGGCCTGCACGTTGACGGCGGTGCCCCAGTCGTAGGGGATCTCGTTCATGCGGCGGTAGACGTTGGCGCGGGGGTTATCCCAGGAACGGAACACGGCCTTGACGGCTTCCATGAGCTGCACCTTCGGGTCAGTCGGGAAGTCCTCGCCCTTTTCCTCCTTGTAGAACGCCTTGAAGCGGTTCACAAGGTCCTTCATGTCGTCGGTGTCGAGCTCGGTGTCGAGCTTCACGCCCTTTTCGGCCTTCTTCTGGTCGATGATCTCCTCGAAGCGCTTCTTGGAGAGCTCCATGACAACGTCGGAGAACATCTGGATGAAGCGGCGATAGGAGTCGTACGCAAAACGGGGGTTGTTCGTGAACTTGGCAAGGCCCTCGACGACAACGTCGTTCAGGCCCAGGTTCAGGATGGTGTCCATCATGCCAGGCATGGAAGCGCGGGCGCCGGAACGAACGGAAACGAGCAGCGGGTTCTCCGGATCGGCGAACTTCTTGCCGCAGATTTCCTCCATCTTGCCCAGGTATTCATAGATCTCAGCCTCGATCTCAGGGTTGATCTGACGGCCGTCCTTGTAATACTGGGTGCAGGCCTCCGTCGTGACGGTGAAGCCCTGCGGAACAGGCATGCCGGCTCTGGTCATCTCGGCAAGGTTTGCGCCCTTGCCGCCCAGGAGCTCACGCATGTCCTTGTTCCCTTCCGAGAACAGGTACACATACTTGTGGCTCATGTCAATTACCTCCTAATTCGTATTGGCGAACGAGCAGAATGATAATAGAGAAAGATGATAATTTGCTCGTCTTGTATTATAACAAAAGATGGGCACAAATTCCAGATGATTTTTGCTTAAAAGCGAAGGAATATTTTGTGCGTCCTTCTGTTCTTTTGTAGATCTTTGGCATTATGCTGATTTTTTCCCGCAACCGTGTTTTCGCTTGCAAATTGTTCCAACTGCTGAGATAATAGAAAAGAGAGGAATTTTTTTGGTGAAATCCGGCAAGCGGAATCAGAACGGACCATCCGCCGGGCAGGGCTTTCCGGCCCGGCGTTTATCAGAATTTTACTAACAGGAGGGAGATCCGCATTGAATTTACACGGCAAGGATATTAAAATCTTCTCCGCCGGGTCCAGCAAGAACATGGCGCTCAGCATCTGCTCCTGCCTGGGGCTCACGCCCGGGCGCTGCGCGGTGGGCAAATTCAGCGACGGCGAGACGAGCGTTTCCCTGCAGGAAAGCGTGCGCGGCTCGAGCTGCTTCATCGTGCAGAGCACCTGCGCGCCGGTGAACGACAATCTCATGGAGCTGCTCATCCTGATCGACGCCATGCGCCGCGCCTCCGCCAACAGCATCACCGCCGTGATCCCCTATTTCGGCTATGCCAGGCAGGATCGCAAGGCCAAGGCGCGCGACCCCATCTCCGCCAAGCTGGTGGCAGATCTCATCAGCACCGCCGGGGCGGACCGCGTCGTGTCGCTGGATCTGCACGCCGCTCAGATCCAGGGCTTCTTCAACATTCCCGTCGATCACCTGCTGGGCGCGCCCATCCTCGCCTCCTACATGAAGGATCGCATCGGCCAGGCCGTGGAGGAGTACGTTGTCGTGTCCCCCGATCTCGGTTCCGTCACGCGGTCGCGCAATTTTGCCGAGCGCATCGGCTGCCCGCTGGCGATTGTGGACAAGCGCCGTCCGCGCGCCAACGTGAGCGAGGTGATGAACGTCATCGGCGAAGTCAGCGGCAGGCATGTGCTGCTCGTGGACGACATGATTGACACCGCCGGCACGCTGTGCAACGCGGCCAAAGCCGTCATGGAGCGCGGCGCCCTGAGCGTGACGGCCTGCGCCTCGCACGGCGTCCTCTCCGGCCCCGCGCTCGAGCGCCTTGAGGAAAGCCCGATCGACGAGGTCATCCTGCTCGACACCATCGAGCTGCCGCCGGAAAAGCGGATCCCGAAGATCCGCCAGCTCTCCGCCGCGCCCGTCTTTGCCGAGGCAATCTCCCGCATCAACGAAGACCGCCCCGTGAGCCCCATGTTCGTGTGAGACGCGTCCGGCCTTCCACCCGCCCCGCGCGGGGCGGCAGAGAAAAAAGCAGCTCTCTTTGCAGGATTTTGGCGAGAAAGTTCTTATAATTCGGCAAGAGCGCTTTTTTCCCTGCCTATTTTGATGATTTTACTATGTTTCTGCAACTTTGAAAAATAAAATTGCATTTCCCCCTTGACAATCCTCAGAAATGTGATAGGATAAAGGCCAGAGGACAAAGACGTTTCCCGGGAACGCCTTTGTCCTCTTTTTTGCGCCTTCCGCCGGCGGCCACGCGAAGCCGCTGCGGCTCCCGGCGCTATCACGCAGGAGGGATACAACGTGGATTATTCGCTCATCGATACGCTTTGGGTTTTCCTTGCGGCCATTCTCGTTTTCTTCATGAATCTGGGCTTTGCCAGCGTGGAAGCCGGCTTTGCCCGCTCAAAAAACACCGTCAATATTCTTTCAAAAAACTTCATTGTCTTCGCCGTCTCCTCGCTCGGTTTCCTGCTGCTCGGCTGGGGCCTGATGTTCGGCGGCGACAACCCGATGCTCGGCACGGAACACCTGTTTGTTCTGGGCAATCAGGACCTGTCCTTCTATGATGAAACGCTCACGTCCAGCGTGCCGTTCTGGGGCAAGTTCTTCTTCCAGCTCGTGTTCTGCGGCACCGCTGCCACCATTGTTTCCGGTGCGGTGGCGGAGCGCGTCAAATATGTTTCGTTCATCATCTTCTCGTTCGTCCTCACGCTCGTGATTTATCCCATTGTGGGCCACTGGGTGTGGGGCGGCGGCTGGCTGGCCGACCTCGGTTTCCAGGACTTCGCCGGCGACGCGGTGGTGCACTCCCTGGGCGGCTGGTCCGCGCTGGCGGGCGCCATGCTGCTCGGCCCCCGCATCGGCAAATACGGCAGGGACGGCTCCATCAAGGCCATTCCGGGCCACAGCATGTCTCTGGCCGTCATCGGCCTGTTTGTTCTCTGGCTCGGCTGGTTCGGCTTCAACCCCGGCTCCACAATGAGCTTTCAGAATCCGAGCGACGTGATGCACATCCTTATGACGACGAACACCGCCGCCATTGCGGCCGTGCTCACCTCCACCATTACCTCCTGGATCACGCTGAAAAAGCCTGATCTCGGCATGACGATCAACGGCTGCCTGGCCGGCCTCGTGGCAGTCACCGGAAGCTGCGCCTACGTTTCCATTGAATCCTCGCTGCTCATCGGCGCCATCGCCGGCGTGCTTGTAGTGTTCGCCGTGGGCTTCTTCGACAGACGCAGGATCGACGATCCCGTGGGCGCCACGGCCGTCCATCTCTGCTGCGGCGTGTTCGGCACGCTGTGCGTGGGCCTCTTCTCGCAGGAGGGCGTGACCTCCCTTGCCACGAAGAACGGCCTCTTCTTCGGCGGCGGCTTCGGCCCGCTCGGCATCCAGCTGCTCGGCGTTGCCGCCATTGGCGCGTTCTCCTTCCTCTCCTCCGGCCTCGTCTGGCTCGTGCTCAAGAAGACGATAGGCATCCGCGTCACCCGTGAGGAAGAGCTGCAGGGCCTTGACATCGGCGAGCACGGCAACGTGGCTTACCCGGACTTTGCCCTGGTGGCGGAATCCGCCGACGGTACAGACAACGATTACACGCCTGTTCCCGCCTCTGCTGCGGTCCGTCCCGCTGCTCCGGCCGGCGCCGTGCCGGTGGAGGAAGCGGTGCCCGTGGTGCACAGGGAGCGTGAGGGCGCCAAGATCACGAAGGTTACGGTTCTCATGAACCAGACAAAGTTCACCGAACTGCAGGAAGAGCTCGACCGCCTCGGCATCACCGGCCTCACGGTGACGAACGTGTTCGGCTACGGCGCACAGAAGGGTCACACCGTGTATTTCCGCGGCAACCCCGTCTCCTCGCGCCTGCTGCCCAAGGTGAAGATCGAGATCGTGGTCTGCAAGCTCCCGGTGGATACACTCATCAGTACCATTCAGAAGACGCTCTACACCGGCAGCTACGGCGACGGCAAGATCTTCCTCTACGATGTGGAGGATGTCGTGAAGATCCGCACCGGCGAACGCGGCTTCGACGCGCTGCAGGATGAAGCGCCTGCCGACAACTGATTTTGCCCGGTCGGGCCCTTCTCCGGGCCTGTTCGGATAGATGTTTCCTGCACGGAACAAAAGGAAAGGGGAAGCCTTCCACGAGGCTTCCCCTTTCCTTTGCGTTCATGCGCACGGCTCACGTTTTCCCGCGCCTGCAGCGGGAAAGAGGCGCCCCACTCCCCTGCCTTGCAGGAGAATGGGGCGCCTCGCCTTGTTGTGGTAACGCTTGTGCCGCGGCAGAGCCCGGCGCGTCAGGATGCTGCCGGCCGCCCGGCGGTGTGTTCACTCAGAACAGGCAGTATTTGCTCATGTAGTCCTCCATGAGCGGGAGCAGATGCGCGTAGTCCTCGCGGCCGCGGAGGTATTCCTCGATGTCGCGCACCGTGACAATGGCGTGCACACGGATGCCGAACTCCTCCTCCACTTCCATGATGGCCGTCTTCTGCGGGTTCTGGCCGAACTCGCAGCGGTTCACGGAGATGAACATATCCGTGACGCGAATGTCGCCGCAGGCGCGCAGGATGGGCATGACCTCGCGCACAGCCGTGCCGGCCGTGATGACGTCCTCGATGATGATCACGCGGTCGCCGTCCTTCGGCTTGTAACCCACCAGATTGCCGCCCTCGCCGTGGTCCTTTGCCTCCTTGCGGTTGAAGAAAAAGGGCTTGTCTGTGCCGTGCGTGCGCGCCAGGGCGCCGGCCGTCGTCGTCACGAGCGGGATGCCCTTGTAAGCCGGGCCGAACATGGCGTCAAACCCGTCGCCGACCGCTTCGTGCACCAGATCCGCATAAAATTCGCCCAGGCGCGAGATCTGCAGGCCCGTGCGGTAGTTGCCCGTGTTCACGAAATACGGCGTGTTGCGGCCGCTCTTCGTCACGAAATCGCCGAAGCGCAGCACGTCCGCGCTCATCATGAATTCGATAAATTCCTTCTTGGCAGGTGTAAGCATCGGGATTCATCCTTTCTGTGGGGCACAGCAGCCGCACAAGCGGCGCGATCGCCCGGTTTGCCTCTATTCTATCACCGGCGGCGTGAAAACGCCAGCCCGCGCCGCCGTTTTGCACGAAAGCACGGGAAAAAATTCCCGCGGGCAGAACAAAGCCCCGCAGCCCGAAGAGCCGCGGGGCACATGTTCAAAAACGTTTTGGCAAAAAGGTTACTTACTTAACCTCAACCTCAGCGCCAGCCTCGGTCAGCTTCGCCTTGATGGACTCGGCGTCTTCCTTGGAAACGCCTTCCTTCACGGTCTTCGGAGCCTCGTCAACAACAGCCTTGGCTTCCTTCAGGCCCAGGCCGGTCAGCTCGCGGACAACCTTGATGACCTGGATCTTGTTCGCGCCGGCAGCCTTCAGGACGACGTCGAACTCGGTCTTCTCTTCAGCGGCCGGGGCAGCGGCAGCAGCCGGAGCAGCAGCAACGGCAACCGGAGCAGCGGCGGAAACGCCGAACTCTTCCTCGAGAGCCTTCACGAGCTCGGACAGCTCGAGAACGGTCAGGGACTTGACATCTTCAATCAGCTTAACAACCTTATCAGACATGGTTGGAACCTCCGTTTTTTATAAATTTTTATTTGCGGCCCGGTGCGGGCCCTTTTTTCTTCGCGGTCCGGCAAAGAGCCGGTATTCCGTGGAGCAGTGCGGCATCTTACGCCTGCGCACCCTGCTTTTCGGCGATGGCGTTGAGCGCAACCACCAGACCCTTGAGCGTGCCGTTGAGCACGGTGACAAAGCCGGTGATGGGCGCATTCAAGCCGCCGAGAGCCTTCGCCACCAGGACCTCCTTCGGAGGCAGGGCAGCCAGCTCCTTGACGCCTGCGGCGTCGAGCGCGTTGCCGTCGACAAAGCCGGCCTTGAGTTCGAAGGTTTTGCTCTTCTCTGCAAACTCAGACAGGATCTTTGCGCTGACAACATAGTCCTCTTTGTTGTAGGCAATAGCCGTGGTGCCCTCGAGCACGCCGTCCAGGCCTTCGATGCCGGCCTCGTCGAGCGCGCGCTTGAGCATGGTGTTCTTGACCACCTTGTAGGTGCTGCCGGCCTCGCGCAGCTGCTTGCGCAGCTTCGTGTCGTCCGCGACGTTGATGCCTTTGTAGTTGACAATCACGCCGGTGCAGGATTCCTTCAGGTCAGCGGCCAGATCGGCTACCAACTGCTTTTTCTGTTCCAGAATTTTCTCGCTGGGCAATTCGTTTCACCTCCATGCAATGAGATGGCGCATTAAAAAACGCCCTTCCCGCAGTCCGCGGAAAGGGCGTAAGAATCCGATAAAAGGAAGCTTTGTCGCTCTATCCTCGGCAGGCTGGGAAACCCAATTACGCAAATGCGCCTGCTGTCTTTGAATAAAACAGCTTATTTAGTTTAGCACAGGCGGGCGCGCCTGTCAAGAGGAGAAAGCGAAAATCAGCCGACCTTGCCGGGGTTCACGCGCACGCCGGGGCCCATGGTGGCCGCGACCACGCAGGAGCGGATATACTGGCCCTTGCTGGTGGCAGGCTTGGCCTTCACAATGGCGTCGAGCAGGGCATTGAAGTTTTCCTCGAGCTTTTCGGCGCCGAAGGAAACCTTGCCGATCACGCAGTGAATGATGTTCGTCTTGTCCAGGCGGTACTCGATCTTACCGGCCTTGGCCTCGGTGATGGCCTTGCCGATCTCACGCGTCACGGTGCCGGCCTTCGGGTTCGGCATCAGGCCGCGGGGACCAAGGATACGGCCGAGACGGCCAACCAGACCCATCATGTCGGGCGTGGTGATGAGCACGTCGAAATCCATCCAGTTTTCGTTCTGGATCTTCTGGATCATGTCTTCCGCGCCGACAAACTCGGCGCCGGCGGCCTCGGCGTCCTTCGCGGCGTCGCCCTTGCAGATTGCGAGGACGCGCACGTTCTTGCCGGTGCCGTTGGGCAGGACGATGGCGCCGCGGACCTGCTGATCCGCATGGCGGCTGTCAACACCCAGTTTCACGTGAACTTCAACGGACTCGTCAAACTTGGCGGTGCCGGTCTTCACGGCCAGCTCGAGCGCCTCGTTCACGTCATAAAGCTTGCTGCGGTCGATCAGCTTTGCGCCGTCGACATATTTCTTACCGTGTTTCATTGGTGGTTTTCCTCCCTATAAGTGGTAAATCGGATTTGGTGTTCCTCCCACCCGGGTGATCAATCTACGACTTCGATGCCCATGCTGCGCGCGGTGCCGGCAATCATGCTCATGGCAGATTCCACGGTGGCGGCGTTGAGATCGGGCATCTTCTGTTCGGCGATTTTCTTGACCTGCTCGCGGGTAATCTTAGCAACCTTCGTCTTGTTCGGCGTGCCGGAGCCGCTCTCGATGTTGCACGCCTTCTTGATGAGGACGGCAGCCGGAGGGGTCTTCGTCACAAACGTGAACGAACGGTCCGCGTATACGGTGATGACAACGGGGATGATAAGGCCCGCGTCGTTCTTGGTGCGCTCGTTGAATTCCTTCGTGAACGCCATAATGTTGACGCCGTGCTGGCCGAGAGCCGGTCCAACAGGCGGCGCCGGGGTCGCTTTTCCTGCAGGTATCTGAAGCTTAATGAAGCCCGTTACCTTCTGAGCCATTTTTCTGCACCTCCAAAATTCGTGGTAACTGGCGGAGCGGGCCGCAAAAGAAAGTCAACCCGTTCCTCCCACAAGGGGCCGGACGGCCCCTTCTTCACACGGCGAGACGCCGCATTCAGCAAAAACTCATTCCACCGCTTCCGCCTGATCCAGCTCAAGTTCCACAGGCGTTTCTCTGCCGAACATCGAAACCGTCACGCGGACACGGTTCTTTTCGGTGTCGAGCTCCGTCACGGTGCCCACAAAGCCCTCAAGCGGGCCTGCGATGATGTGGACGGAATCGCCCACGCCGTAGGAAACCTCCACCTCTTTTTTCTCCATGCCGAGCTTGGCCACTTCCTCATCGGTGAGCGGCACAGGCTTGGAGGATGGACCCACAAAGCCCGTGCAGCCGCGGATATTCCGCACCACATACCAGGAATCGTCCGTGAGGATCATCTTCACGAGCACGTAGCCGGGGAAGATTTTCCGCTCCACGTCGCGCTTTTTGTTGTCCTTGATCTCGGTGACGGTTTCCGTCGGCACGCGGATCTCGGTGATCAGGTCGTGCATGTTGCGGTTTTCCACGGTCTTTTCCAGGTTGGAAGCGACCTTGTTTTCATACCCTGAATAGGTATGAACCACATACCATTTTGCTTCCTCAGGCATCCTTTTCCCTCCGCTTCCGGTCAAACGATCTTTTTCAGCTCGCTCTTCACGTCGCGGAAGAATTTGCCGGCGCCCTTCACGGCGGCGGCGAACTTTCCGGGCTTTTTGCCGCCCTTCTTTTCCGGCGCGGCCTTCTTTTCGGCGGCGGGGGCTGCCTTCTTCTTTTCGGTCTCAGCCATTCGTTGTCCCTCCGTCAGGCTCACTTCGTTTCCCTGTGAAGCGTGTGCTTCCGGCAGAAACGGCAGTACTTGTTCATTTCAATCCGATCGGGGTCGTTCTTCTTGTTCTTCTTCGTGTTGTAG
>ERZ1643246.4658-NODE-4658-length-10640-cov-3.764856_pt1 | contig 10640 bp, 9 predicted proteins | sample MGYA00579265_ERZ1643246 | MGnify/ENA primary metagenome ERZ1643246 (study PRJEB29033, sample SAMEA4952261) | chicken gut metagenome | biome: Broiler Chicken; feature: Gastrointestinal Tract; material: Caecum | place: Ireland | collected 2018 | study: Broiler...
AGCACGCCCAGGGGTATATGCCCCTGAGAATCAGAGGATCCCTGGTGCCCCTGGCTAACCTGGGGAGCACCCTTGCCTGGCCCCTGATCCTCATCGGACTTCTCTTTACAGGCCGGTCCTCGGAGATGTTCCTGAACCTGGGTATCCTTGCCTTCTCCCTGGCGGTCCTGTTTCAGCTTGTGACCCTGCCGGTGGAGTTCAATGCTTCGGGCAGGGCGGTGCGCATCCTGGGCAGCTCCGGCATCATGTACCCGGATGAGATCCAGGGCACGAAGAAGGTGCTGGGGGCGGCGGCCCTCACCTATGTGGCAGGGGCGGCGTCCTCTATCCTGCAGCTTCTGCGTATCATCCTGCTGACAGGCAACAGGCGCAGATAGAAGGCCGGAGGACGGAGAAAGAAAAGAGAGAAAGAGGAGGGACCGATGACAAAAATAAACACAAGGGACCTGGTGGTGGAGATCCTTCTCCTTGTCACAAGGGACGGGCAGTACAGCCATATTGCGCTGAACCAGGTGCTGGGGAAATACCAGTACCTGGATAAAAGCGACAGGGCCTTTATCACGAGAGTGGTGGAGGGAACCCTGGAGCGGATGATCGAGCTGGACTACATCACGGACCAGTTTTCCAAGGTAAAAGTAAAGAAGATGAAGCCTGTCATACGGGCCATTATCAGGAGCGCGGTCTATCAGCTGAAGTACATGGACAGCGTTCCTGATCGTGCTGTCTGCAGCGAGGCGGTGAAGCTGGCGGCCTCAAGAGGCTTCGGCGGGCTGAGGGGCTTTGTCAACGGGGTGCTCCGCTCCATCGCGAGAAACCTGGATACAGTGCCCTATCCGGAGGAGGGAACCCTGGAGTATCTCAGCGTGGTCTACTCCATGCCCCGGTGGATACTGGAGCAGTGGCTCGGCTGCTACAGCCGGGAGCAGGTGGAAAGGATGCTGCGGAATTTTCTTCAGGAGAAGCCCACCTCCATCCGATGCAATCTACACCAGATCTCCAAGGAGGAGCTCAAAGAAAAGCTAATCCGTGAGGGAGTGAAGGTGGAGGATGTGCCGGAGCTATCCTGCGCCCTGCTGATCTCCGGCTACGATTATCTGGCAGCCCTCCCCAGCTTTCAGGAGGGGGATTTCCAGGTGCAGGACATCAGCTCCATGCTGGTGGCACAGCGGGCGGACCCGAAGGAGGGGGACTACGTCATAGACGTCTGCGCCGCCCCCGGCGGGAAGGCGCTCCACCTGGCGGATATGCTGGCGGGCACAGGCATGGTGGAGGCCAGGGATATCAGCGATTATAAGGTGGAGCTCATATGGGACAACATCCGCCGGTCCGGCATGGAAAATATCCGGGCCGTCCGCTGGGATGCCACGGTTCCTGACGAGGAGTCTGTGGAGAAGGCGGACATTGTGATCGCGGATCTTCCCTGCTCCGGGCTGGGAGTCCTGGGGAGAAAGAGCGACCTGAAATATCGGATGACCCGGGAGGACGAGAGGGAGCTGGCGGCTCTCCAGAGAAGGATCCTCTCCCAGGTGTGGAGGTACGTAAAGCCCGGCGGCAGGCTGGTCTATAGCACCTGCACCATCAACCGGGAGGAGAACGAGGAGAACGCGGCCTGGTTCCAGGCGGAGCATCCGGATTTCCGGCTGGTGAGCCAGGAGCAGATCCTCCCCGGGCAGCAGGCGGGAGACGGATTTTACATTGCCCTTTTTGACAGAAAGGACTGAGAGAATATGGGGGAAATTATGGAGAAGGCTGTGAGGAAAAAGAAGGATATCTGTTCCTATACATATGAAGAGCTGGCGGAGGAGATGCAGGCGGCCGGGGAGAAGACCTTCCGGGCAAAGCAGATCTACCAGTGGCTTCACGTAAAGCTGGCGGACAGCTTTGAGGAGATGACCAACCTGTCCAAGTCCCTGCGGGAGAAGCTGGACGAGGAGTACCAGATCGCCCCGGTGGAGCTGGTGGAGAGGCAGATCTCAAAGGCGGATCCCACGGAGAAATTCCTTTTTGAGCTGGAGGACGGCAACATGGTGGAGAGCGTCCTGATGAAATACGACTACGGAAATTCTGTCTGTATTTCCTCCCAGGCCGGGTGCCGGATGGGATGCCGGTTCTGCGCTTCCACCATCGGCGGGCTCATAAGGATCCTGAAGACCTCGGAGATGCTCCGACAGATCTACAGGATCCAGAAGATAACCGGGGAGAGGGTGTCCAACATTGTGGTCATGGGTACCGGGGAGCCCCTGGACAACTATGACAATTTTGTCCGCTTTATCCGCATGGTCAGCGCCCCTGAGGGGCTGAACATCAGCCAGAGGAATATCACCGCCTCCACCTGCGGTATCGTGCCCGGGATCCTTCGGCTGGCGGAGGAGGGCTTTCAGATCACCCTGGCGCTCTCACTCCACGCGGGCACCCAGGAAAAGAGAAAGAGCCTCATGCCTGTGGCCAACAGATACGAGCTCTCGGAGGTGCTGGCGGCCTGCGATACATATTTCGAGAAGACGGGCAGAAGGATCACCTTTGAGTACAGCCTGGTGAAGGATGTCAACGACACGGACGAGGACGCGGCGGATCTGATCCGCATCGCAGGGCACAGAAACTGCCATATCAACCTCATTCCGGTGAACCCGGTGAGGGAGAGGAGCTATGTGCGTCCCAGCCGTCAAAATGCCCTCAAATTCCAAAATAAACTTGAAAAAAACGGAATAAATGTTACTATAAGAAGGGAAAGAGGTTCCGATATTGACGGGGCCTGTGGACAATTACGGAGACGCTATGCGGCTGCGGGAAAGGAAAAGGCAGATGAAATTTTACGCGCTGACTGATGTGGGGAGAAGACGGGAGGTAAATCAGGACTATGTGTTCGCGACAGACAGTCCCATCGGACCGTTCCCCAATCTTCTGGTAGTTGCGGACGGAATGGGCGGCCACAAGGCCGGTGATTTCGCGTCCAAATTTACCGTTGAGACGCTGAAAAAAGAACTGGAAAAAAGCGCGCCCGGCAGACCGGATGAGATTTTCAAGGCTGCCATTGACACCGCCAACCGCAGACTGATCGAGGAGGCCCAAAGAGATATAAAGCTTGAGGGCATGGGCACCACCCTGGTGGCGGCCACGGTCATTGACAATACACTGCATTTTGCGAATATCGGAGACAGCCGGCTCTATCTGATCAGCGACAATATCCGGCAGCTGTCCAAGGATCACTCCCTGGTGGAGGAGATGGTGCGCCTGGGCGGGATCAAGGCCGAGGAGGCCAGGAACCACCCGGACAAGAACATTATCACCAGGGCTATGGGAGTAAAGGATGAGGCAGAGGCAGATTTCTATGAATTCCGCATCAGAAGGGGAGACAAGATACTGATGTGCACGGACGGCCTGAGCAACATGGTGGAGGATGAAGTCATGTTCGGCATCGTGAAGGGCTCCAGAGATATCATAGAGGCTGTGCATATGCTGATCGACAAGGCAAATGCAAACGGAGGCAGAGATAATATAGGGGTAGTGATGGCGGAGCCCATCGCTGATGAGGTAGGCAAATGGTAAAAGATGGTATTTTTTTAGGCAACAGATATGAGGTAATTGAGAAGATTGGTTCAGGCGGCATGGCGGATGTCTACAAGGGCAGAGATACAATGCTGAACCGCTACGTCGCGATCAAGGTTTTGAAAAAAGAGTTCCGGGAGGACGAGACCTTTGTGAAAAAGTTCCGCTCCGAGGCCCAGGCCGCAGCCGGCCTTTTGAACCCCAATATTGTCAATGTCTACGACGTGGGGGAGGACAGGGGACTCTACTATATGGTCATGGAGCTTGTGGAGGGCATCACTCTGAAGGAGTATATAGACCGGAAGAAACGCCTCTCCGCCAGAGAAGTGATCAGTATTGCGATCCAGATGTGCTCGGGCATTGAGGAAGCCCACAAGCACCATATCATACACAGGGACATCAAGCCCCAGAATATCATTATATCCAACGATGGAAAAGTGAAGGTGACGGATTTTGGCATCGCCAGGATGGTGACCTCCAAGACCACCACCACGGTGGCCATGGGGTCGGTTCACTATACCTCTCCCGAGCAGGCGAGGGGCGGCTACAGCGATGAGAAGAGCGACATCTATTCCATCGGTATCACCCTGTACGAGATGGTCACAGGCCAGGTTCCCTTCAACGGGGACACTACGGTGGAGGTGGCTATGAAGCATCTGCAGGAGGAGATCACGCCTCCCTCCGAGCTGGTGCCGGACATCCCCTACAGTCTCGAGCAGATCATTTTGAAATGTACCCAGAAAAACGCGGAGAGAAGATACAGCGATGTGGACGAGCTGATCCAGGATCTGAAGCACTCCCTTGTGGATCCGGACGGAGATTTCGTCCAGATCGTCCCTGTAGGAAATGCGGACACAGTGATCATCACGGAGGATGATCTGGACGATATCCGCAGTTCCTATGGAGATGATGACGAGGACGATGAGTACGGCGAGGATGACGACTACGGCGAAGACGATGAGGATTACGAAGATGACGAGGACGGGGAGGATCACGACAGTGATGAAGTCAATCCTCGCATGAACAAGGTCATCAAGATCATGACCATCGTCGTGGCGGTCATCATCATTTTGGTGCTTGCCCTTGTGATCGGCCGGGCGGCCGGACTGTTCCGGTTTGGCGGCACGGGAACGACACAAGAGGAGGACAGCGGCCAGGTGAAGGTGCCCAACGTGGTGGGCATGTCCCTAGACGATGCCAAGGCAGAGCTGAACAACGCGGGACTTGGCTGGAAAATTGGAAAGCAGGAGGAATCCGCCAAGTACGAGAAGGGCTATGTCATGGCACAGGACCCGAAGAACGGGGAAAAGGTAAAGAAAAATACGCAGATCACTCTGGATGTGAGCACCGGCAAGACGGATGAGCAGGTGGAGGTGCCCAACGTAGTAGGCCAGGACGAGGCGGACGCCCAGAAGACTCTGGAGGACGCCGGCTTTAAGGTAGAGTCTGCCGCTGTCTACAGCAGCCAGCCCCAGGGCGAGGTGGTGTCCACCGACCCGGAGGCAGGCACCCAGGCCGCAAAGGGCTGTACTGTGACCATACAGGTCAGCAAGGGAGAGCAGAAGATCAGCGTCCCGGATGTGCGGGGCACGGATGAGAATACAGCCAAGAGCACCCTCTCAGGGGCCGGGCTGAATGTGACAGTCACCACGGACTACAGCGACAGCGTGGCCCAGGGCAATGTCATCTCCCAGGATCCCTCGGGCGGCACAAAGGTGGACGCGGGCGCTAACGTCAATATCGTGGTGAGCCTTGGATCAAGGCCTGTAAGCGTGCCTTCTGTCGTGGGCGTATCGGAGAGCAACGCCCGCCAGCTGATTGCCAGCGCCGGGCTCAGCGTGGGAAGCGTGACCTACAGGGAGGACTCCGCGCCGGCAGGACAGGTGATCTCCTGCGACCCGGGCGTGGGGGCCAGCGTGTCCAGGGGGGCTTCGGTCAATCTCGTGGTAAGCCAGGGCCAGTCGTCTTCTCCAGGCGACAGCACTGAGACGCCGGAGGAGCCGGACACAGAAGAAGGACAGTAATACATGCAGGGAAAAATCATAAAAGGTATTGCCGGGTTCTACTACGTCCATGTAGCGGAATCCGGTATTTACGAATGTAAGGCAAAAGGAATTTTCAGGAAAGAGAACAAAAAGCCCCTTGTGGGGGATAACGTGGAGATCGATGTGCTGGACGAGAAGGATATGGAGGGCAATCTGGTCCGCATCCTTCCGAGGAAGAACGAGCTGATCCGCCCGGCGGTGGCCAATGTGGACCAGGCTCTTGTGGTGTTCGCGGCGGCAAAGCCGGATCCCCACCTGAATCTGCTAGACCGCTTTCTCGTCATGATGGAGAGAAAGGACATTCCGGCGGTGCTCTGTTTCAATAAGAAAGATATCGCTGATGATCCGCGCCTTGCGGATCTGAAGGATATTTACCGGAACTGCGGATGCAGGATCCTCTTTACAAGCGCGGAGAAAAAAGAAAATATCCGGCAGCTGAGAGAGATTTTGGAGGGGAAGACGACCACTGTGGCCGGTCCCTCCGGAGTGGGGAAATCCTCCCTTATCAATCTTCTCCAGAGCGAGATTAAGATGGAGACCGGCTCCATCAGCGAGAAGATCGAGAGGGGGCGGCACACCACCCGCCACAGCGAGCTCATCGCCATAGATGAGAACTCCTATATTATGGATACGCCGGGATTCAGCTCCCTCTACACCAATGATTTTGAGAAGGAAGAGCTGAAGCACTGCTTCCCGGAATTCTTTCCCTATGAGGGGCAGTGCAGATACAATGGATGCGACCACGTACATGAGCCGGACTGCGCCGTGAAGGCGGCGGTGGAGGCAGGGGAGATCCACAGGTCCAGGTATGACAGCTATCTGGAAATGTATGAGGAGCTGAAGGCAAAGAGGAGGTATTGAGTATATGGATTACATTTTGGCGCCGTCTATTCTGGCGGCAGATTTCACAGAGCTGGGAGAGGAGATCAGGAGGACGGAGGAAAATGGCGCCGCCTGGCTCCATTTTGACGTCATGGACGGCATGTTTGTCCCCAGTATCTCTTTTGGCATGCCTGTGCTGAAATCCATCCGCCACGCCACAGGGCAGTTCATGGACGCCCACCTCATGGTGCAGGATCCGATCCGCTATGTGGAGGCCTTTCAGGAGGCGGGGGCGGACGGCGTGACCGTTCACCTGGAAGCCTGCCCGGACGTGAAGGCAGCCCTGGATAAGATCCATGCGTGCGGCATGAAGGCGGGGCTCTCCATCTGCCCGGAGACGCCGGCGGAAGAGGTGGACAGATACCTGGACGATGTGGAGATGATCCTCATCATGTGTGTGCATCCCGGGTTCGGCGGACAGAAGTTCATCCCTGAGTCTCTGGACAAGATCCGGACTGTGCGGGCGATGGCCCGGGAAAGAGGGATGGATCTGAATATCCAGGTGGACGGCGGCGTGTATCTGACCAACGTCCGTGAGGTGCTGGATGCAGGGGCGAATGTGATCGTCGCCGGCTCTGCTGTCTTTAACGGCAGTGCGGCAGAAAATACAAAGAATTTCATGGAGATACTTAAGAGCTATGAGTAAGAGAGCAGTGATCATCAGCGGGGGAACTCTGTATGAGGAGCTGATAGAAAAGACCATCAGGGAGTGCGAAGATCCATGCATTATCGGCGTGGACAAAGGGGTGGAATTTCTGTATCATCACAAAATCCGGCCCAGCTATATCGTGGGCGACTTTGACAGCCTGTCCCACGCGATCGTAGACTACTATAAGAATGAGACTCATGTCTCCGTGCGGGAGTTCAATCCGGTAAAGGATGCCTCGGACACAGAGATCGCGGTTCGACTTGCCATCACCCTGGGGTGCCACGAGATGGTGATCCTGGGCGCTACCGGGAGCAGGGTGGATCACCTGTGGGCGAACATACAGACACTGACTATCCCCTTCAAGGCGGGGGTGGACGCGGTGATCCTGGATCCGCAGAACCGTATCCGCCTCATCGGAGGGGAGACCCATCTGAAAAAAGAGGAGGCCTTCGGGGACTATTTTTCTGTGTTCCCTCTGGGCGAGGTGGTTTATGGCTTTAACATCCGGGGAGCGAAATATCCCCTCACAGAGCATACTCTGACCCCCTACGACAGCCTGTGCGTCAGCAATCAGATCGAGGAGGACGAGGTGGTCAGTGATTTCGTCAGCGGGATCGTCATCCTGATGGAGACGCGGGACAGAGAGGAAAAACAGAAGTAAAGAAAGCGCACAGTAAATATAACGAAAGGCAGAAGCCCTCAGAGAGAAGGGGCTTTTGAACAGGTAGAGGATAAAATGAAATTAGGAATCGTAGGCCTGCCCAACGTGGGCAAGAGCACACTTTTTAATTCACTGACAAAGGCAGGGGCGGAGTCGGCAAACTACCCCTTCTGCACCATCGACCCCAACGTGGGCGTGGTGACCGTGCCGGACGAGCGCCTGAACGTGCTGGGAGAGATGTACCACACAAAGAAGATCATCCCGGCAGCCATTGAATTTGTAGATATCGCGGGGCTTGTCAAAGGAGCCTCAAAGGGAGAGGGCCTCGGAAACCAGTTCCTGGCCAACATCCGGGAGGTGGACGCCATCGTTCATGTGGTGCGGTGCTTTGAGGACAGCAACATTGTCCACGTGGACGGCAGCATCAACCCCATGCGGGATATCGAGACCATCAACCTGGAGCTCATCTTCTCGGATCTGGAGATCCTGGAGCGGCGCATCGCCAAGACCACAAAGGTGGCCAGAAATGACAAGACAGCGGCCAAGGAGCTGAAGCTTCTGGAGAAGATCAAGGCCCATCTGGAGGAGGGCAGGCTGGCCAAGAGCTTTGACGGGGCCGAGGACGAGGAGGAGCAGGCGTGGCTGGAGAGCTACAATCTTCTCACCGGGAAGCCGGTGATTTTTGCCGCCAACGTGGCGGAGGACGACTTAGCCGATGACGGCGCTTCCAACCCCGGTGTGCAGGCGGTCCGGGAGTACGCGGCGAAGGAGGGCTTTGAGGTGTTTGTCGTATGCGCTCAGATCGAGCAGGAGATCGCGGAGCTGGACGATGATGAGAAGAAGATGTTCCTGGAGGATCTGGGGCTTTCCGAGTCCGGTCTTGAGAAGCTCATCAAGGCCAGCTACCGTCTCCTGGGACTGATCAGCTATCTGACGGCAGGCGAGCCGGAGGTGCGGGCATGGACGATCAAAAAGGGAACAAAGGCGCCCCAGGCGGCGGGAAAGATCCACTCAGACTTTGAAAGAGGATTTATCCGGGCCGAGGTGGTGTCCTACGACGACCTGATCGCCTGCGGCTCCCACAATGCGGCGAAAGAGAAAGGGCTGATCCGCCTGGAGGGAAAGGACTACGTGGTGCAGGACGGAGACATCATGCTGTTCCGCTTCAACGTATAGACAGAAAAAGAGACGGGAAAGGACAGGACAAGTCATGCATACTTCAATTGAATTCCCAAATATCGGCATCCATCTGGAAAATGTGGGCAAGACCCTGACTGTGTTTGGGTTTGACATCGCCTACTACGGCATTGTCATCGGCATCGGCATGCTGGCGGGCATTGGCATGGCCATGATGGAGGCGAAAAGAACAGGCCAGAACCAGGAGGACTACCTGGACCTGGCCATCTTTGCCATCATATTCGGTATTATCGGGGCCAGGATCTACTACGTTGTCTTTGCCTGGGATATGTACAAGGACAACCTGCTGGAGATCTTCAACACCCGCCACGGGGGACTGGCCATCTACGGCGGCGTCATAGCGGCGGTGATCACTGTGTTTGTGGTGGCGAGGGTGAAAAAGCTGCCTGTGACCCGACTGCTGGATACGGCGGTGCTGGGACTTGTGACAGGGCAGATGATCGGCAGATGGGGCAACTTCTTTAACCGGGAGGCCTTCGGGGACTACACCAATGGGCTTCTGGCCATGCGGCTGCCTCTGGACGCGGTGCGCAGCTCGGACGTGACGGAGAAGATCCGGGAGCACATCGACGTGGTGGACGGGGTGTCTTACATCCAGGTCCATCCCACCTTTCTCTACGAGTCCCTCTGGTGCCTCATGGTGCTGGTGCTCCTGCTCCTCTACAGAACCCACAAGAAGTTCGAGGGGGAGGTTTTCCTTCTGTACCTGGCGGGCTACGGCGCGGGCCGGTTCTGGATCGAGGGCCTGCGGACGGACCAGCTGTGGATCCCGGGCACGGAAATCCCGGTGTCCCAGGTGCTGGCAGGCGTGCTGGTGGTGGTGTCCGTGATCTGGATCGTGTGCGGGAGAAAGGGGCTTGTACCGAAAAAGAAACAAAAGAAAACAGAGTAAAATCTGGACTTTTAAAATGGCACGGGCTATAATATTAATATATGTGAAAAATTAAATTATTATTTTTCAAAAATCTAAGGAGGAACAAGAAAATGGCAAGAAAAATGAAGACCATGGATGGTAATCATGCAGCAGCTCACGCGTCATATGCGTATACAGATGTTGCGGCTATTTACCCGATCACGCCTTCATCCGTTATGGCAGAAGCCACAGACGAGTGGGCAACACAGGGAAGAAAGAACATCTTTGGACAGGAAGTACAGGTGACAGAGATGCAGTCAGAGGCCGGCGCAGCAGGTGCCGTTCACGGATCTCTGGCAGCAGGTGCCCTGACTACAACATACACAGCTTCCCAGGGTCTGCTTCTTATGATCCCCAACCTTTACAAAATTGCCGGTGAGCAGCTCCCGGGCGTGTTCAACGTATCCGCGCGTGCAGTTGCAAGCCATGCGCTTTCTATCTTCGGTGATCATTCAGACGTTTATGCCTGTCGTCAGACCGGATGCGCAATGCTCTGCGAGTCCAGCGTACAGGAGGTTATGGACCTGACACCGGTTGCACATTGTGCAGCGATCAAGGGACGTATTCCTTTCATCAACTTCTTTGATGGTTTCCGTACATCTCACGAGATCCAGAAGATCGAGACATGGGATTACGAGGATCTGAAGGACCTGGTAGACATGGATGCCATCGACGCGTTCAGAAAGCATGCCCTGAACCCGAACCATCCGTGCCAGAGAGGTTCCGCTCAGAACCCGGATATCTTCT
>ERZ1643246.4660-NODE-4660-length-10635-cov-9.754631_pt1 | contig 10635 bp, 10 predicted proteins | sample MGYA00579265_ERZ1643246 | MGnify/ENA primary metagenome ERZ1643246 (study PRJEB29033, sample SAMEA4952261) | chicken gut metagenome | biome: Broiler Chicken; feature: Gastrointestinal Tract; material: Caecum | place: Ireland | collected 2018 | study: Broiler...
CGGCGCGCACAACTTCACGACCAACAAGGACGAGGACACGATGCTCGCCAACGCCAGCTGGAACCAGGAGGGCATCGCCTGGTACGGCGTGAAGCAGTAGCGAGGGTCGCGGCGCAGGCCACGAACCCAAGCGAGGGGAGCCCCGCGGGCCAGACGGCCCGCGGGGCTCCCTCTTTGCGAGCGTTGGCTAGGGCAGGGAGCGAGGCCCCCAGGCATGGGCGCTGAGGAAATGCGAGCTGTGGCAATCCGAGGGCTGTTTCTGCTTTGGAATCGCGAGTGTTGGCAGTGGAAAGGGTCGAATCACTGCCAAAGGTCGCGATTCTTCGGCTGCAAGCGAGCGGGAGATTGCCAATAGTCGGTATTCCTCAGCAGGTAATTTCTAAAGCCAGCAACGAATAGTGCAAAGAGATGAAGAAGGCCCGGAGGCAACCGGGCTTTCGAAACGAAACACCCTGCGTCGCCCGCATCATCCTCTAACCCAGGACGGGCACCGCTGGTGCACTTACATCATGCCCGACGGGATAACTTCAAGTCCAGCTCCCTCCCCCCCTGAAAGGCAGTGCGGCTCTCCTTCGCTCACCTTCCGACGCATTTTCTCTCGCTTCCAAGACTTCGATGCGCCTCTCACTCAGCGACGGTTGTCGTATCCCGCCTCCTGGCGCACGAAGGTCCCCGCGTCGATGTCATTGAACGCCTCCGCAAGCTCCTCGTCCGTGTTCATCACAATGGGGCCGAGCCATGCCACCGGCTCGCTCAGGCGAACGGAGCTCATCAGCAGGAACTCGATTGCCGTATCACCAGCCTCAATCATCACCTGGTCTCCCTCGCCAAGACGGACAGCGGTCTTCTCCCCCACTTCGGTCCCACTCACCTTTGCATCCCCCACAAGCGTGAACGCCATGACCGAGCGGTCTCCAGGAACGTCCAGCGTTACCTTTGCATGGGGCTCCAGCAGGATGTCGTAGTAGTCGAGCGGAAGGTACTTGCCCTCAAAGCCCCGGGCGTCTCCGTACCTTCCCGTCAGAAGCCGCAGCTTTCCGCCATCAAGGTCGAACTCCCTGATCTGGTCGCGCGTGATCCCGTGATAGAAGGGCGCCGCCGTCATCTTGTCGCGCGCGGGAAGGTTGAGCCACAACTGCACGCCCAGAAAATGGGGCGAGCGACCGGGCATCTCGGAGTGGAACGCCCCCGAGCCAGCGGTGAGCCACTGCGCCTCGCCGTCGGTGACGGTTGCCTTGGTGCCCAGGTGGTCCTGGTGAACCATCGACCCACGCGAGATGAACGTGACCGTCTCGATTCCGCGGTGCGGGTGCATGGGAAACCCGTCCATGTACTCGTCAGGGTTGATCGAATCGAATGCGTCGAGCATCAGGAACGGGTCGAACGCATCGGTGGTCCAATTTCCCAGCACGCGCGTGAGCTTGACGCCCGCGCCATCCTGCACCGAAACGCCCTTGATTGCCTTCGTGACCTTGCGAATCATTGTTGTCTCCTATTCCGCGCCCGTTGGCGCAAAGTCGCGTATTTTTACCTCTACATAGAGGCTTTACTAGGTGAGAAAAGCGACTACCGATTTCCCCTCCGGTACGCACGGACGAGACGAACTACCTCGCTCCGCTCCTCTGGCGACCATGCCGCGAGTGACCGTTCCAGTTCCCTCGCGTTGTCCGGGCACACCTGCTCGGCGAGCTCGCGTCCCGACGACGTCAGACTCACGATGCTACGGCGGGCATCGAGGTCATCCCTCCGCCGCTCGACCAGGCCGCGCCCCTGGAGGTGCCGCACCACCACGGGGATGGTGCCTTCGCTGCTGAGAACCGCCTCCCTCAGCTCGCCCATCGGGAGCGGTCCCTTGTTGAGAAGCGCCTCCAGCACGGCGAACTGCGGAACCGTGAGCCCATGTGCCCGGGCAATCGAAGCCGTTCGGCGGTCGAGGTCCTGCACGACGCGATGCAGCCCTATCACCAGCTGGGAATCCAGGCGCGCCATCCCATCGGTAGTGGGTTCAGTCGCGTCACCCGACTTCTCGTTGGACTCCTCCTCCATCCTCTCCCCTCCTCACTATCCATCGTTCCTTGTCCTGCTTTTACCTCTAACTAGAGGCTTATATTCATACGCGAGCTTCAGTCCATTCCACTCGCAGGCTGCACACAAACGAGAAGGCGGCCACCCGAGGCAGCCGCCGCAATACCCACGAGCCCTATCTTCTTGTCAGAGCACCGAAGGAGCTGGAGCTCTGACAGTCCAGTTGTCCATTCCCAACGCTATTCCTGCTGAGGAATGTTGAGTATTGGCAATTGGGGAGGTTCCGCTACTGAGAAAAGCGGAGTATTGGCAGTCGGAGGCTCGGGTTCTCTGCCAAAGCTCGCAATTCCTAAGCAGAATCCCTCCGGCGGTCCCCCACGGATTGCCAATACTCGCATTTCCTCAGCAGCAATCGCTGTCGAACGGCACCCAGCACCCCGGACGACTGCCACAACTCGAGATTCCTCAGCCACCACCGTCGCCCGAGGGCTCCGGATTGCAACGTCTCCAGTTTCCTCGGCAGCCATACTTCAAAAACAGCGGCGGCCACCCGAAGGCGGCCACCGCACGAGGGGCACATCACCCGCCACTAGAAGCTTATGACCCCCATGGCAAGGAGAACCACCGCAGCAACGGCAGCGACGACAATCACCACGGCGACCGCGACGTCCTGCCGACCGAAAACGCTCTTGCCGTTCTCCCTGCGACCGGCAGCAAAGAAAAACAGGCCGGGAATGTAGCCCAAGCAGCACATGAGCAGGTACTGCCAGCCACTGAGCATGGTTCCCACCACGAGGAACACCGTGGCGATGAGGCCGATTATCGCCTGCCCCGCCTCGTGACGCTGCACGGAGAGTTTGACCTGATATGCCGCCGCAAGGGCCCAGGTGATAGCGATAGAGACGGTGCACATGGACAGCGCGAAGTTGTAGGCGTCCTCGGTGAACAGCAGCGATGCCATGAACAGCTGCGTGCAGATGCCGACCACGATCAGCGAGTTGCGCGGCGCGCGGTTGGCGTTGAGCTTGCCCCACCACGAGCCAAGAAGGTGGTCGTCGCCATGCGCTGCGTGACCTCGGCGGGAAGCAGCGTGAACGAGAGCCAGCAGCCAAAGCCCGAGATCAGCATCGCGATGGCGATGAACGCACCACCCCAGCCAGGGGCGACCTTCTCGAACACGTAGAGCATGGCGGGATAGTTGAGCTTGGCGACCGCGGTGTACGGCATCACGCCGTATGGCAGGAGCGAGGCCCCAAGGTAGATGGCGACAACGATGAGGAGGCCCACCACGGTCGCGGTGCCGGCCTCGGAGCGCTTGCGGGCGCGGGAGGTGACGACGCTCGCGCCCTCGATGCCGATGAACACCCACATCATGGTGATGAGGCAGTTCTGAATCTGCGTGGAGAGGCTGCCGAGAGACACCGCCCCGTCGCCCGCAGTGCCCGCCGTGACGGCGTTGTTGTACACGTTGCCCCAGAAGTCCGCCGTGAAGATTCCCGCGTCAAAGCTCACGCCACACAGCACGATGAACACCGCCAGTGCAGCGACCTTGACGACCATGATGAGCGCGTTGAGGAACGAGGCACTCTCGACGCCACGGATGACCAGCGCCACAAGCACCCAGTTGATGAGGGAGCCCATGAGGATGGAGCCGATGTTGTTGCCAGGGAGGAAGTACGGGAAGAAGTATCCGATGGTGGACGCCAGGATCGTCGCAAACGCCACGTTGCCCAGCCAGGCAGAGAGCCAGTACCCCCAGCCCGAGACGAAACCGGTGAAAGGGCCAAACCCCTCCTGCGCATAGGCGTAGATGCTGTTGAGCTCGGGCTTCTTGCTCACGAGATTGTTGAGTGAGAAGGCAAGCATGAGGAACCCCACGCCCACCACCAGCCACGAGACCAGCACGCCGCCGGGGGACGCCACCCCGGCCAGCTGGCCGGTCAGCGCGAAGACGCCGGTGCCGATGCACGAGCTCACAACCAGGCCGACCAGGCCAAAGAACCCGATGCCACCTTGTCTCTCGCCTGCCTTGCCTTCGGCTGCGTCAGACATGTTGCCTCCGTTTCGTGGGAGAGAGGGACGAGCGCCGCGAACGATGCCCGCCCCCATGGGTTTATGGCTACCAGCGGAGCGAGAGGCAGGTGATGGAGCCGTCGATCTTCTCGAACTCGGTCATCTCGACCTCGATGATCTTGTAACCCCACTTCTGGAGCTGGGCCTTGACGCGCGGGTACCCCTTGGCCATGACCACGTAGTCGTTGATGCGCACGCAGTCGGCACCGTAGGCCTCCTCGTCCGGGACCTCGAACAGGTTGAACTGACCGCGGTGGTAGGCGGGCTTGGTCTTGAACTCGCCGCTCACCAGCAGGTTGCCGTCCTCCACGTAGGTGCCGCCGGTCTTGAGGTGTAGGATGTGCTCCACGGGAACCTGCTCGGCGGTGTAGCCCCACTCGGCGAGGAAGCCGCTGAACTGGCGGAAGCCCTCGTCGTTGGTGCGCTGGGAGTGGCCCACGTAATAGTGGTCGTCCACCATCATGACGTCGCCGCCCTCGAGGGTCGCAGGGTCGGTGATGACCTTGATCTGGTCGTCGTCAAAGAACTCGTGCAGCGTGGGCAGCATGAGCGCGGCCTCCTCGCGGCGAGTCGGAGCACCGGGGCGGTCGGAGATGGCGCCCTTGGGGGTGATGACCGCGGTGTCCTCCACAAACACGGAGTCGGGGTAGTCCTCGAGCGCAGGGAGCACCGTGACCTCGAGTCCAGCCTGCTTGAGCGCCTCGACGTACTGGTCGTGCTGCTCCATCGCCTTCTCGTAGATGGGCTTGCCCTTGTCGGTGAAGTCCGCGATGCCGTCGATCACGGAGTGGGAGGGGCGACGGACGATAGCGTGGGTGAAGTTGCTTGCCATGGTGAGTCCCTTCTGTACATGAGGCGCGATTCACGGAGCTGGTTGCCGCGACGTGGGCCGTACCTCTCGCCTGCTTGCCTTGCTGAGTTATGTATACAAATTACAATTCGCCTCAGTCAAGCACTTCAGTTTCCGTCTACCATCTGTTTTACGAGCGGTTACTTGTGAGCTACAAATGGTTGTGCAATCGCCTCACGCATTGCTTGTGTCTTATTTCATACATGTATACAATCTTGCTGACAAAGGAGGCGGCATGGCAGGGCAGGCATCGACGTCGCTAAAGCAGCGCGTGTACGACGAGTTGAGGGCACGGATTGAGCGCGGGGAGCTTAAGGAGGGCGAGAGGGTCGCGGAACTTGCCGTGTGCGACTCCCTGGGGGTGAGCCGCACCCCCGTGCGCGAGGCCCTGATACAGCTGGAGGCGGACGGGTACCTGGAGGGCATCCCGCGCCGCGGCTTCCGCGTGCGGAGCTTTGACGAGCAGAGCGCGCGAGAGGTCTTTGAGATGCTGGGGCCGCTCGACGGGCGCGCGGCGCTTCTGGCCCTCCCCAACATGAACGGGGACGACCTGGCAGACATGGGATTTCTGTGCGAGTCGATGGAGCTTGCCATCGCGGGCGGGCTGACCGCACGCTACTACGACCTGCAGCACGAGTTTCACCAGCACTACATCGACCGCTGCGGCAACAGGCGCCTGATGAAGGCGCTCGGCGAGCTTATGAGCCAGCTGTCGTCCCGCTCGTACCAGCGTGACGACCCGCAGGCGCTGCAGAACATGCGGGCGGCAAACGAGGAGCACCGTCACATCCTCGAACTGTTCAAGGCGGGTGACGGCAAGGCGCTCCAGGATTACATCCGCGACGTGCACTGGTCGCTCGACAACGTCGAGTTCGCCACCTGGTGACAACCGTGGAGGCAGCCGGGCAGCCCAATGGCAGCGCCCCTCTCCCCCGCCTTTCCGACCGCACTACCGCAAGAGGAGGCAAGATGGACCGCTTGGAGGCATTTGAGACCATGCTCGCCGACGTCCAGCGCCGCGAGAGCGAGGAGGGCATCGAGCTCGACCGCCTGCGCTCGGAGGGACTCACGCGCACGGCAACCCACCGACAGCTGGTGGCAAACCGGCTCACGTATCGCGCGGTCCTCTCGCTGTACGAGGAGTACGGGCTTCTCGACCATACGGGCCGCTCCAAGTAAGCGCGGAGGCTCATGAAAAAGCGGGCCGGGGAGCAAAGGCCCCCGACCCGCCAGCAAGGGAGAGCTGCCTCGGCCCTACTCCTCCTCGAGCTTCTCGTTGATTGCCGCGGCAATCTGGTCCGCGTCGTTTGAGCTGCGGACCATCTCCTTGAAGGCGTCGTCCATCAGCAGCACTGCGGTCTTGGACAGCAGCTTGATGTGCGTGGTCCCCGCCTCGCCGTCGGGCACCAGGAGGGCGATGGCGATGTCGACCGGCTGCTCGTCAAACGACGGCCACTCCAGCGCCTTGTCGTTCTTGAACACCACGACGGTCGCCGCGGTGATTGCCGGGCTCTTTGCGTGGGGAATCGCAAACCCCTCGGTCATCCCCGTGGCACCCATGTCCTCGCGGTCGAGAAACGCCTGGTACACGGCATCGGGATCCTCCGTCACACCCAGCTCGGCAGCCTTGTTTGCCACCGCGCGGAGCACGTCCAGACGGCTTTCCTCGTGCTGCTCCAGCATCACGTTCTTGTTGCTCAGGAAACCCATACCTCTTCCTCTCTCTTCTGTGTGGCACACGACTGCGCCGCGAAGCACTACTTTGCGGCGAGCGCGCGGCGACCCAGCTCCAGCGAACCCAGGATGCCCTGGTCGCCACCGCAACCAGCGGGGACAATGTAGTTGTCGATGTCCTGCAGCTCGGGAGTAACCAGATACCCGTTGAGCATCTTGAGCGTCTTCTGGCGCACGAGTGGGAACAGCTGCTCCTGCTTCATGACACCGCCGCCCAGCACGATCTTCTGCGGAGAGTAGCACAGCACGTAGGTCGAGACGCCCTCGGCAAGGTAGGTGCTCTCCAGCTCCCAGACCTCGTCGCGGTCGGCGAGCTCGTAGCCCTTCTTCCCCCAGCGATGCTCGATCGCGGGGCCGGCCGCCATGCCCTCGAAGCAGCAGTCGTGGTACGGGCACACGCAGGTGGCGTCGTCACCGGGGACGCGCGGGACGATGATGTGGCCCGCCTCCGCGTGGAGCATGCCATGGAGCAGGTTGCCCTCCACCATCACGCCCGCGCCGATTCCGGTACCGATGGTGACGTACACCACGTTGGAGAGGCCCTTTGCGGAGCCAAACACGACCTCCCCCAGGCAGGCCACGTTCACGTCGGTGTCGTAGCCCACGGGAACGTTGAGCCCGCGGACGAAGGCGCCACGCAGGTCGTAGTACTTCCAAGCCGTCTTGGGGGTCTCGAGGATCTGCCCAAACCTCGGGTCACTGGGGTTCACCGCCGTGGGACCAAACGCGCCTATGCCCAGCGCGTCGACGTCGCGAGCCCTGAACCACTCGACCATCTCAGCCACGCAGTCATCGGGCGTGGTCGTGGGAATCTCCTCGCGCTCGGTGACGTGACCCGCCTCGTCGCCGATGGCCAGCACCATCTTGGTGCCACCCGCCTCAACGGCGCCAATCCTTGCCATCAGAACCGCCTCTCTCTTCCGTGGGACCACACCCTCCCACAAAAAACGGCCCCGCCAACAACCGCCGGCGGGGCCGTATGGGGAAGGTCCTACTCCTGGTCCTGCCTCCACTGCTTCACGCCACTCTCACGATACAGCGCCGCCTTGCCCTTGCTGTCGAAGAGTTCCATCTTGTGCTTGATAACCTGCTTACCGGCCTCGATGCACTCGGGGAACAAGTTGTTGGGATCCCAGCCGGAGTTGGGCTGTGCCAGAATCTCGCGGGCCTTGGTGAAGAAGGCGCTCTTGTAGTCGGAGGAGATGTTCACCTTCTGGATGCCAATCCTGACCGCCTCGGCAACCTCGGAGTCGGGGTTGCCGGAGCCACCGTGGAGGACGAGGGGTATGTCGACGACCTTCTTGATGTCCTCCAGGACGTCCATGCGAAGCTTGGGGGTCACGCCCTTGGGATACAGGCCGTGGCAGGTGCCGATGGCAACGGCGAGGGTGTCGACGCCGGTCCTCTCAACGAAGGTCTTCGCATCCTGCGGATCGGTGTACTTGACCTCGGTCATGCCGCCCTCGATGGTGACGCCGGTGTTGCCGATGGTGCCCAGCTCGCCCTCGACGGAGACGTTCACCATGTGGCAGTAGCGCACGACCTCCGCGGTCTTCTCGATATTCTCCTCAAACGGAAGGAGGGAGCCGTCAATCATCACCGAGCTGAATCCGTCATGAACGGCGCGCATGATCGACTCGATGGAGTCACCGTGGTCCATGTGGAGGACGAAAGGCACGGGGCTGTTGGAGATGCGCGCCACCATGTACTTCACGAAGTCATCCTTGCAGTAGGCGAGCTCGGTGGGGTGAACCGCGATGATCGCGGGCGAGTCGTTCTCCTCTGCCGCCTCGACCACGGTGCGGAACAGGTTGGATTCCGAGACGTTGTAGGCACCGACCGCAAAGTGGTTCTTCTTCGCGACATCCAGCATCTGGTTCATGTTGAGCAGCATTGCTACACCTTTCATCCTGTAACAGACAGAAACCGATTTGGGGCGGGATGTGGTTCGCTAGAACGCCTTGTTCACGGAGCCCGCCAGCTCCATGTAGCGCTCGATGACCTTGGAGCCCTCCAGGTAGGACTGGTGGAGAAGCTCGGGGTAGTCGTAGTCGGGGTTCTCCGCCAGGGCCTTGGCGACAAACTCGCGCTGCGCGATCATGTAGTCGGTCCCGACGTTGATTTTGTTGATGCCGCACTCCACGGAGCGCTTGATGTTCTCCGGGCCAGATCCAGACCCGCCGTGGAGGACGAGCGGCTTGCCCGTCGCGGCCTTAATCTTCTCGACGATGTCAAAGTGGAACGTCGGCACGTAGCCCTCGGGGTAGTCGCCGTGTGTCGACCCAAACGAGACGGCAAGGGCATCGACACCCGTCTTGTTGATGAAGTCGATCGCGGCGTCGGGGTTGGTGTACATGTCCGACTCGGTGAAGCCGGCGCCCTCCCCCACCAGGCCCATGTTGCCGACCTCGGCCTCGACGCTTGCGTCAAACTCCTGGGCAAACTCGACCACGGAGCGGGTAATTGCCACGTTCTCGTCAAAGGGGTGCGCGGAGGCGTCGATCATCACGCTCGAGAAGCCCTCGCGCAGGCAGCGCTTGAGGTGCGCGACGTCGCTGCCGTGATCGAGGTTAATCGCAACGGGGACGTGGGTCTGCTCCGCCATCTTGATGATGGGCTTGGTGAGGACGTCGCAGTCAAAGTAGGCCTTAACGTGGTCCTGGAGCAGGTCAATGATAATCGGGGAGTTCATCTTGGTCGCCGCGTGAATTACGCCAGCGGCAGACTCCAGGTTGAAGGCGTTGATTGCCATCACGGCGTAGCCCTCTTTGTTCGCCTTCGCGAGCATGCCCTTCATCGAAACGTACATGGCAAGTACCACACTTCCTTTGTCGGCTCGGATTTGTCGAGAGAAAAATGAATCCTTCGTTGTATGGCGCGGAACCTAGGTTCCCAAGGTTCCGCGCCATCGCTTGGACTAGCTAAAGCTCAAACCAGAGAGGTCGACCTTCTCTTCCTCCTCGACCTTCTTCTCCATCTCCGGGTCGATTGGCTTCTTGAGGATAAGAAGCATGACCGCGGTGACGAGAGAGCCTGCGGCAAGGGCGACGAGGGCCCAGCCAGGGTTCTTCATTGCAGGAACGACGAACATGCCACCAGAGGGAACCATGGACTCGACACCCATGGAGAATGCGATTGCGCCACACACGGCATCGCCCAGAGCGGTGGAGATGATGGTGCGGACAAGATCATTCATTGCGATGGGGATAACGCCCTCGGTAATCATGCAGATGCCCATCGGGAAAGCAACCTTGATGTTCTCGACCTCTTCCTTGTAGAAGATGGGCTTGTGAACGACCTTGGAGAGGACCAGGGCAAGGGTCACGCCGAAGGGAGGAACCATAGAGCCCAGAACCTTAACTGCCTCAGGACCATAGATACCATCGGCCATCATGCCGTCGCAGATGAGGTTAGGAACCTTCGAGATCGCGCCGCCATAGTCAAGGTGCTGGATGAAGCCGAGAATGAAGCCGTAGGCAAGCTTCTGGCTCTGGTCAAGACCCTTGATGAAGGCAGTGAGGCCACCCGTGAGCGCTGCGATTGGGCCACCGAGAAGGAACACCATGATGAGACCCGCCACGATTGCGGTAATCGTCGGAATGATCATCATCGGCATAAGTGCCTCTGCCCACTTCGGAACCTTCATGTAGGTCTCAAGGAACAGTGCGATGTAACCAGCGATGATGCCGCCGATCAGGCCACCGAGGAAGCCAGCTCCCAGGAAGGACGCCACCTGGCCCATGAGGAAGCCAGGAGCGAGACCCGGCCTGTCAGCAATTGCGTATCCGATGTATCCGGCAATGAACGAGGGGAGAAGTCCCATTCCGAAGACACCGATCGTCGTCAGCGCATCAGGGACAGTAATGCCGTCAAGCGTATCAACGTTAGACCCACCAGTTGATAGCGCTAGCTTAGGTTTCACCAGATTGACCAACACGCGCCCCAATCCGACC
>ERZ1643246.4661-NODE-4661-length-10631-cov-4.460098_pt1 | contig 10631 bp, 9 predicted proteins | sample MGYA00579265_ERZ1643246 | MGnify/ENA primary metagenome ERZ1643246 (study PRJEB29033, sample SAMEA4952261) | chicken gut metagenome | biome: Broiler Chicken; feature: Gastrointestinal Tract; material: Caecum | place: Ireland | collected 2018 | study: Broiler...
CCCGCCTGTCAGGCGGGCTTTTGTGAATAAAGGGGGCAAAAAAAGGAGGCGGATGAGTCCGCCTCCTTTTTTAGCCTTTGCTTATTACTTTGTAACCTTTTTTCGGACGTCTGCCGCCTCTTCTGTTTTTGAGAACGTATCTCACCACAAAGAAAGCGACAATTCCGACGACGACCACGCCGATGACTATAAACACCCATACAGGCAGGGAAGTGCCCCTGATGTTTTCCCAGATGATATTTACCTTGTCGTTTGTTTCATCGTCGAAATAGTTCATTATGGCGCAGCGGTTTACTGTTTCCTCGTCGGGATACTGCGCCGAAAACTGTCTGCCCACCGTGTCGGTGTAAACGACGGCGCTTCTGCCGCCGGTGAGTTCGGTGAAGAAATAACTCAAATCAACCGCCGTGTAGCCTTCGGTCGCCGACGTTTCCAGCCCGTAAGTTTCCACCATTCTGCCAAAAACCTCGTCGCCGGCGATTACGCTGGTGTAACCGATGTAATCCATATTGGCGCAGGCGTTTACTGGCATGGAGATGTAGTTGATGAAGGCTTCGGCGAGTTCCGTGTTGGCGCCGGTAGGCATTACCCAGCCGTCAAACCAGATGTTGCTGCCCTCCGTCGGAACGGTGTAATTGAGTTCCACGCCCTGCTCTTCTGCTTCGTCCATGGCGTACACGGCGTCGCCGCTCCACGCCACGTTGATGTTGATTGTGCCCGTCACCATGTCGTTTTTGCCGCTGTCCACCTCAAAGCCGAATATGTTGCCTTTGACCGTTGAAAGCGCCTGCTCCACAAGCGCGAGGGTGTCGTCGTCTGTGCGGTTGAGAATTTCGTTGATTTTTTTGTTGTACTCGTCCGCCTGGATATCGCCGCTCATGTACTGCGTTCTGAGGCTCATGAGCTCGTCCCTGTACACAAACGCCAGACCAACAAGATAGGTGTCGCGCACGCTGTCTTTCAGGGTGCTCTGGTTTTTGTACATCACGTTCCACAGCGAGCCCCAGGAGTTCATGTCGCTGGAAGCCACGTTGTCCGGATTGTAAACAAAACCCATCGTGCCCCACATGTAACCCGCGGCGTAGTTGTTCCAGGTTTTGCCGCTGCCGACTTCATAAGAGCCGAACAGGTCGGTTATGTAAGACGAAACGTATCGGGAATAATACGAGCCTTCGTTTTCCGGGTTGAGGAAATCCGCCGAAAACTCTTCCGCCATGTTTTCCTCAATCATTTTCTGAATCATGTAGTCGCTCGGGCAGACAAGGTCATAATACCCCGGGTTGATTTTCAGCTGGTTGTACATTATTTCGTTTGTGCCGAAAGTGGAGTATTCCACCGTGATGTCTTTGCCGGTTTGTTCTTCATACCACGTTTCGAATTGGTTTGCCATGGTGATGTTTTCGTCCTCTTCGTCGGTGGCGATGTAGTCCTCCCAGCTGTAAATGCGCAGGATGTTGTCGTTTTCCGCCGCGCTGGCGAAAGAAGGCACGAACAGAGTCAGAGCCATTGCCGCGGCGAGCACGGCGGTGATGAATCTTTTCATTTAATCTATTTTCTCCTTAAATCTGTTTTTTTGTTTGTTTTTAGGTATGTTCATGACGAGCACCGCCACGATGATAAGCACGAATATGATTGCCGACAGCGCTCTGAGCTGTGGCACGGCGGATTGCTGCGGCACTTTTATCGAGTCGTAGACGTATGTGCTTATCGAATCGAACCAGTCGGGCTTGACAAACGCCGTCACTATATAGTCGTCCAGCGACAGGGTAACCGCCAGCATAAAGCCGGAAAGCACGCCCGGCAGTATTTCCGGCAGCACCACCTTGAACAGCGCTTTGGTAGGGGTGGCGCCCAGGTCGAGAGCCGCTTCGTAAAGGTTGGGGTCCATCTGTTTGAGTTTCGGTATTACCGACAGCACCACGAAAGGCAGCGTGATGGCCACATGGCTTATGAGCAGCGAGACATATGTTTTATACATCGTCAGCGCCACGAAGAGCAGCGCCAGCGACATTGCCGTCACAACTTCGGCGTTGATGACGGGTATGCGGGACACGGCGCTTACGGCGTTTGCCGTTTTCTTTTTGGAGTAAAAAATGCCTATCGCGCCCAGCGTGCCCAGCACGGTGGAAACCGCCGCCGCCAGCACGGCGAGAATGACGGTGTCTTTGACGATGTTCATAATCTGCGCGTTGCCCACCAGCTGAACGTACAGGTCGAAAGAAAATCCTTCCCACACGCCCAGCGTCGTCGCCGGCGTGAACGAGAACACCACCAGCAGCAGAATAGGGGTGTAAATAAACAGCAGCCCGACGGCGAGAATAACGCCTTTAACAATTTTCTTTACCATATTCCCGCACCTCTCGAACCATTTTCTTCTTCCTTAAAGCCGCCCGTCGCCAGCATTGTGACAAATACTATGAGCAGCAGCACCAGCGATATCGCCGAGCCGAGGTTCCAGTCGTTTCTGGTGCCGAAGCATTCCTCGATGAGTTTGCCGATGATGGTGATTTGCCCCAGCCCCAGCGAATCGGTTATGACGTAGTTTGTCATGGACGGCAGAAACACCATCGTCACGCCCGACATGATTCCGGGCATGGAGAGCGGCAGCGTCACTTTGAAAAAAGTGGTGACGGGGCCGGCGCCCAGGTCTGTCGCCGCCTCGATGAGGCTCTTGTCCATTTTAATGAGCGTGGTGTACAGCGGAAGCACCATGAAAGGGAAAAAGTCGTACACCATGCCGAGTATCGTGTTGAAAAAGTTGGCCTGACCCAGCATGCCCGTGAGCCCGAGAAACTCGCGCAGGGCGTTGATGCGCAGCACGAAGTTTATCCACATCGGCAGCACAAACAGCATGAGCAGGACGTGCTTCTTTTTCATGTTGCTTCTGGCGAGTATAAAAGCGATCGGGTATGCCAGAAGCAGGCAGAACAAGGTCGTCAGCGCCGCTATGCCTATGCTTATGAGCAGGTTGGACATTGACGTCGAACTTGTGAAGAAGCGTATAAAGTTGTCAAAGGAAAACGCTCCGGTAGTTCTGTTCGTGAAGGCGTAGAACACGATGAACAGCAAAGGCAGCGCCACGAACATAACCATAAACAGCGCGTAGGGGATGATGAGCTGTTTGCGTGAAAAATGCAATTTCATTTCTGCTGCGCCTCCGGTTTAAGGGTGAGCCTGATTTTGTCCGGCGGAATTCTGACGCCGACGGTATCGTTTTCGTTCCAGAGATATTCGGTGTCGAGAACGTAGTCTTCCTCGTTTTCCGTCCTGACTATGACCTGATAGTGGTCGCCTTTGTATATAATGGAAATAATGCTGCCCACGGCGTTGGCTTCTTCTATGCTGTCGTCGATATCGACGTCTTTGAGAGAAACTTCCACGCTGACGTCAACGTCGGTAAGGTCAATCTTTTCGCCGTTTTTGGTGACGAGATATCCTTCTTCGTCAAGCGTTGAGCCCGGATACAGTTGCGTGACGTCGGCTTCGTATTCACCGTCGCCGAACACAACGGTGTTCTTTTTGGTGACGTATCCGTCGAATTTGTTGACGGTGAACTCCTTCGCCATGATGTGTATGGCGTCGGGCGCGATGTTTAGTCCGATTGTTTCGCCGGCTTTGCGCTCTTCGGTGCTCTGCACGGTAAACTCGTTTTTGCCCACCATGACGGTCATTTCGTAATGCATGCCCTTGAAGATACTGCTTGTGACGCTTCCGACCAGCTGGCCGCCTACGGCGTCGGTCATTATTATGTCTTCCGGCCGCACAACGACGTCGACATATTCGTTTTTGGCGAAATCGTCCACGCAGTCGAACGTCTGCCCCGCGAATTTGACTTTGAACTTGTCCGTCATCAGCCCCGAAAGAATGTTGCTTTCGCCTATAAAGTCGGCGACGAACACGTTTTTCGGCTCGTTGTACACGTCCATAGGGGTGCCGATTTGCTGAATGTTGCCGTCTTTCATGACGATGACGGTGTCGCTCATTGTCAGCGCCTCTTCCTGGTCATGTGTTACGTATATAAAGGTTATGCCCAGTTTGCGGTGCATTTCTTTGAGTTCGAGCTGCATTTCCTTGCGCATTTTGAGGTCCAGCGCGCCCAGCGGCTCGTCCAGAAGCAGAATTTCAGGCTCGTTGACTATTGCCCTGGCGATTGCCACTCTCTGCTGCTGCCCGCCCGACAGGGTGGAAATGTTCCTGTCCTCAAAACCTTCCAGGTCAACGATTTTCAGGGCGTTCTGCACCTTTTCGGCGATTTCGTCTCTCGTCAGTTTTTCAAACCGCTCGATTCTGTTGCCGTCCTCGTCTTCCAGCACGACGCGCGCCTTTTTGAGTTTGAGGCCGAACGCTATGTTGTCGTACACGTCAAGGTGCGGAAACAGCGCGTAACGCTGAAACACCGTGTTGATGGGGCGCTTGTGCGGCGGCAGGGCGGTTATGTCGCGCCCGCCAAGCAGAATCTGCCCTTCCGACGGCATTTCGAAACCGGCAATCATGCGCAGCGTTGTGGTTTTGCCGCAGCCCGACGGCCCGAGAAATGTGATGAATTCGCCTTTGTTGACGTAAAAATTGACGTTTTCAACGGCCAGAGTTTTGCCGTATGTCTTTGATACGCCGATAAATTCGATGATTTTTTCGCTCATTTGTAAAACCCCGCAGAATTTTATTGTTAAAAGTTAGGTGGGCTGGACACCCAGATGAACACGGCGTCGCGCTCCGACACGTTTTTGATGTTGTGCGCCTTGTCCGCCGTGAAATAAAAACTGTCGCCTTCTTTGCAGTCGATTTCCTTGTCGCCTATTATAAGGAGCACGCTGCCCGAAATGACGTAGCCGAACTCTTCGCCTTCGTGGGGCATGTCGTCGTCCGTTTCGCCTCCTGGGCTCAGCGTGACGAGAATCGGCTCCATTTCGTTTTTCTGGCTGTTGGTCACAAGCCACCTTATCGTGCAGTCGTCGTATTCCTTGACGAAGTGGTCTTCCGCACGAAAGACGATTTGCTCGTCGTCGTCGGCGAAAAACTGTTTCAGCGACGTGCCCAGCGCCTGCACGATGTCGTCCAGCGTTTCGATGGAGGGGCTGGTAAGGTCATTTTCCAGCTGGGAAATAAAACCTTTCGACAGTTCGCACCTGTCGGCGAGTTCTTCCTGTGTGAGGTTGCGTTTGAGACGCAACCGCTTGATTTTTGAACCTATCTGCATATTCCGCCTCTTGAAAATGTGTTGTTTGGTATTTGTAAACTCCCGGTTTAGCGTGTTTTGTATTTCTAAACCAAAAGTTTATTTTTGCTAAACAAGACAATTATATGAAAGAAGACGCATTTGTCAACTGTTTTAACGATGTTTTTCGGCGAAAGACAATATTTTTTTCCGGCATAGGAAAGGGCGCCGTCGGCGCCGTGAAAAATTTGATAAAGTACTTGCAAAAAGTCTTGAAAAAGGTTAATATAATACAAACAATATTTTAAAGTGGGCAGGAGTGTTGATATCCTCCGCCACCGTAAAACACGAGGCGTTGATTATGGCATTGAGTAAGGAAGAATATCAAAATTATGTCAAGATTTTGCAGGAAGAACTTATTCCTGCGTTGGGATGCACCGAACCTATCGCAATCGCGTACGCGGCGGCAAAGGCAAGACAGGTGCTGGGCTGCGAACCTGACAAGATTGTCGCAGAGTGCAGCGGCAACATCGTTAAAAACGTCAAGGGCGTAATCGTGCCGAACTCCGGCAATCTCATCGGCATAAACGCGGCGGCAATCGTTGGCGCGCTGGGCGGCGACGCCGACAGGGCTCTCGAAGTGCTGCATGACGTTTCGCCTGAGGTCATCAAAAGAACCAAAGAACTCGCTAAGACCGATTACTGCGAGGTCAAACTGCTGGAATCGACCCATACGCTGCATATCAAAATGCATTGCTATAAAGGCACTTCCAACAGCATGGTGGAAATCAGGGATTTGCACACGAATATCGTATGCATTGAAAAAGACGGCAAGAAAATTCACGTTCTCGCGAGCGACTCGGCGGCGACCGGCAAATATTACGGCGTAATGACCGACCGCAGCATTCTTAATCTCGGTGACATCATCGATTTCGCGAGAGAAGTCAAACTCGAAGATATACACGACCTCATGGCCAGGCAGATAGAAGATAACACGGCCATCTCCAACGAGGGGATGACGGGCAAATACGGCGTGGGCATCGGCCCGACTATTCTCGACGCCAACTGCCAGTCGGTATTCACCAAAATGAAGGCTTATACCGCGGCGGGCAGCGAGGCGCGCATGGGCGGCTGCATATTGCCGGTTATCACAAACAGCGGCAGCGGCAACCAGGGCATTACGTCCAGCATTCCGCTTGTTACATACGCCAGGGAAGAAGGCATTGACGAAGAAACCCTTTACAGGGCGCTTGTGCTTTCAAACCTGATGACCATTTACCAGAAATCTTACGTCGGACGTATGTCGGCTTTCTGCGCGGCGGTTTCCAGCGCCACGTCGGTGGCGGCGGCGCTCACCTTTATGGCGGGCGGCACCGATTGCCAGATCAGCCAGGCTATCCAGAACTCGCTCGCCAACGCGTCGGGTATCGTGTGCGACGGCGCAAAAGTCAGCTGCGCTGCCAAAATCGCCACGGCGCTCGATTCCGGCTTTTTGGCTCACCAGATTGCAATGAAAGGCCTGCAATACGAAGCCGACACGGGCATTCTTAAAATCGACGTCGACGATACCATCAAATCGGTGGGCAGAATGGCTGCCGAAGGCATGAGGACGACCGATATGGAAATTCTGGAAATCATGCTGGAAGAAGACAAAGGCACCAGTTTCTGCGAAAAAGACTGAACGTTTTTACGGAAAATCAAATAAAGGCAAAGCGTCCCCGTCGGGGACGCTTTTTTGTTAAAAAGAATGAAAAAAACCGCCCGGAAAGGGCGGTTTTTTTGAGGAGATTTTGAAAAGACAAATTCGCGTTGTCTTATGCTTTGTCGTTCGAGCCGAGCACGTTGATTATTTTGTGCTTGACCATTTCTTTGATGGCGGTTCTCGCCGGGGCAAGATACTGGCGCGGGTCGAAATGTTCCGGATGTTCGGCAAAATGCTGTCTTATGCAGGCGGTGATGGCAAGGCGGATATCGCTGTCGATATTGATTTTGCACACCGCCATGGAAGCGGCTTTTCTGAGCAGTTCTTCCGGCACGCCCTGTGCGCCTTTGACGTTGCCGCCGTATTGGTCGATGAGGTCTACAAATTTCTGCGGCACGCTGGAAGCGCCGTGCAAAACGATAGGGAAGTCAGGCAGGCGTTTTTCCACTTCTTCCAGAATATCAAAGCGCAGTTCCGGCTTGCCTTTGAATTTATACGCCCCGTGCGACGTGCCTATGGCGATTGCCAGACTGTCGACGCCCGTGCGGGAGACAAATTCCTGAACCTCGTCCGGGTCGGTGTATTGATGGCTGTCGCTCACGACATGCTCTTCTATGCCGGCGAGTTTGCCGAGTTCCGCTTCCACAACCACGCCGTGGTCGTGCGCGTATTCCACAACCTGCCTTGTCAGTTTTACGTTTTCTTCAAACGGCATGTGGCTGGCGTCAATCATAACCGAAGTAAATCCGTTGTCCACGCAGTCTTTGCACAGTTCGAAACTGTCGCCGTGGTCGAGATGGAAGGCTATCGGCAAATCGCTTTCGATAGTGGCGGCTTCCATGAGTTTTTTGAGATAGGTCACGTTGGCGTATTGTCTGGCGCCCTTGGAAACCTGCAAAATCAGCGGCGAACGGGTTTCCATGCCCGCTTCCACAATACCCTGGATGGTCTCCATATTGTTGATGTTGAACGCGCCGATGGCGTATCCGCCGTCATAAGCCTTTTTGAACATTTCGGTTGTCGTAACCAATGGCATAAGTACCACCTCCGATAAACTTTGTGTTGTTTTTATTATTGTATCGTAAATAAAAACAAAATTAAAGGGGGTTTGTGAAATTTTTTTGTATGTTTTGAGTAAATTTACCGTAAAACCCGCCGCCGGACGGAAAAAATAAAAAAAACTCCCCCTGAAAAGGGGAAGCGGAAAATTTTTGCGGACGCGCGGCGGGGCGTCAGGCGTCGTTTTTGGCGTCTGCTCTTTCTTTATTATATAAATCTGCTCTTTCTTTATTATATATGCGCGGAAGCACGGTTTCGTTTTCTCTTTGCGCCAGCGCCTGCACATAGCCCAATGTGCGGTATTTGTCGTTTTCGTCAAGTTTGCGGAATTCATCCAGCAGTTCTATTTCGGTTTTCGGCCGCGCCTCTCTTTCATCGGCAATGCTTCTGCCAATCACGCTGTCTACCGACGTTCCGAAAAAATCGGCAAGTTTGACAAGGTCGTCGATACTCGGTTAGGTTTTGCCTTGTTCCCAAGATGAAATGCAGGCGCGGGTGCGGTTTATCGCCGCCGCCAGGTCTTTTTGCAAGACGTCCCTTTCCTCTCGCAGTTCTTTTAGTTTTATCACGTTCACGTCCGTAAAACAACTGCTCTATCTTGCCAATAAAAAGTAACATTTTATTGCTTTTATGTCTTGACAAGCAATAATTTATTGATTATAATTCAAGAAAAGCAATGAAATATTGCTTAAAAACGCGCTTTGGCGCCGGCGCGAAACAAAACGGAGCCCGCCGCCTGTCGAGCAGTAGTGCGGCAAAAGGTCTTTTTTGACCCAAAATTTATAGGAGGAATCTATGAAAAAGAAACTTTTGACAGTGCTTTTGGCAGTTGTTATGGTTTTCGGTGTTTTCAGCCTCACCGCTTGCGGCGCTGGCACTAACCCGGACGAAGAATACAACTACTATGGCACCAAGTACGAGTTGGATGGCGACGTTAAAATAGAAGCCGCTACCTTCCAGGGCGTGTACAAAATGTTCACTACCGCGGGTAACTTCCTGCTCTACGTCGACAGTGAGTCGGATGGCGCCGCTGCCAGATTCCAGGCAATCAACAAACTTGCCCAGGAATGGGATGTGACCATCTATCACTTCAACCCTGACCTCACCGGCGGTTATGACACCACTGTGAGCGCCAACATCATTAAAGCGCTTCCTGAAACCGTAAAGGGTAGTAACATTGTAACCGTCCAGGATACTTTGACCGCTATCTCCAAGAAAGAAGCGACCGAATGGACTGACAACACTCTGTACGGCATCTCCGGCGCTGAAAGCACTACCAGCGACGGCACAACCGTAACTTATAACGGTAAAATCGCGGGTTCTGCTTCCTATGACAAAGGCGCTTTGGCGATTGCTTCCGTAGCGCTCAGAAAACCTAGTTACGCACAGTATGGCGACCCTAAGAACCCTGTGCCTGAAATGTACAACACCGGCAACATCAACACCATGAACCTGTTTGCCGACAACAGACTGCACATGTACAACGATGACGGCACCGACGCTTTCCTCGATGAAAAGACCGACGTGTATGTGACCGTTGCCAACTACGCGCAGTTCGCTTATCTCATGAATAACAACGACGGTTACTTCGCTGTGTTCTTCGGCGGCACCTGGTGCCCTAACACCCAGGCTATCGCAATGCTGACCAACGACCTGGCTAAAGACTACGGCATCAGCAAAATCTACATGTTTGACCCACGTCTTGACAACGGCACTAAAATTGACGCTGCCAGCAAAACAGAAGTAGACGGTGCTGAAACAAATGTAATAGTTGAAAACAGCGCTTACCTTGCTTCCAACCTCAACACCAGAAACAGCGATATTGCTGCGCTGACGATTGCTAGTGCGAAAGGCATTCTTGATGACGTTGAAGTCACGTATGCCGAAAGTGCTACTATTGACCAGCTTGCTCAGTTGATTCTGGACCATAAAACAGAAGTAGCCGCTTATGAAGAAAACGGCAAAAAGCCTTATGAAGCCTATGGCGCGTTTACTTCGCTTGATCAAGTTAAAGAGAAACTTGACGGCGGCAGATACAACTACGCTCACGTTTACGCCAAATTCTTGAATGAATATCTGCCTGAATATGAATCCGAATGGAACTACAATGTGGAATTCACCATCGGCGGTAAACAGTACACCAAGATGTGCGTTCCTAACATGATGATGTTCAACGGCGAAGATGAAGGCAAAGCCGAACTCGTAGGTCTGGCTGAAGCTGAATACACTTACGCCAACACCAGCGTTGAAGGCAACCCACAGAACGTTGAGTGGACTAACGCGATCAAGGCGATCTTTGACCAGAACCCTTACGCTTACTATGCTCCGCTCCCTGACGCGGTAGAAGAAACCGAAGAAGAAGCCGGCGGCGAAAGCGCTGCTGCGCCTTCCGCTCCTGCTGCCGGCGCGGGTGGTTGCTGATTAACATCGTGTTGCACCGCTGACACGGCTTTAAGCGAATCATACTGCTCATTTGTGTAACATATTGTTTTCCTATAATTCAAATTGTTACTACAATTTTTCGCCGAAAGTCGGGTCTTACGGTTAAACAAATTTAACGGACGGAGAAATCCGTCCGTTACTTTTATAAGTCGCGTGTGTTTTTGCACACGCGACTTGTCTGCGGCGTTTAATCTGTCGGGCTAACCCTCTGTCGTGATATAAGCGCCATATCTCGCTTACGCTTCGATATGTCGCTTGTTCAAGGCGTTTAAT
>ERZ1643246.4663-NODE-4663-length-10627-cov-6.886966_pt1 | contig 10627 bp, 5 predicted proteins | sample MGYA00579265_ERZ1643246 | MGnify/ENA primary metagenome ERZ1643246 (study PRJEB29033, sample SAMEA4952261) | chicken gut metagenome | biome: Broiler Chicken; feature: Gastrointestinal Tract; material: Caecum | place: Ireland | collected 2018 | study: Broiler...
GGGAACATATTCTACAAGTTATTTTACCGTGAACGGCAAAATAGCTTATTGCCTCGAATCACCAAAGGATACTCCGCCAAGTGCGGATTACGTAGCAACTGTCCTGGAGACAAACGCTAACCTCCAAAAAGTCTTATACTATGGCTATGGCGGGCCGGGCGATATCTCGGCTTCACTTTTACCGGGACTGAGCAACAATCTAAAGTACATCTATACCCATATCGCAGCTTCATATGCTTACATTGGTAATGACGGTTTCTACGGCTGCTCATATGATGCATTGGTGGCTGACGGTGTGATAGATTACATTAATAAGCTGCTTTCGCAAGAGACGCCTCCAACAGCAGCGATAAGCCTTTCATCAGATTATGAGAAGGCTTATTTGGAAGATGATCTTCAGAGAACGAAAGTGATTCAGCTTAACGGTGATCACAGGAATTATATTACTGTAAATGTGCCCGCAAATGTTACCTACCATAATGACAGCAACAGCTCATCTCAGACAGGTGGAACTGTCAGGATCTATGGTGGAACTAAATTCCATTTTACTGCACCGAAAACAGTAACTGGATTATGGGAAACCGGCAGCCTTAAAGGTCAGATTGGTTCTCAGTGGAAGACACTTGTAATTGCCGGCGATACATATCAGGATATTGGGTATGGAGATTTTATTGAAGAGAAAGCAAATTCTGTTCAGTTCTCCATTAAATGGCTTGATCTTGCAAGAATTACGCTTACCAAACGGGATGCTGAATCCAATGTAAATCTTTCAGGCGCAGTTTTCGGAGTCTATAAAGATGAAGCGTGTACAAGTCTTATCACAACAATGCCTGAAACAGACGAAAATGGTTCCTCATTCGTAGAATTTACGAAAACACAGGAAACCGTCTATCTCCGGGAGATAACTGCCCCAACGGGATACCGTCTGAACACCGCAGCATATAACGTTAAACTTGTCGCCGGCGGTAATACGGACATCACTGTTACAAATACTGAACAAAAGGGCCGTATTACGATCCATAAGATAGGCGAACGACTCACTTCCATTGAGGATGGAAACCCGCTAAATTTTGTTTATGATAATTCTGCATATGCCGGAGCTGTATATAAGATTTATGCTGCAGAAGATATCATAAGCCAGGACAAAACTACATTGATCTACCAGAAAGATACTCTTGTAGAAACCTTAACGACTGGTGAAGATGGCAACGCGACATCTTCTGATTTATATCTCGGTAAATACCGTATCGTAGAAGTAAAAGCACCAGAAGATCTGACCATTGGAAAAGATGAAAGTGAGACGACCCAGGAGGTTACTCTTGAATATGCCGGACAGGAAGTAGAACTCTCACAGGTATCTGCGGAATATGATAACGCTCGTCCGGATATCAGTGTAAAGGCAGTCAAAAAGTCAGCAAACGATAACGTGACACTGTCGGGCGCAGAGTATGGGCTTTATGCCGGTGAAGATATCAGTATCAACGGAAGTACTGCATTACAGAAAGATGCGCTGATCGAGACTGTTATTTCAAATGAAGACGGAGTAGCAGCATTTACGGCAGACATTCCAATCGGTCATAAGTATTATATCCGTGAAATTACAGCCCCGGATAAGTATTATATGTCAGATGAAAAATACGAATTTACATATTCCTATAAAGATGACAGTACATATGAGTATGTATTTTCTCATGAATTTAGCAATGAAGAAGTTCGTGCAGAGATTCATATTAATAAAATCGACAAAGAAACACATGATTTTATCAGTCAGGGAGATGCAACTCTTGTAGGAGCCGAGTATGGTCTGTTTGCGGCAGAGGATATAGAGCATCCAAACAAGAAATCAGATCCCGTATATAATAAAGGGGATCTGGTTGCGAAGGGAAAAATTGATGAAAACGGTCAGCTTGATTTTACAAACCTGTATCTTGGCAAGTACATCGTGAAAGAACTGACACCTTCAGAAGGCTATCTGCTTGATCCGACCGAGTACCCGGTTGATGCAGCCTATGAGGGACAGGAAGTTAAAATTGTCCATCGAGATGTGACAGTTCATGAAACAGTTAAGAAGCAGCCGTTCCAACTGATTAAAGTCGGTTCCGATGGTGAACAGACAGAGGCTGACCTTCTTGAAAGTGCAGGATTCAAGATTTATCTGATCAGTTCTCTGAAAGGTGTACAGGATGGGACCATCAAGCCAGATGAGAATGGCAACTACACCCCGGAGCAATTCCGTGACTATGACTTTACAGAGGAAACAACCGCTCTGGATTATTCTGAAGACAGCAACGGTGTACCGATGGAAGAAATATTCACAGACAGCAAAGGATATGCGCAGAGCAAGGAACTTGCCTATGGTAAATATGTGGTCGTCGAATCTACAGTTCCTGAAAACTATAGTCCGATTGATCCATTTATAGTAACCATTAATGAGGACAGCCGTGAACCGCAGCAATGGCGTGTGTTTATTGATTATGAATTTACAGCGCTGCTGAAAATATACAAAATAGACGGTACGAGCAAACTTCCGGTACTCCACAGTGGCGCGACCTTTAAGATCTATGACATGGATAATGGGGAATATGTTACACAGTATACGCATTATCCTGAGCTTGTTGAACATACAGAATTTACAACATCAGACAGCGGTTATCTTCTGACACCGGAAGAGCTCCCCGCTGGTCATTACAGGATAGAAGAGGTATCTGCACCAGAAGGATATGTAAAAGCTGATCCTATCGAAATTACACTCGCTTCTGACACAGCATATGAAGTTGAGCCGGAAACTGGTGCGATTATTATCACTATGGATTACGAAAATGCGCGCCAGACGGGAACACTACGCATCCAAAAAACAGGCGAAGTACTTACAGGATATACGTCTGAAGAGAAAAGTCTTCTCCGGCGTTTTGGCGAATTCTTAAAGATCGTAGATGAGACAGAGCCTGTCTATGATTTTACATATGCAATGGGCAGCGTGGAAGGTGCAGAATTTGCTATTTACGCAAATGAGAATATCTACTCTCCAGATTACCAGACCGACGAAGAGGGAAACCGAATCGTCCTTTATACCAAAGATGAACTCGTAGCTACAATCCGAACAGATGCTGAAGGAATGGCCTCGCTTTCAGACCTTCCTCTTGGCAAGTACCGGATTGTGGAAACAGTTGCAGGGAATGGCTATGTGCTAAATGATGAAATTCAGGAATTCGAACTTGAATATGCCGGCGACGAAGTAGAAGTCGTATATCATGACAGTGCATACGAAAACGAGCGGCAGAAAGTACAGATTCAGATTAATAAGCTGGATGCCGGCACACAGGAACCGGTAGCAGGCGCAGAGTTCGGCTTGTATGCAGCAGAGGATATTCTTGCAGTAGACGGCAGCGTTCTTGTACCTGCAGAAACACTGATCGAAACTGCTGTATCAGATGAGAATGGACTTGTTACATTCACCAAAGATCTGCCGATTGCGCATTACTATGCTAAAGAGGAAAAAGCGGCAGACGGGTATGTACTGAATGATGAGGTGATTGACTTTAATCTCGAATATGCCGGCCAGGATACAGCAACCCTGCTGGCTACAGCAGACGTATCCAATGACTATACCAAAGTCGAAATCAGCAAAGTCGACATCGGTGGAGAAGAAATCCCCGGCGCCAAACTTGAAATTCGTGATTCTGACGGAAATACAATTGAATCATGGACCTCTGACGGTACACCACATATGATTGAACGCCTGAAACCGGGCGATTATGTACTCGTAGAGACGCAGGCTCCAGATGGGTATGAAATAGCTGAAGAAATTCCATTTACAGTCCTCGAGACAGGTGAAATCCAGAAAGTACAGATGGTAGATGAGTATGAAAAAACGGGAACAATCTCTGTGCAAAAAGTTGGGGATATGCTTACCGGAACAACAACTCACGATTCTGATTTCGGTGACATCTACCGAATGGAGTACGAGAAACGCTCTTTACCTGGTGTAGAGTTTACAATCTACGATGAGAACGGCGATGTAGCTGATGTGATCACGACGACTGAAGAAGGTATTGCCACGTCAAAAGAACTGGAACTTGGAAAATATACCTTGGTCGAGACAAAAACTCCTGCCGGATTAGCCATGACACATGAGGAATACGAAGTCGTTCTGGAAAAAGATGCCGAAAACAAGGTAGTTGATGTTAGTCTGGATATCGAAAATGATGTTGTCGATACGGAAATTAACGTATATAAGGTCGGCGAGATGATTAATCCGGAAAATGGCACTTTCGGATACGGTGAAAAACCGCTGGAAGGCGTATATTTTGGTATTTACACGAATGAGGATATTAAAGATTACCGCGGAGAAACAGCCCTTGCGAAAGACAGTCTGATCGGAGTCATTAAGACAAATGAGGATGGTAAGGCTACTTTAAAGGGAGCACTTGTATCCGGACACTACTATTACAAAGAACTCCAGACAGTAGAGGGATTTATTCTTGATAAAGAAAAGCATGAATTTGAGCTTACCCTGGAGAATGAGCCCCTTACAGTATTCGACGTAAATAAAGAGAATCCTGCTTTGAATATGCTAATGAAAGCCAAGGTGTCATTGATTAAAGTAGATGCCGGCGATGAATCTAAGAAGTTATCAGGAGCAGAATTTGAATTGTTTACGGAATCCGGTGAGTCACTTGGAACATATATCACTGATGAGAACGGTGAAATAAATATTACGGATCTTGGCTATGGTAATTATTACTTCAAAGAGAATAAAGCTCCGAACGGTTACCAGAAGCTTGCTGATCCGATCCAGATCACTATGAAAGGTGAAGATGTCACGATTACCTGCCGCAACAATGTCATTCCAAAACTCGGATTTGAAGACAGTAACTTCAAACTTGCTGTCGGGGTCCTTGTAGTTGGAGTCATTGCAATCGGAACCGGAACTTTCGTCTATTATAATAGGAAGAAAAAGAACAAAAGCAGCAAAGAAGAGAACTAATTAATTATTGCGGTGCAGGAGAGTAATCCCTGCACCGTTTTTAAAGGAGGAATTTATATCAGAAAGAAGAAAAAACGTATACTGCCCCTAATAGTTTTAGCGGTAGCAGTAGTATTGCTTCTTGCAATAGTAAATTATATCTATCGCCAACCCTATGAAGAGGCGGAAAAGAGAAACAACTATGAAAATGAATTGATTGACGAATACTTAGACGAAAGCGATGATCCGGTGACAGACACGGAATCTCCAGAAGAATCGGTAGAATATATGTATAGTGACATAGGGAGCTATTCTTTTCGGGGAAATATTGACAGTATCCTTGTAATTGACAAAATTAATCTTAAAAAGGCTGTAATCCGCGGCACTACAATAGAAGATAATGACTACAATCTGTCTCTCTATTATTTTGTTACTGCGGATCTTTCTACTACACTGGATGGCAACTATATCATATATGGGCACAGCTCTCAGGTTTACGGACACAGCTTTAACCGGTTAGATGAGCTCCAGATAGGAGATACTTTCTATCTTTTCCAAAACGGAGTCCGATATAATTACAAAGTGGAAGCTGTCGATCGGGCTCTGCGATCAGAAAGTCAGCCCTATTTTCCGGATTTGGAAAAACGTGTAACGCTTGTATCATGCGAAAAGCATCTTGCAGAAGGATACAGCGAAAAAAGAGTAATTATTGTACGGGCTGTTCGAGTTGATTAAAAGTCGTGCGTTTCAAGAATTATCGGAAAGGAATTGTTTCCTTATAAATTCCTTAGATTTGTCCTCTATACTCCTTCTTGCAGAAAAAAACAGACTTTTTCTGTGGGAAGGAGTAATTATTATCATGAGAAATCTTATCTTAGAAACTAAGTCACTGACAAAGGGATTCCGAGGACAGCAGACACCTGCTCTGGATCAAGTCTCTTTACGAATCCCGGAAGGCTGTGTCTACGGGCTGCTGGGACCCAATGGAGCAGGAAAATCGACGCTGCTCAAGATCATCACCGGAATGATGCGTCCGGACTCAGGAGACGTACTCTATAATGGAAAGCCCTGGACAAGGGAATGTCTGAAAAGCACTGGAGCGCTGATTGAGACGCCGCCCATCTACGGAAACCTGACGGCAAAAGAGAACCTGCTCGTCCGCACCACTGCCCTTGGGCTCCCAAAATCCAGGATTGAGGAAGCGCTTGAAATCGCAGGCCTTCCCGATACAGGCAAGAAAAGGGCTGGACAGTTTTCCCTGGGGATGAAACAGAGACTTGGAATTGCAGCTACGCTTATCTCGCACCCCTCTTTTCTGGTGCTGGACGAGCCCACCAACGGGCTAGATCCTTTCGGTATACAGGAACTTCGAGAGTTAATTAAAAGCTTTCCGGAAAGAGGGATCACAGTGCTAGTATCTAGCCATATCCTAAGCGAGGTGGAGCAGACGGCGGACCACATCGGAATCCTCGCCGGTGGGAGACTGGGTTATCAGGGCGGGATGCCGCCTCAGGGGCATCTGGAAGAAATGTTCATGAAAATCGTGGCGAAAAGCAGAAAAGGAGGGGAACTATAATGAAACTGTACGTGGCAGAAAATCTGAAATATAAGCATACATTTACCGGGAAGTTATGGTTTTTGATGCAGGCTTTGACCCTGCTTCTAGCATACGGGATTTCCCGGGGCAACGGGATCAATTCGGCATACAATTGGTGGTATATACTAATGTTACCAGGAATGGTTACATTGTTTACCTGCCTTGTGGGAGAAAAGGACAGGAAGATGAAGAACCGGGCTGTCCTTACACTTCCCGTGCAGATGGGAAGAATCTGGGACGCGAAGATTCTGGTCAGTATAAAAGCACTTTTCTTCGCAAATTTGTTTGGTGCTGTTGCTAATCTGGTGCTTGCCTTGTATTTGCTCCCTGCTGTCTGGATACCCCAGATGCTTGAGATATCGCCTTTGCAGATTGCAGCTGCTGCAGCAGTTATGACAGTAACAACCCTTTGGCAGATCCCGTTCTGCCTGTGGCTGAATCAATGCTGGGGAATACTCCCAACACTAATCGTCAACCTGATTCTGAACGCTTCAGGAACATTGATGGCGGTCACTCCCTACTGGCTTCTCAATCCTTGGGCAATCCTTCCCCGGTTGATAGTCCCAATCATCGGGATCCTTCCAAACGGGCTGCTCGCTGTACCGGAGAGTATGACCTATACTCCAGGGATTACAGATACAAGTTCGATCCTGCCAGGTGTTCTTGTCACTTTAGCATGGTTTGTCATTCTTTGGGGAGCCTCAAGACTCTGGTATAAAATAAAGGGGGCGCAGACGGTATGAGAAATTTTTTGAAACTTATGAAAAGCGAAGGGATTAAGATACAACACACAACGCTCTTTTGGATTCACTTAATCCTACCACTCGTAGGAGCAGCAATATTTTTGTGGTACTACAGCTTTGCAAGCTGGGACAGCATGAATAAGATCCAAGCGTACCTGCAGATTGTCTCCTGTATCTGGCCGTTCCTCTGTGGAGTAATCTGTAGTATATCAGAAGAAATAGAAGCTGACTCCGGATACCAAAACTTTTTCTGCCTTTCAAGAAGAAAGTTCCAGGCTTTTTTGTCTAAATGGTGCTTTCTGATGTTGATCGGACTTTTCTCTTGTCTGATCGCAATCGTGGGGTTTGCACTGATCTACGGGCTGTTCCCCGGTGGGAAGGTGTATACTCTTGTGGTGTATCTGGAAGAAGCAGCAGTCATCTGGAGTGGACAGTCTATAGTCTATCTTATCCATCTCGTATTGGCGTTTACTTTCGGAAAAGGCGTGTCTATCGGAATCGGAATCCTTGGAACTCTAAGCGCTTTTCTTATGTTAACCGGAATGGGGGATGGAATCTGGATGTTTTTCCCGTGGAGCTGGAGTGGCAGGATCTGTTCCTATCTGCTATTATATATAGCGGGAAAAAACAGAGGGGCTGAAATCAATCCAATTATTATATATGAACTGGGAATCTGCCTTGTGGTGTTCCTGATCCTAACCACCGCGGCATTTCTCTGGTTTTGGAGATTTGAGGGAAGAAGGGCGCAGTCTGAGTGAGCCGGTGACAGAAAGAAGGAGGAAATAGAGAAATGGGAGCACGAATACTGGCAGTGGATGATGAAGAAGGAATCCTGCGGCTCTTAAAACGGGTGCTGGAGCGGGACGGAAACGTGGTTGATACCGTGTCAGATCCGGCGCAGCTCCTTAATGGGGAGAAAGGAACGGGGCAGTATGACCTAATCCTTCTGGATGTGATGATGCCCGAAATCGACGGTTTCACGCTGTTGGAAATGATGCGGGATGAGATCGACTGTCCTGTCCTCTTCCTAACCGCCAAAACTGCCGAGGAGGATCTGATGAAAGGGTTTGGTTTGGGGGCTGACGACTATATCCGTAAGCCCTTCGGAATCGGGGAACTTCGAGCCAGAGTAGAGGCACATCTTCGCCGGGAAAAACGTGAGAAGAAACATGCGGTAGCAGTGGGAAACCTAAGGTTCCAGCTTAGAGAGAAACGGATAGTGTACGAAGGGAATACGGTTCCGCTTACATCGGGTGAGTATGAGATCTGCGAGTATCTGGCGCTTCATCACGGTCAGGTATTCTCAAGAGAGCAGATTTACGAGCATGTATACGGATATGACAAAAATGGTGATGACTCCGCAATCACGGAACATATAAAAAATATCCGCGCAAAGTTCCGGAAACTTGAGCTCTCTCCGGTAGAAACTGTGTGGGGAATTGGCTACCGTTGGAAGGAATAAACGCTATGGCGAATCCAGATATAGAGTAGATGCAAAAAGGTGTGGCAGATCTGGTGCTAACAATGGCAGTGAAAGAAGGAACATGATGAAACAAAAAGTGAGCAGGACAAGAAAATTAAGTTTATATATGGTATTTATCCGGTATTTGCTCCGATTCTGCGTATTGACGGTAATCCTTGTAGCAGGAACGCTGATTGTTTATTCAACGCTAGTAAATAGCGGAATCATCCGGCTACCCACCTATGAACAGAGCCAGATTGAAGAGGCAACAGATAAAATCAAGGCGGGAGGAAACGAAGCGGCATTACTTCCAGATAGCTGTACATTCGGCGTCTATGATCCTGAAGGAAGTTTTCTTTACGGTACATTTGAAGGAAAAGAACAACAGGACGGATGGAATAGGTGGAAGAGCGGAGATACCGGAGCGTTTTACAATATTTTCTACAGGAGCATAGAGAAAAATGATGGGAATCTGGTGATCGTCAGGTACGAGATGGTAGCAAAATTCACGAATCCGTCTCTTCGGGCGGTGTTCCCGAATGCAGAACTTTTAATCCTCTTTGCCGGGTTGCTCCTTTTTCTGTCACAGGCAGCACTTACTGCCCGGAGCTTCGGGAGATATCTGAAAAGACGTCTGGATACATTGACAGAGATAGCAGCAAAAGTGGGCGGAGAAGATTTGGAATTTGAACGGGAATATTCAGACATCCGCGAAGTGGATGATGTATTGGGAGCACTCTTTAAGATGAAGGAAGCTCTACAAAGATCCCTGAAGGAACAATGGGAGTCTCGGATGCAGAAGCAGGAACAGATTGCAGCTCTCGCTCATGACATAAAGACTCCTCTGACAATCATCCGGGGGAATGCAGAATTGATGCAGGAAACGGAAAATATGGAAGAAATCCGCGAGTGGGATCAGGAAGTACTTGACAATGTGGTGGAACTAGAACGGTATCTTGCGGTACTCCAAAAGGCGGTCAGAGCATCTGAGCAGAAAACAGGGCAAGATGAAGTGAACCTGACTCCCTCAGGAAATAGGGAACAGAAGGAACGGTTTCCCGCCGGCCCCTTTCTGGAAGAAGTACAGAAAAAGGCAGATGCGCTTGGAAGGAGAAAAAACCTGATAGTAGATTGTGCATTTCCTTCGGAGGAGTTTATAATTCAGGGACGGCAAGGATTTCGTGATGAGCTGATACGAGCTGTGGGAAATGTGCTCACCAATGGAGTAGATTACTGCCCAGATGGGGGCAGACTCGAGATCCGTGCGGAACGGATCAAGACAGGAGAATTACTCCAGATAACGGTGACAGACAGCGGTCCTGGATTTTCCGAAGAGGCTCTACGGCGCGGCACCGAGCAATTTTATCAAGCGGATAGAAGCCGCACAGATAAGAGGCACTATGGTATGGGACTCTATATCGCCCGGTCCGTGTTGGAAGAAAACGGCGGTGCACTAGAGCTTAAGAACAGCCAAAAAGGCGGTGGTGAGGTACGAATATATGTGTCCGGCTTGACGAGCTTTTTAGATATGGATAAAACAGTAGAAGATTGATCCGCTGACCGGCGGATAGCAGGATATATCTTTTTCTCTCCTCGTATCTGCAGGAGTGTATATAATCGCACCGTAGCCATGCAGCTCCTATGCCTGTTGCTTTCTTAACTGTAAACTTTTATATATCCGTAAGCTTGCGTCAACTATGAGTACAAATTATACACTTCATGGCGTTTACTTTATGGCCTCAATCCGTTATACTTATTACATAAATCATTATTGTATATCATCAGTAGCATAAGTTACCGAAAAAAGTGTAATCCCTGGAAACAGGTTTCTTTTACAGCCTGCATGAAAATGCAGGTTT
>ERZ1643246.4665-NODE-4665-length-10621-cov-18.989021_pt1 | contig 10621 bp, 11 predicted proteins | sample MGYA00579265_ERZ1643246 | MGnify/ENA primary metagenome ERZ1643246 (study PRJEB29033, sample SAMEA4952261) | chicken gut metagenome | biome: Broiler Chicken; feature: Gastrointestinal Tract; material: Caecum | place: Ireland | collected 2018 | study: Broiler...
ACAAAAAAATTACGGACTTTTTTTAATTAAACATAGGCAAACTTGGGTTTTATCACAATATTAAAAGATTTTATAGACGATTTTTTAGTTGAAAATATAATTCATTAAATTCCTTACCTCTTTCATTATAGCTATGATATTGATCATATGAGGCAAACATAGGTGAATACAAAATTATTTCATTGTCTATTCTTTTTATATAGGCACTTCTTAGGGCATCCTCTAAGGTATTAAACACAAGACATCTTATATTTTTATTTTGAAAATAGTTTTTTATTTTATCTTTTGTTTGACCATAGGCATAAACACATATTAATTTTTTAAGATTATCATCATCAATTTTTATATCCATAAATCTATCGTAACCGCCACAAATTAAATGTATTTTATCTAAAGAGCTTATAGCCGCATTTGTTGATGCACAATTTGTACTTTTAGCATCATTATATACATATTTGTCGATTTTATTAAGTCTATATTCTACATCTTTAAAATCCTTTAATATTTTACAGGCCTTTTTTATACTAAAATTCATAATCGAAATAACAGATAAAACAGCTAAATAATTTTCTACCTTATGCCTACATTTTAAATCTTCCTTTTTTAATTTAAAAATTCTTTTATTTTTAAAATAAATATAATCATTTAATACATAAATCCTATTTATCGTACTATTATAGGAAAAGCCTATAGGTGTAGATAAAATCATTTTATGTAAGCCGCTTAAATAAACATTATCTGTATTATAAATTGTATAACGATTAAAACTTTGTTTTAAAGCTAGATTTAATTTTGCATCTACGTAATTTCGCATATTTAGATGATGATCAAGGTGACACATATCAATATTTAGTAAAACACTTATATTACAATCCAAAGTATTAATAGCCTCAAGCTGAAAGCTTGACATCTCTACTATAAATATTTCTGCATCTTTATTATCTACAACTGCATCACAAATGCTATAGCCTATATTGCCACAAAGGACAACTCTATATTTATGCTTTAAAATTTGATATAACATTGTACAAACTGTTGTCTTACCATTTGAACCTGTTACCCCAATCATATATACTCTTCTAAGTACGTAAGCTAATTCAATATCAGAAATAACCTTACCATGAATATTTTTAAAGCATGAATCATATAAAGGTATGCCTGGAGCCTTGACAATATAATCATATTCTCCCTCGGTAATTTCATTTTTATCAAAATAATCAAAATCTATACTTGAATCCTCTAGTAATCTTTTACAGCCATTATTTGCAACACCCTTGCCAAGCAATAATATTTTCACCATAATCACCATCTAAATATATGCAAATAAATAAAAAAATACACCATTAGATGTATTTAAAAAAAGCTTATTATGTATTCTATTAATAACTTAAGACCGATTCCAATTAGGATTAAGCCTCCAAATATGGTTGCCTTATTAGAAAATTTAGTACCAAATTTTTTCCCAATCATAACAGCTACAACGCACAAAAGGCTTGTTATAACAGCAACAAGGGCAAAAGTTACATATGCCTCTAAATATGAACTTCCAACGTAAATTATCCCTACTGTAAGAGCATCTATAGATGTAGCAATGGCTTGAATGATAATAGTTTTAATCGATAATGATTTAGCTTCCTCCTCATCATTATGAAATGATTCATAAATCATTTTCCCACCAATAAAGGCTAAAATTAAAAAGCCAATTATTGGAACCAAATTATCAATCCATTTTTCAAATAGTGAGCCAAATAAATAGCCAATTAATGGCATAACTCCCTGAAAAATACCAAACATTAATACGATAAAAATCATTTTTCTTTTGGTCATCTTAGGCTCGACAAGTCCATTACTCATACTAACGCAGCAAGCATCCATAGCAAGCGAAACACCTAAAAAAATACTTTGAATAATCCAAATCATGCTTATCCTCCATCATAATAAAAAAAAGATATGCAACTAAGCATACCACAAAAGACAAAAAGTATAGCTTAGTGCTATACTTAAGTCTTGTCATTTAAGATAAACCAGGCTAAAGCCAGTATGTTGATTTATCGCGTTACCGCCGACTACTCCCTTAAGATAGTAAAATGATATCATATGATTTTACTATTGTCAATTTAAATTAGAAAAAAGATAGCTATAGCAATAATTATAACCTCTAATATATAAAACAATAGATCTACTTCTACCTCTTTAAACCCTATGGCCTCAAGATGGTGATGAAAAGGAGCCATTTTAAATAATCTCTTACCTTTAGTTTTTTTAAAATAAATTACTTGCAAAATAACAGAAATGGTTTCAAAGATTATAATTGAAGCTAAAAATATAAATAACAATAAATTATCCAAATAAATTCCTAGCATAGCATAAAAAGCACCTAAAAATAAGGAACCAGTATCGCCCATAAACAAAAATGCTTTAGGATAATTAAAACACCAAAAGACAAACACACAGATATCTACACATATAATCATATATAATAAATTAAATTCATTTTTGTTTATACAAATTATTATAAATGGAATAGATATTAAAAGCGATAATCCACTTAATAAACCATCAATTCCATCTGTTAAGTTAAAAGCATTTGTAGATGAGGTTAAGACCAAAAGCATTAATAAACCAAAAGACCATTTTAAATCTATCGTAAAATTAAATAATGATATGGTTGTATCTAAATTTAAAGATAAGTACATGAAAAAAGATACTGCAGCAATAATAACCTGTAATAATAATTTTAACGAAGGCGGAATTCCCTTGTTACTATGCTTAATTATTATTAATAAATCGTCTACAAGGCCTAATAATCCATACATCAAAATTGTAAGAACTATATTTAGTGTCTTTCTATCATAATTTAAAAAAAACAAAGGTAATATCATAAAGATGATACCACCCATCGTTATTGTTCCTGACTTACTCTTATGGCTTTTAGGTCCTTCATCGCGTTCATATTGCTTAATTCTTTTAAAATTTCTAATATATAAAGAATATAAAAACACAGATAATAAAGCTAAAATAGTAAGCTGCATATCAATCACCAAAATATCTTATGCTTGGTTATAATAAATTATTTCTATATTCATTTATAACATCATAGTCACTATAATGAATTTTTTTCCCATTTATATCAATATAATCCTCACAACCCTTTCCTAGTATTAATACAAGATCTTCCTTATTTGTTTTATTTAAAGCATAATCTATAGCTTCTTTTCTATTTTCAATTACGGTTGCCTGTTTATTAATTCCTAATAGAATGTCATTGATGATATCTCTTGCATTTTCAAAGCGAGGATTATCGGTAGTTAAAATAATATCGACATCCTCATCATTTAATACCTTACCGATTTTTTGTCTTTTTTCTTTTTCTCTATCTCCACCACACCCAACAACTACATAAATTTTGCCTTTAACCAACTTTTTAGCCTCTTCAATAGCATTTAATACAGCCTCTTCTGTATGAGCGTAATCAATTATTATTGATTTATCATTAAAATGAATCAAGTTCATTCTGCCATCAACACTCTTAAATTCATTTAAAAAATTGAATATATATTTATTATTAAAATTATAAATATCGCAAATTATAAACAAAGGTAAAATATTATAAACATTAAATTTACCAAGTAAATTAGAATGATAATGCTTATTGTTAATATCAAACTCTAATCCAGCTTCATTCATATAAACATTTGAAGCCTTATAATTACTATTATTAATTATACTATAAGATTTAATAATTGCTGTAGTATGCTTATCTATTAATTTAGACATCTTGCAATCTGCGTTTAATATTGCATAGGACTTATCATTTAGCTTATAAAAGGGAATTACCTTAGCAAAAAAATACCTATCCATATTTTTATGATAATCTAGATGATCCTCACTAAAATTAGTAAAAATTAATGTCTTAAAATCAATCTTAAAAACTCTAAGCTCACTTACTGAAATGCTTGAGACCTCCATAACAATATATTTAATATTTTTTTTATAGGCCATATAAAAATAATCATATAAATCAATACATTTTGGAGTTGTGTTATTATGCTTTAAAGAAAAAGATTTTGTTTTTAAACCATTACTACCTATAAGCATACATTTTTTATTAATATAATTTAAATATTCATAAATAATTGTTGAGGTAGTAGTTTTACCATTAGTACCAACTACTCCAATAATAGATAAATTCTTAGTAAAATGATGATAATAAATATGTAAAAACTCTCCAAGCATTTTTCTACTATTAGAACAATATATATAATTAATATTATTATGCTCTTTTACCTTTTTTTGTAAAACTATTGTCTTAGCTCCATTATTTATAGCCTCTTCAATTTTACAATGTCCGTCTATTCTATTTCCCTCTATTGCAAAAAATATAGAATTATCCACACATTTTTTACTGTCATCGGCTATGGCATAAATTTCATGGTTATAAAAAACCTTTGTTATACCAAGCTTTTGACAAATAGTATTAATTTTCATATAATCCACCTATTTTATTTTATGTAAAATTGCAAGTTTTATCACCAATATTTAATAATCTAGTAATTATAAGCAATTTTATAATGCAATAAAAAATATCTCTAAAAATAATTATTTTTTTAAAATAAATCTCTTGACATTATTTTAGTTTTTGATATAATTAATCGTGCAGTAGCAAATGGACCCTTAGCTCAGTTGGTAGAGCAACTGACTCTTAATCAGTGGGTCTGGAGTTCGAGTCTCCAAGGGTCCACCAGAAATAAAAAATATAAAACCTTATCAAGGTTTTTTTTATACTAAAAATGGTAGTTATTTTTAACTACCATTTTAATTTTTTATTAACTTTTGTTCACAAAATTTTAAAAGCTTTTGATAATTATTTTCTAACTTTTCTTCTATTACTAGGTTTAATAGTTCATCTAATAATTTGGCAATATTTTCTTTTTCTATTCCTAGTTTTTTTAAATCATCACCACTAATTTTTAATTGTTTAAGGCTATACACAGCATCACTGGCTAATAATTCATAGGTATAACTTTCAATTTTATCTATTTGTTCTAATCTGCCAATAAGATTAGGATTTTGGGATTTAATATCAGCTCTTTTTAAATCAAAATATAAATCTAGATCATTAGCCTTAAAGTCATGTAAAAATCTTAAAATACATTTTTTATTAGCCTCAAGTGGTCTATCATGATATAGTATTAAATTATAAACTCTATCTATTATTTTTTTATTGTATTTAAAATCAGTTAAAATATTTTTAGCTGTTTTAGCTGAATAAATATAGTGCTCATAAAAGTGACCATTACCAAGAGAATCTAGACTAAATGTCATTGGCTTTTCTATATCATGAAACAAAGCAGCTAGTCTTAAAACTAAATTAGGCTTAACGTTATCAACAACACTTATAATATGGTTAAATACATCAAGGTGATGCCATTTAGTGTGCTGGTCAAAGCCATATGTTAAAGATAGCCTTGGCCAAATTTGGAAAAAAATATCTGCATATTTTTGAATATAAATTCCTGGATGGGAACTTAAAAGAATATAATTAATTTCCTTTACTAATCTTTCTTTGTTAAGAAGACTTAATAATTCCTTGTTTTTCCTCATCGCGATTAAAAAATCAGCTTCAATTGTAAAGCCTAGGCAGCATTCAAAACGGATTGCCCTTAAAATTCTAATTGCATCCTTATTAATTACCTCATCTGATTTTTTTATTGTTGATAGCATCTTATTTTTAATTTCTTCTATCCCACCAAATGGATCTAATAGTCCCTTTAATGGATGATATGCCATCGCATTTACCTTAAAATCACGATTTGATAAATCTGTTATAATATCATTACCATCATAGGTTGATATTTCAAAATATTTATGTTCAATAATAACTCCAACAGTTTTACCCTTTTTATATCTAATAATTTTATATTTATCAAAAACCTTAACTATATTTTCAATAGAGGCATTTGTTGCAATATCTATATCAGTGCTTTCAATTCCTAAAAAATAATCACGCACAACTCCACCTACAAAATAAGCCTCATACCCATTTTGTTGTAATATATCTAAGGCCTTTAATGCTTGATTACTTAGCTTTAGTAGCATCAAATCACCTCTTTATTATTTTGATAAAATTTCTACTCCAGTTTCAGTTAATAAAACGGTATATTCAAACTGACATGATAGTCCTCCATCCATAGTGTATATAGTCCACTCATTATCAGCATCTAAAAAAACTTCTCTAGAAAATTCATTAATCATTGGTTCGATTGTAAAAACCATACCTGGAAATAAAACCATACCCGTATTTTTTCTACCATAGTGATAGATAAAGGGATCCTCATGAAAGCCAACACCTACTCCGTGTCCACCTATTTCATGAACTACAGTATAGCCATGTTTTTTAACGTAGGATTCAATATAATATCCTATATCACGCAAACGAGAATATGGTTTTAAGTTTTTAACTGCTAAATCTAAAGATTCTTTACACACCTTAACGAATCTTTTAGTCTCCTCACTACAATTACCAATACAAAATGTTCTTGAGGCATCAGCATAGTAGCCTTTATATATGGTAGTACAATCAACATTGATAATATCACCATTTTGTAAAATATCCTTATCTGATGGTATACCATGGCATACTGCATCATTTATAGATGTACAACAGCTTTTAGGGAAGCCTTCATAATTAAGAGGTGCTGGTATTCCTCCTAGCTCAATAGTTTTTTTATAGACAATATCATCAATATCTTGAGTTGACATTCCCTGATGTATATGTTTACTAACCTCATCTAAGACCATATTATTTATTATACCGGCTTGTCTAATTCCTTCAATTTGTTCAGGCGTTTTTATCATATCTTTAGTAGGTACTTCAATATTCATATTTTTATATTTTTGACTTACTTCATCGTAATTAATCATTATCGTCATCTCCAACTGTAGTCGCTATATAAATTCTTTGCATATTTAAATCAACATTATATAAATCATCAGAATACTTTTTAAGATTAGCCTTATCCTTTTCCGATAGACTATTTTTACTTTTATATCTTAATTCGTGCTCTAACGATGCCCACATATCCATCGCAAGGGTTCTAAATTGAATCTCAACAGGTACCATCTTCAATTCATTATGCATATATATTTCAACCTCATAAACTAAATGAAAACTACGATATCCCGTATCCTTTGGCTTTATTATATAGTCCTTAGAAAGTCTTAATGTTAAGTCCTTTTGCATGGATAGCAATTTTATAATTTGGTATATATCATTTATATAATTACATACTACCCTTATACCGGCGATATCATAAATATTTTTCTTTAATTCGTCAAAAGTTAATGGATAATTTCTCCTAACCATTTTTTCTAATATGCTTTCAGGTGTTTTAATTCTACTTTCCATATGATGAATAGGATTATGATCAAAATGACTCTGACAATAATCATCTAAATTTTCTAATTTGGCAGACATAACCCTTAAGGCATAGCGATATTCACTTTCTATATTAAAATATTGAGAAATAAGTTCCTTTGTTTTTTCATCAATTTCTTTAATTGAATCCATTTTTTTTAATTTACCAATATTAAACTTTTCTGTTTTTTGTAAAATCATAGCAATAATACCATTTAAGAAATGGTCTCCTTCCTGTAAATGCATCGATGTCAAAACCGTTATTATTATATCATTTTTAAAAAATTTATTAAATAATAATTTAGCCAATTATTTAATTTATTTGTCTTAATTTTTTTATAATTTCGCCAAACTTAATTCCATTTTTTTCATCTTCAGATATTATAATTTGTTGATAATTGTTTTCACTCATAATATTATTTAAATTAACGATTACCTTAGGATGCTTAAAAAAATTAATTAATATTCCTACTAAGTAAAAAAATATTAAAATTTCACTTAATAGCACTATTAATATCTTAAGCATAATATTAAGCTTTAAAAATGGATTTTTCCCCTTTACTACTTTACCATAAATAAAATTATCAGCTTTTTCTCCTATAAAATAAAAATTAGAATAGAATTTATAATTTGTCAATTGGATATTTATGATATCTTCTTTAAAATTTGAAGAATCATTATCTAGCTTTTTAAATGTATATTCTGTTTTATCCGTCAAACTAAAATGAGGAGCTATTATAGCAAATACACCAAGTAAAATTATCGCTATTCCAACCACAATACCTACAATTCCATTTGTTATGTTAATTTGCACGGTTGACTCTGCCGCCGTTAGAGCTATTTGGGTAAACATCATTGCTGTTAGGGCACTGCTTAGGCTTATAATTTTAATATCTCTAATATAATGACCTTTACCATAGGCCTTAAAAATACCACCGATAGCCACTGCCATTTCTATAAAAGAAACTAAGGCTATACACACTCTAATAAGTAAGTTATATACATGAAGGCTTTCATTAAATATCAAAAACTTACTCATATAAATAACATATGTTAATCCTGAAGTCATTAAAAGTATAGCTATTACCCTATTACGTCTAGCAAAATTATCTTTATTCTCATTCATACCAATAAAACAGCCTAATTTAGCTAAGAGGATAAATAAATTTACAAAACCAGCCACAATAAAAAATATATTATAAAAGCCAAGCAAAAATTTACCAATAGCTAATAAAGCCTGTAAAAGCATCGAAAATATTAAATTTACAATTAACTTTTCCTTATATTCTAACCTATAATATGATTTTATTAAATTCAACATATTATCACCTAATTTTAATATAACATATTTTGCTTTTTTTTCATATAACTTAGCATTTTTATATAATGTAACATTATTTGCACTAAATGTGAAGACATCTTCACTAGTGATTTATAGAAAAATGAGTTAAATTAAAAATGTAAACTAAAAGTTAATTCTATAGAAAATGCTAACTATTAGTTGGTGTAATGCATTACCAAAAAATGTTAAAATATGTAAAAAGCGTAGGTGGATTTTGATGACGATTGGAGAAAAAATCGAATATTATCGAAAATTATGTGGCTTGTCACAGGAACAGCTAGCAGAAAAATTAGCTGTATCTAGACAAACTATCTACAAATGGGAGGCAAATTTATCTTGTCCCAAAATTGAAAAGATTGATAAACTTATCGACTTACTGGGTATTGATTATAATATTCTTTTAGGAAAGGAGGATAGTTTGAATGAATAATTCTAATTATAGACGTAGTTGTTTTTGGTGGTTTCCAATTCGTTTTAATACTTATGAAATAGTTAAGCATTATGACGATTATGAATTGATTTGGAGAAAAGGGTTCTTTAGTCGTTCTGAGGAAAGGCTAAAGCTTTATAGAGTTAATGATATAAGCTTTCACCGTAGTTTCGGAAATTTCTTCTTTGGTGTAGGAAATGTTATCGTCCGTAGCTCTGATGCTTCATCTAAATCACTAACTATTACCAAAATTAGAAACTATCGTGAATTTGGTAAATTATTAGATGATGTTGCACACAAAGAAAGACAGCGTGTTGGCGTAAAATACGAGGAAACAAATTTAATAAGATAAATATAATTAAATGAAAAATGGTTGTATCAGATCAAAAACATGATACAACCATTTTAATTTATATAATTATTTAATTTGAAAATAGAATTTATTAAATAAATCTAAAATTGCATATGTAATAATATGATTTTGCATTTTACTTCTTTTTTTATTTAAAATTGTATTGAAATCTAAAATTACAGTTTTAGAATACTTTGTATAAATAGTCATTTTGATAGCGTAACATATACTATTTAAAGGAAATTGGTAGGGTAGTGTGACCTTATAATTATTACACATTACCATAATATCCTTTATAGAATTTTTATTCATATCTATAATTAATTGCCCTGCCATATATATTTTAATTCTCTCACCGATTTCAGCATGTATAGGAAATATTGGGTTAAGCAAATTATGAGTAGGATATAATTTATTATAGAATTTAGTTTGATTAATAATTATTTCAACGCCTCTACAATCTATAATATAAAGCACGTATTTTATAATAATATACACTAAACTAATCAATAATAAAATTAATATATAAAATTTGCTTATTAGCATAATAAGTAAAATAATAATAAATAGAAAAGATAAAATAGTAGATAAAATAAGCTGCCTAATATTTTTATAGCAATTAAAATATTTATAATGACTTTCACTAATAAATTTTTTTCGATAATACTTATAATTACTATTTTCATCAATATAAATATTCTTTAAAATGTCTGAATTTGGATCAATTATTACTTCACTTTCTATAGGCTCAATGCTTTTTTCTTCTATTGTATTGACCTCTTGGCCAATAAAATAGCTAATATCTATATCAAACTCATCACAGATAGCTTTTAGGTTTCCCATATTAGGATCAAAGCGATCTTTTTCCCAATCTATTACGGTCCTTCTTGATACTCCAATACGATTGGCAAAGCTTTCTTGATTCAATGAATTTTTCACTCGCAATTCCTTAATTTTATTACCAAAGCTCATTTTATCTCTCCTTTTTTATATTTTATCACATTAAAATATAAAAATAAAAGACACTCAGAGTGATGACAAAAGACGCTTTTTATAGGTGTCTTTTTCATTTATATGGAT
>ERZ1643246.4667-NODE-4667-length-10620-cov-16.764411_pt1 | contig 10620 bp, 6 predicted proteins | sample MGYA00579265_ERZ1643246 | MGnify/ENA primary metagenome ERZ1643246 (study PRJEB29033, sample SAMEA4952261) | chicken gut metagenome | biome: Broiler Chicken; feature: Gastrointestinal Tract; material: Caecum | place: Ireland | collected 2018 | study: Broiler...
ACCGTTGTGTAGGTCTATTTACTACACTATATAAATTAGTAGATTTACATCATATTTTCTTCAAGATATCACATAATCGCCCCGGGCGCAATGCCCGGGGGATTATTATGTTCAGATCACAAACAGCAGCTTCCGGATGGTATCGAACCCGGCCACCCCATCTACAGTAAGACCGGTATCCTTCTGGAACTGCTTCACCGCGATCAGCGTGTTGTCTCCAAAATTGGCATCAATCTTCTGCGGATCATCCCCACGCGCCAGAAGCAGGATCTGCACCGCGCGGACAAGTTCCTGTGTTTCTCCCAGTTCTACGTAATGCCCCTTCAGTGCCGCTTCCGTCTTAGGCCCCCAGATTCCATCCTGAACCAGCCCGGCACCGTAATCTGTGTTGCAGGCGTACTGGATGGCGGAAATCATGGCCATATGCGTCTGAGCGCCAATATATCCATCCACTTCAAGTCCCATTCCCACATAATTGTTCAGGTTCTGCTGGGCACGCTTCGTGGCCTCGCTGTGAAAAAGCGGATAGTCCAGGGTATCCTGCCAGCAGGCGGCTACCGATCCGGAAGGGCTTCCCGTCGATCCTCCGCCAGAAGAACCTCCTGAAGAGCCGCTCCAGGTGGCGCGGAAGGCATCGTACCCATGCAGGCCGTAGGTGTTGATCAGTGCGGTCGGCATATCGCCCCAATCCGGCAGATACAGGTGCGGACGATCCACAAAATCCGTCCAGCGGCCGCCCCAGCCAAGTCCCAGCGCCTCCGCCATCGGCCCGACCGTATCGAAAAACCACTCATCATACGCATGGCCGACAATGTTCTGAAAAAAGTCAGCGGCAATGCCCCAGTTATGCTGGGAGTAGCCCCCACGGGCATTGGTGACGATGGAGCCCGGCGCCGTCCGGCCCTGGGCGTACAGGGCGTCCTGCTCCGCCGCCGAACGGTAGCCGGTGGAAAATCCCAGTACCAGCCCGCGGACACTGCACTGCGCTTCCAGCTCCTGCAGCTTCTCCGCAAACCTTGGATGCAGTAAACTCATATCGATACTCATTTTGTTTCCTCCTTTGTATTATCATTCAATAAATTTCTCACCATTTCATAGAGGCCGGTGCTGGCCAGGCCGCTGATCATACCGCCCAGGATCACCTCCGCGCTGATGTTCCCGATGTTGATTACCAGGCTGATCACCGTCCCCAGCACCAGCATGGACAGCGGGATGTACTGATTTCCAAAGTGCTCAAAGATCTTGGCGTACTTGAGCGCAAAGCCTACGCATAAGCAGATTCCCAGTACAATCGGGTTGATATAGTCAGTCAAAAAACTTAAGTCCATAAAACTTTGTCCTCCTTAGATAAAATATGCAATGGCCGCAATGATGCCAGTGGCAGCGGCCCCTGCCAGTCCGCTTAAGAGCCCGGTTTTTAAGGCGCCCCAGTTCTTACGCGGCTCTTCCTCCAGGCAGTTTAGGCGTTCCGACATTTTCCCCTGCTCCTTGGCCATGTTATTCATGCTGACAGCCATTTCCCGGACAGAGGCAGTCAGTTCCCCGATCTGCCGGACGCTCTCTTCGACGATTTCCATCCGGCGGTTGATCCGCTTATGCTCATCATCTGTCCGGCGATTATGCTCGTCATATTCCAGACGTGTTACGTACTCTTCCATCTTTCCATCCTTTCTTCCCGCACAAAAATAAGGCCGTCTCCGGTCTTGCCCTGATCTCCATATGTATCACCTCACACTGCCACAAAATACTGGCCCAGCAGCTGATCCGGGCTGTACGCAAAGCTGTGTTCGGTCCCGTCCGGCTCGCCGTCCCGCTGGCACTTATAGATCTGTCCGTTCCATCGGTAATATTTCCCAACTATGTACGCAAAGGCGTTGGTGGTCACATCCGATGGCACATCGATGGGATCCTCCAGTGTGCCGGCCTGCCCCGCGCTGATCTGGCTATAGATCGCGGATGTCCCATGCCCGGGGATCCACTGGGACTGTATCAGCAGAGAGTCCGGTGTAATCACCTTGTACAGAGCATCCCCGTAGGTAAACCGGGTACCGGGATCTACGGTCTGGCTGATCAGGCTTTCCCATGCGGGATACAGGTCTCTAACCGTTAAGGCCTGCTCGTCAGACAGGTAGGATGCCGCCGTACTGACAGACTCCTCCCACTTCTCTTCCCGGGTCAGCGGCCGCAGCCCGAAGCCCACCTTCAGGCCGTCCGCGTCCGGGATGATCCGCAGCTGCAGGGTGATCAGGTCCATATCCACATAGGTGGCAGGGTCTCCGTTATCTGGCTGAATTACTACGTAAGCCAGATTACTCCGGGTCAGTTTTGACACTACAGTTTCGATGGCTGCGTAGCTCTCCACCGGGATGATGATGTCTCCCGGGTCCCGATATTCTGCCGTAAATTCAGTTCCATCTTTCAGCTTTATCTTCATCGTTTCTCCCCTCCTTTATGTTGGTAAATCCCACCGAATAATCACATAGTTAACACGGATGTTTGTGGTTACAGCCCTGTCAAACAGTGCGTACCACTGACTGTTTTGGCAGGTCGCGCCATCGATGTGAGCCGCGTTGGCCGCGCCATCGCCATTAGAAAATATCGCAGCCGTGTTTGTGGCAGATGTGTTAGAAACTCCAAACGTATTATTTATAGACGCCAGTGTAATAATTGGCGCAGCCGTAGCGCTTGCGCCCTGCCCTTTTGTGACGGTGGTCCCACACATCATCCCAATTGGTCCCATACGTATAACCTGCTGGCTTATTTTTATATCATGTTCTGAAACTGCAGGATACCCGTCAATGCTCAGCTTTGGAATATTGACAATCCCCTGCCCTGTGAACCAGATAACCGTCTGGAAGCTTGAGTCTACGATCCCCTTGGCCATAATTTTATCACCATACAGCCTAAGAAGAGCTTTCCCGCTTAAAACATCTGCCCCGATCTCGATGTAATCCCCAAAAATTCGCATCATATCCCCCAGGCTGATCTGGTTGGGTTTATAGGTCGCTAAGATGGTGCTCCCATACCGGAAGTGCATGTTGCTGCCATCCAGATAGATGTTGTATCCGGCCGGATTGCCGATCGTGGCCGTATTGGCATACACCGGCTCCGACGCTACCCGCCAGTTGCTGCCGTCGTAGGTAAATATCACGGTGGCCCCGGCAGACCAGTAGGCGTACCGCACACCCTGGGTATAGATGGCCTTGGCACCCGTACCGTTTACATTAAGCGTCGGACTGGCAGCTGTGTTGGCGTTGGTAAACCGGACGGATACCGTCACACCGGCTTTAAGACTCAGGCTCCCCGCTGCCAGCGTGGCTACCTTAGCCGCTGTCCCCGCCGCGGTCGAAGAGGTGGCATACAGCATCTGTCCGTCTTTTCCGGCCGCTCCCGCAGGTCCGGTGGGCCCTGTCGCACCGGTAGCCCCCTTGTCGCCTTTATCACCCTTGTCGCCTTTGGCTCCCTGCGGGCCTGTCGGCCCCTGTGGTCCGGTGGGCCCCTGCGGGCCAGTAGCTCCTGTATCTCCCTTCTGTCCCTGCGGACCAGTGGGGCCAGTCGCGCCTGTGTCCCCCTTCTCTCCTTTGGGGCCGGTGGGTCCCGTATCCCCTTTCTCTCCCTTTGCACCGGTAGCTCCTGTATCTCCCTTGATCCGCGTCCAGGCATATTTTTTATAATCCGTGCTGTCTGCCTGGGTGTAATCAGTATACTGGCCTATGTACAATTTATTTGCGCTGTCGGCCGTGGAGAATCCGCTGGAACCATCCGCCGAGTTGGCGTAAGCGATATGCAGATAGGGTGTCCTTCCGTCCGCCCCGGCCTTCCCCGGTGTGCCCTGCGCCCCGTCCGCGCCTTTGATCTTGCTCCAGGCGTATTTGGTCGGATCCGTGCTGTCCGTGGCATTGTTATCTACGTACATGCCGATATAGGATCGATTGCTGTCAGATACAGAGAAATCGGTCCTCCCGTCCGCGGAATTGGCGTAGGCGATATGGGTATAGCTGCTGGTCCCGTCTTTGCCAGGGATCCCCTGGTCGCCTTTTTCCCCCTGCAGTCCCTGCAGGCCGCGTTCCCCGGGATCCCCTTTATCGCCCTTGTCACCTTTATCACCCTTGTCGCCTTTGGCTCCTGTGGCTCCTTTTGGCCCCTCGAACTTTGCCCAGGTGTAATCCGCAGGATTTTGGCTGTCCGCAGCTGTGTAGTCTGTGTACTGGCCAATATAGGTCTTGTTGGTCGGATCCGTGGTGGAAAATCCTGTGGATCCATCAGCGGCCGTTGAATACGCGATATGAAAATAGGGCGTTCTTCCGTCCGCCCCCGCCGGACCGGGTACACCCTGGGATCCATCCGCCCCCTTGATCAGCGTCCATTTGTACTTACTTGGGTCTGTGCTATCGACCTGTACGTTATCCACATAGATCCCGATGTATTTCCGGCTGCTGTCCGTGACGGAAAAATCTTCTGTTCCATCCGCGGAATTGGCGTAGGCGATATGGGTATAGCTGTTTGTCCCAGCCGGCCCCGGCTGCCCCGCTGCCCCATCATTGACGTTTAGCAGGGTAGCCTCGCAGACGCCCCGCAGGATCCCCGCGGCGTCCACGGCCTCAAACCGGTACACCGCCTTGCCGTCGATATCCGATGCGTTGACCGTGATAGATTTTCCAATTCCCACAGTGCTTCCGTCTTTTTTCCAGGTGATAGTCATTCCGGCGGTTTTGTCCGCGCCGGCGTCCATCACGGATGCGGTCAGGGTCGTGCTCCCCGCCCCATTTTTGAATACGATCCCGTTATCGGTCAGGATGGAGCAGGTATATACCTTGTTGGCGTCCACCAGCGCCTGGACCCGCGCTACCAGATCCGGATCCAGCTGGCTCTGCATCTCCCGGAAGTTGGAAAATACCGTCTCGTTCCGAGCCGGGTCCGTGAAACTTCGGACCTGTTCGGATACCCGGGCTTCCAGATATAGGGTAGGCTGGTACGCGGAATCCTCGATCCGGACTGTATCCCCGATGTTGGTATCAAAATAGCCCGCCACATCGTAGGATACCTGGGGCACGCAGATCTTTTTTAATTCCGCCAATGCTTGCCCATACAGCATTTCCACGTTGTCAGTATCATAGGACCAGATTTTGGCGATATACCTCTCCGTGGAGGCCGCCAGCAGGTTGGAGGGATACCGGTCCCTGGCCTGCACCGCCAGGATGTTCCGGTTGCCGGAAGGGCTCTGATACTCTACATGGCCCTCCGCGTCATACTCTGTCTTGTTCAGGCCGGCAACGGTCAGCCCGTCCCGTCCGGTGGGCCGGATGGCGGTATACAGGTCGGAGATATCCGCCGTCTTGGTGATCCCTGTTACATCCACCCCATACCGCAGGGTGATATCCTCCCGGCGGGTGCCGATCCCCTGGACCGTATCGCTGTGCTCCTGGTAGACGTTCATAACGATTTTGTCCAGGGAGTAATCCTTCCGGAGCACTGCCATGAACTCTACCTCCGCCGAAAACACGGTGGCCAGGGAGTAGATCCGCCCCAGGACAGTCTCTGTCCCGGTCCACTCATGCTTGATCTTTTTGTTTGACACCTCATTGATCCCGATCCTGACCGTCTGCTCATAGTCGATCACCGCCATGTATTCCGCAAAGGACATGGCCTGCGGGGCAGCGTAGGCTTCCTTTTCCTCATTTAATAATTCAAAAAGGAGGCCATAGGCCTCCACCTGGATCTCGTATTCTGTTTTGACCACGCGCATGATGTTGAGATAATAATCCCGGCTGCGGTACCGGAAGGAAAGCTTGTTGCCCTCTACCAGGTACTGGCTGTCCTCATGCCCGGCCGGCGCCGTAAACTTGTATGTATAGGCGCTGCCCTTCAGGTATTCGTGGAGTTCGTCATCGTAGTAATGCAGGCCCTCCGGCGCCCCGTTGTCCAAAAAGGCCTGCACCTTATCGTAGCTGTCCAGGACAGCGATCCTTACATCATTTGTCATAGATACACCTCCCTGATCCTGGCCTGCACGGTCGGCGGCGGATCACAAAAATCAGAGTAGTAAAACTGCACCGTCGTGGTCCCCGGCGGCACCTGAAAGTAGCTGCTCCCAACCACCTCATCCTGGGTGGGGATCCCGTTGGTGTAGACCTTTTTCTTCGCCCCATCAATAAAAACGACATCCCCGGCCTGGTAGCGGTTGGGGATGTCAGAGAGATAGGTTACGTTGTCCTCGCGGAAAAAGAGATAGTCAAAGTACATCCGGGTGACTGTACCCTCGGAATTGTTCGGACGGCTGCCCTGGTTGCCGACAAACAGCGTGACGCTGTAAGCCTCTTTGTCAGCCATCTCCGGCACCCGGATGGGATGGACCCCGCCAAAGTAAAACTCAAACAGATCTCCCGTCTTTCTTATGTACAGCTGCCCCGCTTTCTGGGCGGCTGCGGAGGATGCGGTGGCGTTAAACGGGATCCGCTTCCATTCGTTTGTCCCCACCCGCAGGATCGCCTCGGCCGCGGCATTGTTTGTGGTCTTTTTGATCAGATGGATGGAGGCCAGGAGATCCCCCGCCCGGTCCCCGATCACAAACTGCATGAGCCCTGTCTGGGATGGCTTCCCAGCCTCAAACCACACCCGGGTCTGGCAGTAAAAGTTCTTTGCGCCAACATGACCGGAAGAATCCTGTGGGATCACCTGATATTTGGATGCGCCGTGCCAGCTGGATCCGCTTCCCAGGGTGGACATGGCCAGGTAATTCTTTCCACTGACCTGCGCGATGCCCCAGGTGCCGTTCTTCGGAAAGTTTTCCGTCAGGATGCCCTGGCCGTCTGTCATGGCGTTGTAGTCTGCCGCCGTGCTGTACCGAAACAGCTCCTCTGACCGCTGCTTTTCCACCGCGTCCACCTCATCCACGCTGCCCAGCTGTATAGCTCCGTATTCAGACACGATGCCGATATACCCGTTCTCATGGTTATGGGTGATTTCATAGGATACCGGCGTCTCTTCGGATCCGTTATTCTGGATCTGTACTTCCAAAACGCCTCCGTCACCCACCGCTGCATCAAAAGTCCGTTCCACGGTTGCATGGAACACGCCATCCGGCACAATCCAGGTGATCACACCCTCTCCGGTTGCCAGAATCTGGTCAAACTCCAGGCCTCCGGACGGCACAGCCAGGCAGTAACGGGTATCTGTAGCTTCAAAGATCAGCTGCGCAGGTTCTGAGACATTCAGCGCTCTCTGCAGGGCATCATACTTTTCCTGCAGCCGTAGCTCGCTGTCAGCCTCCATACTGAAAGGCATGGTAAAGTATTTTGCTCCATATTTCTGGTATTTGAATTGCCCTCCGTTGATCCGGCCGTCCAGTTCTGCCACAGACGGCGCCCAGGAGGCCCCCACAAAGGGCGTGAAGCCCTGCAGTACATCAATGTAATTCCCCAGCTCCACACCGTTAAATTTTACCGAATACATGACACTCATGCGCTTTTCACTCCGTTTATCATATTTTTCAGTTTGACCTCCTGCTGCTGTGCCTGCGTCATGTCCTGCGCGGTGGCTTCCGCGATCTTCCGGGATCCGATATACAGATCTGTATAGACCGGCCGATTGGCCAGATGCTCAATAGCCTTGATCAGCTCCGGATTCGTATTGGAAGATGCCTCATCCTGCAGGGCGGACAGCACCGCCGAATACACATCCGCAGCCGGAGTAGACCTGGCATTCAGCGTCCTCTGAACATTCCAGCTTTTTACCATAGCGGTGTCCATGGCAGCCTTCGCCTGACTGATCAGGCTCTTTCTTGTAGTGGCGTCCAGTGCGGCCTCCATTGTTTCCGCGGCTTCCGCCTCAACTTTCGGTCGGTTATCTTCGATTCCAACAGCGATACCATCGTCAAAATTATGACCGATGGGCATAGCCTTCTTCGCAGGGCTGTGCGCATCTTGTTCCGCATTGGCGGCGTTGATAGCATTCCGAACGGTAGCTGCGGCTTCATTGGCGATTTCCGAAGCGGTGGAAGCAATACCATCTGCCAGGCCATTGCCGAAATTTATGCCTACATTATAAGCGGCTCCGTACATCCCGGAGGCTTCCAGAGTATTGATAGCCGCATCCGCCATGTCACCGGTTGCGCTCCTCACATTCCCTGTTCCGGAACGGATGCCATAGGCCATCTCTTTCGGGGATTTATCACCTACCTGTTTAAAGTGATCGTCCACCTGGGCCGTTGTCAAGGTAGTCTTAACGTCAGAGGCAAGTGTCGCCGTTGCCGTTTTGGTTGTACCGCTTCCCTGCTGCAGGGAAGCCCCCATGGCCTGTACACCCTTGTCTACTTCCCCCTGCATGGTCCCGGGGAGATTTGCGCCTTCAATGGCTGTATTGATTGCTGATCCATATGCGCCCGCATTCTCTCCGGCTGCAGCTGCGCCCTGGGCCAGGTAATTATTTGCGGCTGTAACCGCGGCGTCTGTATTACCGCCAAAGATCCCCTGAAGATCTACCGCGGTAAATCCGTTTGCGCCGGACTGTGCGAATGCCTGAGCGGCTGTAAAAATTTCCCCGGACCGGTTATTAAACTCGGCCTGCGACATTCCTACCGCCTGTGCGGCTACAGCGATCGCATTCATGGCTAAATCCGATGAAGAAATACCGGCGGAGCCCTGAGCCATATATCCTGCAGCAGCGCTGTACAACTGTGGACCCTGACTGGTTAATGTTGTCGATGTGGCAGTTGCCGTGGCTGTAGCATTATCGACTCCGGCCCGGACATTGGACGGCGTAGCGTCTGCGGTCCCTCTTCCCAGCTCTGTCATGGCGGAAAAGCCCTTGGAATAAATCATTGGGCTTCCAACGCCCAGGGTTGTTGTGATTGCATTCAGCAGGCTTCCGGTAGTTTCTGCTGCCTGTGTATACAGCAGCGGATCTGCCTCATAAATAGCCTGCAGCATAGGATCCAGCGCATCAGCCATAGCCTGCTTTGTCTGTTCATCCATGCCTCCAATGCCGTCAATAAACGCCTGCACGCCTTTTTGTCCCTCTTCGGATAGCTGACCCTGCAGATCCTGATCTACAATAGCTGCTACCATAGCCGGTGACACACCCGCTATTTTTTCCGCGGCCTGATCCGGCATAGTATCCAGGCTAGATAAAAATCCTTCTACCGATTCCTTTGATATATCCTTCCAGGCCGTGGTCAACTTCTGCAGTTCCACATCCGTCTGGTCAATCAGGTATTGAATCTGCTGAAGATTTTCGTCCGTGATGTTGGTCATTCCAGCTTCCTGGGCGGCCTTCATGTCTTCCAAAGTCTGCTGGTACTGTTCCTTCTGCTGCTCCAGGGCTTCTCGGTTTCCAGATGCTGCTGTAATAAATGTATTGGAAGCCTTTAGCAGCGCTTCATTCAGTTCCTCGGTTGACCCGGTGGCAATGGCTCGCTGCAGATTATCATAGTTTTCCAGAATAGCCTGATTCTGAGCAAGAGCAAACCCGGATTCAGACAGACCCTCGTTAAGCTCTTTCAGGGCATCCTTGCTTCCGCGCAGGGCTTCTTTTGCGTCTTGTAATTTTTTATACGCATTATCCGTGGCATACCCGGGCACGGCCGGGCTTGATGCCAATGCGTCGTATTCTTCTTGCGCAGCATTCACCGCTTGCTGGGCGTCCGCGATCTTCTTTTGCTGTTCCTCAACAGCAGACAGAGCATCCGTATAGTCTTTGACCAGCTCCGTAGTATTTTTCTGGGCCTCAACATACTCAGTTCCCATAGCATCTGCCATGGCGGATGCTTTCTTCTTCGCGATGATCTGATCCAGATTCTGGATGACTTCCTGATAGTTCTCGATGACCCCATCCGTCATTCGGATCTCTACATCAAAGGCGCTTGCCAGCTCCTCTGTAATGACCTGGGCGCGCTCCTGATAGCCGTCCTTAATCCGGCCATTTTCGTCTGCAATGCTCCGAAGCTCTTCCACCAGTGCTTCGGAACTGGAGTACTCCTGAGCGATATTGTCATAGGCAGCCTTGATATTGTCCGCGGATTGCTGTACCGCGTCCGCATGTTCGTGGATCTGGTCTATCAGCGTCTGCTGCTCGTCTGTCAGCCGCGCTGCCTTATCATAGGCAGACTCCGCCGTGGCCATATAGGTAACCAGCCCGGCCCCCGCCGCCACAAGCCCCGCGATCCAGCCGGCCGGCGAGAAACTCATCGCTGTGGTCAGTGCTTTTACGGAAGTTGTTACACTGTTAATGACAGAGGTGACCTTTTTAAAAGTCAGCAGTGCCGTCACCACACCAATCGCAATCGGACCGATCACATCCAGATTTTCACCGATGAAATCCAGGATCTTGACCAGCGCAGGCCCTACCGTATCAATGATCTTACCCATAGCCTTAACCAGCTTGTCGAAGATCTTAATAGCCGCATTCACGCCTTTTTTAAGCCCACCGTTTTTCAAGGATTTCCCGATATCCTCAAAGACCTCCTGAATGGGTTCCCCAATCTCCCTTGGCAGCAGTTTCACCAACCCATCCACCAATGCCTCTACGATCTCTCCGGCCGCTTTCAGGAGCTGCTTTCGATTATCTATGATCCCATCGATAAACGCATCGATCACCGCCACCGCTGTGTCGATTACATTCGGG
>ERZ1643246.4668-NODE-4668-length-10619-cov-7.117948_pt1 | contig 10619 bp, 8 predicted proteins | sample MGYA00579265_ERZ1643246 | MGnify/ENA primary metagenome ERZ1643246 (study PRJEB29033, sample SAMEA4952261) | chicken gut metagenome | biome: Broiler Chicken; feature: Gastrointestinal Tract; material: Caecum | place: Ireland | collected 2018 | study: Broiler...
GATTTCATATTCGTTACAATCTTCCAGTATCTCCCTTGCTTCTTTCTCAAAGACTTTGTCTACTCATGGTACTAGTTTTCCTTATATCCCAAGACCATGCATAAGCACAATTTCTATTTCAATAACTGATAGATTTGTTCGGTCCTTCGCTCCATTTCCATTACAGAAACTTCCTTACTACTACGACCTCGGCTGACTTCTTGCGATTCGTTGTTACTAGGAATTTCTTCCATCACAAGACCTCCCGGGATAAGGTCATATCTCTTTCACTCCATATATCCGCCATATTTACATATAACAGTCCTATTCCGCAATCTCTTATGACTTCGTGTTGTTTTGCACACTCATCCCCGTTATATGCCTGATATGATTCGTGTTCCTCGGACCGGAGTTTTGCCTCCATCTTCTTTCATATTCCACCTCACGACGGACACCCTTGATATTGGCTAGTGGTTGGCAGTTGCGACATCGCCCCCACAGTGGACTTGCACCACCTAGATATATGCCATGCCCGGCATACAAAAACGGAACACGGTGGTCGATGACTGCCGTATTCCACTTTTTATAGATTTAAGATTTTTTTATATTCTGTTGGAGTGAGATCCGTTTCTTCTTTGAAGCGTTCTGAAAAACTACCCTGATTTTTATATCCTACCATATTTGCGATTTCATGGATTGATAAATCAGTCGTTTCCAATAGATTTTTCGCTTTCTCTATCCGCATTTTTTGAAAATAATCTATAATGCTGACCCCATATATCATGCGAAACAGATAAGATAATTTATTTTTATTGGTATAAAAAATCTTGCTCAGTGTCTCAATCGTTATATGCTGTTCGCAATTCTTCTGTATGAATTTTGCAACTCGATGTATCATAGCAATCGTTTCTTCGTCCAAAGGTTCAGAATCAGGAAATGCACTTGCATTTTCATGTCTCATTTGGATAAGCGAAATAAGCTCTAATATCTTGCTTTCATAGTACAGTGCGCCGCCCTGTGCTGGCGGGTTCGCTTTACATATTTGTGCGAATAAGTATTCTATTTCAGGGAGTGTACTCATTTCCTTTATAGATTCTATCATCTTAATAATTTCAGACGTTGTAAGAGAAAAATAATTTGGTAAAAATTTTTCGTAATAATCCGGCAGCATAGTAATGGAAACACATTGAAACACTCCGCCGCTTGGCATAGTAGCATTAAAATATGTTTCTTTGTCGATATATCCCACAAGATGATTTTCTGTTTTCGCACATTGAGCAGCATAAGAAACCTCTGTATTCACATCAAAATGCTCTAACAGAGGCGGTGCATAATTTCCTATGGCTATAAAAGGCGGGTGAGCATATCGCAATTTTACTTCTTCTGAAAATTGTAAATCGGCTATGGTAACAGCACATAAATTGCGAATGGGCTGCACCCAGAAATATCCTTTTATCTTATCAGTCTTTGGTCTGTATGTAATACCACATTTCTTTATGCTTTGTACTCCTATGGTAGGAGAAAGATTTAATTGCGTAAATTGCGGAACAAATACATCTTCTATAATACTTGGCAAGAAATACACCACCTTTTTCGGCTGCCAGCACAATCGTTTCGGCTGTCAGCACAAAATGATTTAACCTTATAGAAATTCAATAGCCTAACGACTATAATCGAGATGGGTTAGCTTAAACTAACACTCATATTAACACAAATTATATCACAAAACCGTAGGGATTACAATTTGTGTTTCTAAAGAAAGGAGTGCAGATATGGCACAGAAAAAAAGTAAAAGCGGGATTTCCCGACTATTACAATTTGCGGAATCAAAGAAATATCTGGTAAGCGTGTCCTGCGTCTTGTCGGCAGTTGGAACGGTGCTATCTCTTTGTCCGTTTATTTGCCTCTGGTATGTGGCAAAAGAAATCTTTGCAGTATTACCTAATCTTGGCGAAGTTTCTTTAAGTTCTCTTATGACGTATGCTTGGGCGGCAGTTGCTTTTGCGGTAGGTGGATTCCTCGCCTATTATATTGCTCTGCTTTGCTCGCATTTGGCAGCATTTAGTATTGCTAAAAATATAAAGGTGGCTGTACTAAAGCATTTGACAACATTACCATTAGGATATTTTTCACGACACGGCAGCGGTAAATTGAGAAAAATCATTGATGAAAATGCCGATTCCACAGAAACTTTTATCGCTCATCAGTTACCCGATATGGTAAGTGCATTTATTACACCATTTGTTATTTTGGTATTCCTGTTTATCTTTGATTGGCGCTTGGGATTATTAAGCCTGATTCCATTGGCAATAGGTTTTGTTGTCCAGGGGGCTGTCATGGGAACAACAGCACCTAAGTATATTAAACAGGTACAAGACGCTGGCGAAACGATGAACAAAGAAGCGGTAGAATATGTCCGAGGTATTCCTGTTGTCAAGGTATTTCAGCAGACGATTTATTCTTTCAAGAGTTTTTATAGATCAATCCTGAATTATAAAGAGTATAATACCGCATTTGTTCTATCTTGTAAGTGGCCTATGAGTATTTTTTATGCCTTAATCAACGGTGCGTTTCTTTTGCTGATACCTTTTGGACTGATATTTTTACAAGGGGCTGCGGATTATCAGGGATTTATCATTGACTGGCTCTTTTATGTATTATTCACACCAGCTTGTGCGGGAATGATAAACAAAATTATGTATGTATCTTCCTACAAAATTGCGGCAGAGGAAGCGGTGAAGCGCATTGATAACATTTTATATGAGGAACCATTGAGCCAATCAAAAAATCCAAAGGAATTTTGTGGGGCAGATATTGAATTTTCTCATGTCAACTTTACTTATCCTGAATCGGAAACCCCTGCGGTCAATGACTTGTCTTTTACACTTCCGGCAGGAAAAACTTATGCTTTGGTAGGAGCTTCTGGAAGCGGAAAAACAACTGTCGCAAATTTGATACCACGTTTCTATGATGTGGATTCTGGTTCGATTAAAATAGGCGGTATTGATGTAAAAGAATTGTCAGAAAAGGCATTAGCTGAAAATATAGCTTTTGTTTTGCAGACAACAAAACTATTCAAAACTTCTATTTTAGAAAATGTAAGAGCAGCGCGACCTACGGCAAGCGAAAAAGAAGTTTTAGAGGCTTTGGACGCTGCACAGTGTAACGATATTATTGAAAAATTTTCGACAGGAATCCATACCGTGATCGGTACAGAGGGTGTCTATCTGTCTGGAGGCGAAATACAGCGAATTGCTTTAGCCAGAGCGATTTTAAAAGACGCTTCAATCATCATTTTAGACGAAGCAACTTCCTTTGCTGACGCTGAAAATGAGTATCGTATTCAAAAGGCTTTTGAAAATCTTATTAAAGGCAAAACAGTGTTAATGATTGCACATAGACTGACGACGGTAAGAAATGCAGATAAAATACTTGTCATGGACTATGGGAAAGTTATTGAAAGTGGTTCGCATACAGAACTATTGGACACAAACGGTGTTTATACGAAGATGTGGAACGAATACCAAAAATCTGTATGCTGGAATTTAGGAAAGGAGGCGGACGTTTATGCTTAAAAGATTATTCGCACTTAGCGATAAAGGCGCAAAGGATTTGAAAAAAGGCGGGCTTGCCGCTACATTTTCTAATGTAAGTCTCTTTATTCCTATGGCATTGTTCTTAATGGTTCTGCAGGAGATTTGCAAGCCATTGTTAGGAGAAGAAGCGAGTACACCGAATATCCTGCTATATGTGATACTCTCCGTTTTGAGTATCGCAATTATATTCATCTGTAATTATATCGAATATTGCTGTACTTATATTGCAGCTTATGAAGAAAGCTCTCTAAGAAGAATTAAACTTGCCGAGAAATTGAGAAAACTACCGTTATCCTATTTTGGGGAACATGATTTATCGGAAATGACTACTTCTATGATGAGCGACTGTAACGAACTGGAACGTACCTTTTCAGGGGCAATCCCGAAAATGATAGGTTCTGTATTCTCAATCATTTTGATTATGATAGGCTTATTTGTAGTAGATTGGAGAATGTCGCTGGCACTGTTTTGTGTATTTCCGGTTGCTCTTTTACTGATACTTGGAAGTAAAAAATTGCAGGAGCGCATGGGAACAAAACGAATGAAATCCCGCTTGGCGGCGGCTGACGGAATACAAGAATTTTTAGACAATATTGCAGATATTAAAACCTGCAATCAGACTGAAAAGTATTTAGGCGGATTAGAAAAGAAATTACAAGATGTATTAAGGGATTCTGTTAAGGTAGAGTTGACTTCTGGAACATTACTGACATCAGCACAGATGTTATTGCGAGTTGGCTTTCCACTGGTTGTGCTTACTGGTGCCGTTTTACTTGTTAATGACAGAACAGATTTATTTACATATATGTTGTTCTTGTTGGCAGCTTCAAGAGTGTATGAGCCGTTAAGCGGTGTAATGTCGCAGTTGACAGAAATATTCAATGCTAATTTGCAGATTAAGCGCATGAAAGAATTGGAAAATCAGCCAGAATTATCAGGCTCGGAAAATTGCGCTAACAAAAATTACGATATTTCATTTAATCATGTGTCATTCTCTTATAAAGACGGAGAAAACGTATTGAATGATGTATCATTTACGGCAAAACAAGGAGAAGTAACCGCCTTTGTCGGACCATCTGGAAGTGGGAAAAGTACCGCCGCAAAATTGGCAGCCAGATTTTGGGACGTTAATGGAGGAAATATACTGTTGGGCGGTGTAGATATTAAAACTGTTGATCCTGAAGTGCTGTTAAAGAATTTCTCTATTGTTTTTCAGGACGTTGTATTGTTTAGCGACACAATCATGGAAAATATCCGTCTTGGACGTAGAGACGCCACAGATGAAGAAGTAATTGCTGTTGCGAAAGCCGCTTGTTGCGATGAATTTGTTTCAAGATTTCCAAAGGGATATGACACGGTGATTGGAGAAAATGGTTCGACGTTATCGGGTGGAGAACGTCAAAGAATCTCTATCGCACGTGCTTTGTTAAAAGACGCACCGATTATTCTTTTAGACGAAGCGACAGCTTCTTTGGACGTAGAGAACGAAACCTCTGTGCAGAACGCAATCACACGATTAACAAAAAATAAGACTGTCTTAGTGATAGCTCACCGTATGCGTACTGTGGCTGGGGCAGATAAAGTCATTGTTTTGGACAAAGGGAAAATCGTGGAAGAAGGTACTCCGCAGGAGCTTGCTGCAAAAGGTGGTTTATATAGCCACATGGTTCAGTTACAGAATGAAAGTTTTGAATGGTCATTAAATCAATAGGAGGAACAATTTTATGAAAACATCAAACAAAATTCAGGCAAAAGATTTAGTCAATGTGGGAATTTACTCTGCAATTTATCTTGTAATTACGTGTGCTTTGGCTTTTTTGAGCCTGATCCCGATTATGTATCCGCTGATGACAATTATTTGTCCTATTGTCGGTGGTATTCCATTTATGCTGTTCTTAACAAAAGTAAAAAAATTTGGCATGATTACCATTATGGGAATTTTAATGGGATTGGTTATGCTTTTGACAGGTATGGGCTACTGGAGTTTGATTACAGGAACGATTGCCGGATTATTAGCTGATCTCGCATGGAAGTCTGGAAATTATACCAGTGCAAAAATGAGCATTATAACAAATGGTATCTTTAGCTTATGGTACATTGGCAACTATATGGCGGTATTTGTTACAAGAGAAGCCTATTTTAAACACGCAGTAGAAAGCTATGGACAGGCTTGGGCTGACACCATTCAGGCATATTTGCCTAATTATATGGCGATTGTATTACTGATTGTTTGTTTCATCAGTGGGCTTGTTGGCGGCTGGATTGGTAAAGCGTTGTTGAAGAAACATTTTAAAAAAGCAGGGATTGCTTAATGCTATGGAAATTTTAAACAGTGAAAATCAAATACACAGAACAAAGTTAGACCCTCGTACCAAGCTAATCCTTTTAATTGCGATTTGCTTCTTGGTAATTGGCGGTGAGGGCGGTGGTATCACGTTAGTGATTAAGCCGCTTCTTACCGCGGTTCCGCTGACATTATTATTTTTGGACGGGAAACGGAAACTGACGGTCATTAGTGGGATTATCTATATCCTATGCTATTTGGGAGAAAATTTCCTTATACCACTAACTACTGGCGCGGCAAATTTTATACTTTTGTTTGCCTGTGGATTTATTGCAAGAGTATTGCCAGGGCTGCTTATGGGATATTATACCGTACATACAACAACCGTCAGTGAATTTATCGCTGCTATGGAGCGTATTCATCTATCGGAAAAGATTGTAATTCCTGTTGCTGTCATGCTTCGCTTTTTCCCAACGGTTATGGAAGAATACCATTCCATAGGAGACGCTATGCGAATGAGAGGGATTCGTTTAGGCGGGAAAAAGACAACAAAAATTTTGGAATATCGTTTTATCCCTATGATGATTTGTTCCGTTAAAATTGGCGAAGAATTGTCTGCTGCTGCACTCACCCGTGGTTTAGGCGCACCAGTTCGCAGAACAAATATCTGTCATATTGGATTCCGAGTTGTTGATATAATATTGATACTCGGCTGCATAATCCTGTTTGTATTGGATATTTTGCGTAAATTGGGCGTTTTGTAAAGGAGGTATGTTTAATGATAGAGTTTAGAAATATATCTTTTTCTTATGAAAACGGGGACGAAAGCGGTCAGCTTAAAAACATCAATTTAAAAATCCCGTCTGGACAGGTTGTACTGCTATGTGGAACATCAGGTTGTGGCAAAACAACCCTTACAAGACTGATAAATGGCTTAATTCCAAATTACTATGAGGGTAATTTAAAGGGAACTGTATTTATCAATGGGAAGAACATATCCAAAGAGCCTTTGTATGAAACTGCGGCAATCGTCGGTTCTGTATTTCAAAACCCAAGAAGTCAATTTTTTGCGGTTGATACAACGTCAGAACTTGCTTTTGGGTGTGAAAATCTCGGACTTTCAAAAGAAGATATTATGAAACGCATGAAAATGATCGTTTCCAATCTGAAATTACAGTCCTTGATGAACCGTAGCATTTTCGCTTTATCGGGCGGGGAGAAACAGAAAATAGCCTGTGGTTCGTCCGCCATGATTGAACCGAATATTTTTGTATTGGACGAACCCTCGTCAAATTTAGATATACCGTCGATACGCGAATTATCAAAAGTAATTGCTTTGTGGAAAGAACAAGGTAAGACCATTATTATTGCAGAACATCGGTTGAGTTATCTCGTCAATCTTGTGGACCGTGTTCTCTATATGGACGAGGGAGAAATCAAATATGATTTTTCTGCTGATGAGTTCTGTTCCATTCCTGCGGATAAGATACAAGCTATGGGGCTTCGCTCTTTACATACCGTACATTTCACCCCTGCAAAGGACGGTTATAAGGAAACAGGAGAAAAACTTAAATTTGCTCATTTTAATTTTAATTATGACAACGTTTCCGCTTTGAATATTGATGAAATATCTTTGCCAAGAAATGCGATTATCGGAATTGTGGGAAGTAATGGCGCAGGAAAGAGCACCTTTGCCCGCTGTATTTGTGGCTTAGAGAAAAACACAGGTATGCTGACATTTGATAATCAAACATTTCGATATAAAGAGCGATTGAATGAATGTTATATGGTTATGCAAAATCCAAGTCATCAGCTATTCACGGAAGATGTTTTCGATGAAGTCCTTTTAAGTATGGACAAAGAAGATGACGGGAATATTGCTGCTGCGGAAGAAATCTTGTCAAGTTTAAACTTAGTACCTTTTAAAGAACGACATCCTATGTCTTTATCTGGCGGGCAACAACAACGGGTCGCAATCGCAAGTGCAGTCGCTTCCAAACGTAAGCTGTTAATCTTTGATGAACCTACCAGCGGCTTAGATTACAGAAATATGTTGGAAGTTGCCAAGATTTTGAAAGATTTACGCGATATGTGAAAAACAATCCTTTTGATTACCCATGACCCTGAATTGATTGACTGTTGCTGTGATTATTTTGTGTTCATGGAAAAAGGTGCTGTCGCATGGAACGGTGCCTTGACAAGCGAGAATATTCAAAAATTAGAATCCTTTTTTGACTTGGGACAATAAGGAGTGCAAATGCAAGGACAAGCAGTGTATATTGTTTCACAGGCAATTCGATATATAGAAAATAATTTAGATAACAAGCTGGATTTGGAAACAGTTGCAACCGCTCTACATTACTCTAAATATCATTTACACCGTATATTTACAAAGATAGTTGGGTTGACGATACATGAATATGTTCAAAGGAGACAGCTTACAGAAGCGGCTAAGTTACTGTTTTTTTCTAAAAGACCGATTATAGAAATCGCACTTATCAGTGGTTATGAAAGTCAACAAGCATTTACAAGCATTTTTAAAGCAATGTATAAGATGACTCCTGCTGATTTTAGAATAGCTGAAGAATTTTATCCTTTACAGTTAGAAATCCATTTAAGTAAAGAGCCGATAAAAATGGATTTTATAAAAGATGATATACGATTTGCTACTACTAAAGATATAAATGACTGGATGGAATTAGTCCATTTAACAGTTGATGGTTATCCCTATTTAGATGAAACGGATTATCTTGAAAAACTATCTTTCTATATATCTAACAAAAGAGCTTTAATTTTAAGAGATGAAGGTATGGCAATCGGTATTATGGGATTTTCAGCAGAAACAGGAAGTATTGATTTTCTGGCAGTTCACCCACAATATCGAAATTTGGGGATTGAAAAGGTTTTCCTTGATAAACTTGTAGATGAACTTCTTGCAGGAAAAGAGATTAGTTTAACTACATATCGAGAGGGCGATAAAGCAGATACAGGCTATCGTGAAGAATATTTGCGTCTTGGTTTTGCGGAACGAGAGTTGCTTACTGAATATGGGTATCCTACACAACGCTTTGTGCTTCCACCAAAAGATAAGGAGGAAGTGTAAAATGCAACAAGCACAGGATATTTGGAAGAAGAAAATAATTCTTTTTCTTATCAGTCAAAGTATTACATTATTTGGCTCTCAAATAGTTCAAATGGCAATCGTATGGTATGTAACACTTCATACAACCAGCGGTGCATGGGTAGCTGTTTTTTCAGTATGTTCCTATTTACCACAATTTCTTGTTTCGTTTGTAGGTGGAGTTTGGGCTGACCGTTATAATCGCAAATTTCTTATCATAGGTGCTGATTTAGGAATAGCGATTGTCACATTTAGCATGATACTTATTATGCCTTATATATCAACAGAAATCGTACTACTCAGCTTACTGATAGCAATGTCTATTCTTCGTTCTATTGGTGCTGGAATACAGTCACCTGCTGTTAATGCTGTTATCCCGCAACTTGTACCAGCAGAAAATTTAATGCGTTATAATGGTATCAATGCAACCATGCAATCAGTTGTTCAATTTTCTGCTCCTGCTGTCGCAGGGATAGTTTTATCTGTTGGAACATTGCAGAATACATTGTTGATTGATATTTTGACTGCAATAGTAGGGATTGCATTGTTTGCTTGTGTATCATTGCCTAAGCAAGACAAAAAAATCACTTCATATCCTATTTTATCGGATATGAAAAGTGGAATTAACTGTGTATTCTCGCAAAAAAATATTGGTATCTTATTGATGATATATGGAATATTTACTTTTCTATGTGTTCCAGCAGGCTATTTATCTGGACTATTGGTAAGTAGAATATATGGTGATACATACTGGTATCTGACTGCCGTTGAAATATGTGGATTTGGCGGTATGGTTGTTGGCGGGTTGCTAATGAGTGTATGGGGCGGTTTTCATAAACGTAGTAAAACTATGTTCAGTGGTTTAGCTGTATTTGGAATAATGGCAATAGGTATGGGCATAACTCAAATTTTTTTACTGTATCTTATTTTTATGATTTGTTATGGTGTTGCTTTAACGACAATACAAACAACAATCACTACCTTACTTCAAGAAAATACGAATGTTTCAATGCAGGGACGAATATTTGGCTTCATGGGAGCGATGTATGCTATTTGCTATCCGTTTGGTATGGTAGTTTTCGGTCCTTTATCAGATATTATTTCCCTGCAATGGATTATGATTAGTTCGGGAATTATTTTACTTCTAATGCCTATTTTCTTATGGCTTAAAACAAAGCAAGAAATGGGACGCATTATGGATTAGGACTTACGATAGTAGAAAAAATAATGAAAGAACATTTCGGATTTGTAAAACTTGAAAACTTAAAAGAAAATGATAAGACGATTGGGGCGAGAGTTTCTCTTGTTTTCCCCTTGAGGTAATATTATTATAGGGGGGGTTGCTATGGGAAAATACTAGTTGTAGAATTTACTGATAAAGAAGATAGTTTATTCCAACAGATGTTAGAATGGTTGTCCTCAAATGTAGACAAAACGCCTACAATTATCAAAATCCATACATCAGATTTAACTATCGACCCTTACACCCGTATTGTAATGGATAGACAAGGCAACCAAATATTTTTAACTGCAAAAGAATTTGACCTATTATATTTCCTTTCCAGCCACAAAGGACAGGTGTTCACAAAAGAACAGATATACGAAAAAGTATGGGGATATGACAATGCACCCGACGCAA
>ERZ1643246.4669-NODE-4669-length-10618-cov-9.378870_pt1 | contig 10618 bp, 9 predicted proteins | sample MGYA00579265_ERZ1643246 | MGnify/ENA primary metagenome ERZ1643246 (study PRJEB29033, sample SAMEA4952261) | chicken gut metagenome | biome: Broiler Chicken; feature: Gastrointestinal Tract; material: Caecum | place: Ireland | collected 2018 | study: Broiler...
GAGCTGCTGTAAGTTGGATATTTAAGATGTGCTTAATGAGCAAAAAATGAGTTTTGGGAATCGTTAAGGAACATTAAATTTGCCAAAGGTGTGATTGCATGAAAAGATTAAATATCATTTTAGACATCATTATTGTGGCCTTTGTTGGTGCATTTATTGGGCATGGAATTTATACTGTTCGGGACTTTAAAACTCATCCTGAATTATATGTTGTCCAGTCGGCACCGTGGTATACAAGTATCTTGCTATATGGTGCATTTACCATTATTGTGTTACTTATTTGCGTTATGATAAAAGTAATCAACAATCATAAATTTTAAACAGGGGAGCAACAGATAACCTAACGAATTTGAGGGGATAGAAATAATGGATTATAAAACAACGATAAAGAACCTAAAGCAAATATTTTTATTTCATTTGTTAATAAGGTGTGGAAAGGTCAATATAATATTGAAAAAACGGAAGCGGCATTATCTAAGACCATTAATATTACAGCCTATGATGGTGATATGCTGGTAGGATGTCTTCGTATACTTACAGCTGGAAACAATTGGAATTTGTAAAGGGGAATCATAATATGAACATAGTAGGATTTTGGGCATGTGGCGTTTTGGTTATTCCTTTTGGAATTATAGGAATTTTATTTGCAATATTTAAAGAGAAAGCAGCTAAGTTTGTTTCAGGATTCAATTCTTTATCTAAAGAGGAACAAGCTCTATATGATAAGGCTCAGATTTCACGCGATATTAGAAATCAATGTTTTATTTGGTCTGCTATAATGTTAATTGGGGCAATATTATCTTATTTTGTAACACCATATATGGCCATTTTTGCTTTTATTATATGGCTGTTTTTGTTTTTTAAGGATGTTCACTTAGATAATCATAAAGCTTTTGAAAAATATTTGCTGAAAAAATCTTAAGTTGTCGAATTGGAATTTTTGTAGGAGGTGTCACAATGAAAATAGAGATTGGGAAAGATTTTCCGCAATATTTCAAACCCTCATATCCAGAAGAATTTGAATTGTTTTCACATTTTGAAGTAACCGCAGGAATACCAACGGTTTTGTTTGCAATTACCACATGGAAAGAAAACGGGAAACCGAATATCTGTTTTCATTCGTGGAGCTGTTTTCATGGAGATAAAACTGCTTTCTTTGCTGTGATGGGAAATCTATATCAGCACACTCATACTTATGCCAATATTAAAAGGGAAAAATGCTTTTGTATCAACTTTTTGCCAATAAGCTATTATGATAACTTGGCAGACACAATCAACCATAATGATATTGAAACGGATGAGTTTGAAGTAGGACATTTTAATCTTTCCAATGCTAAGACAATTCATGCACCAGTTATCCAAGAGGCTTTTATTAACATGGAATGTACTTTAAAAACAGCACAGGATTTAAGCGGAGCTGGAATTACGTCTATGGTTATCGGACAAGTGCAGCATATTTCTGTTGATAAGAAATTCGCACAAGGCTATGAAAGACGGTATGGAAAAGACGGTTTTATGATGTTAGTACCTGCACCGCAAGACCTTGTTACTGGTGAACCAAATCAATCTGCTATTGCTACTATAAATATCGAAAAATATGATTGATAAATCCTAAGTTATAGAACCTAAAATTGAAATTGGAGAGGATTAGGACTAATCTATTTACAATTAATTTAATTTAGTCTATACTCATTTCAGGGTCTATCGTACTATGTAGAAGGGCAAAGCCAATTATCCAAAAAGAGGCAAAATTGAATAGCGTAACATAGAGAATAGAAGACCCGAGAGAGCGAGGACAGCACCTTAGCTTTCCGGGTTTTTTCTGTTGTGCGGGGGAGTAGAGAAGAGAGGAAAACGCATCCCCTCACACTCCGCAAAAGCCCGTATTTACGCTCTCTCCGAGCAGTATGAGACCTCAACAGAATAAGAAAGAGAATGAAGGAGACTATTGGGAGGGATGGGATTGGCCCATAAAAAAGGAGCCTGATGGCGTCATTCGGAACGTTACTGGATTTTGCTCTTTTTGCGATATTCGGTGTTGCCCTGTGACAGCGGCTTCGGACAGAACAGATGAATAAAAAAGTATCAGTATTTTACAGACAGGAGAATGATAAAATGAAATACGGAATAGGAGATACATGCTATATAATCGAAAATGACATGGTAAAGCGGGCGAGGGTCAGCGCAAAAAAAGACGGCCAGTATTTTGTGCAGTTCGTCGGCTCCTGCGGCGCGCTGGCGGTTCCGGAAGATGAGGTTTATGCCACTATGGAAGAAGCAGAAGACGGCATGAAAAAAGACCGGAATCCGAGCAGCCCTGTACGGTATCTGTAATAGAGAAGCTGTGAAAAAGAGAATCACCTCCATGAAAATGAGAGAAAAGGCAGGTAAACAGTTATGCTGAGAATCAGCCAGTTAAAGCTCCCTGTGGTACACACAGAGGCGCAGTTAGAGCAGAAACTTCTGAAAACACTGAAGGCCGGGAAAGGAGAAGTAAAGCGGTATTATATTAGGAAACGTTCTCTGGATGCCCGGAAGAAACCGGAACTTTATTATGTGTATTCGGTTGATTTCGAAGCAAAACATGAGGAACGTATTCTGAGGCAGCTGAAAGGAAAAGTACAGAGAATATCTGAACGCTCTTACAGTGTTCCGGAACATGGTGCGGAACATCTGACCAGCCGGCCGGTGGTCGTTGGCAGCGGACCGGCCGGTCTTTTCTGCGCTTATCTTTTGGCGAGGGAAGGATATCATCCTCTGGTGGTGGAGAGAGGGGCTCCAGTCAGGGAAAGAAAACAAGATGTGGACCGGTTCTGGGAGAACGGGATCCTTGATCCGGATTCTAATGTACAGTTCGGAGAAGGCGGAGCAGGCACTTTTTCAGACGGCAAGCTGAATACACTAGTAAAGGATCCGGCAGGGAGAAATCGGTTTGTGCTTGAGACATTCGTACGGTTCGGAGCGCCGGAAGATATCTTATGGGAGCAAAAGCCCCATATCGGTACTGATATCCTCATGGATGTAGTGGAATCCATGAGAAAAGAAATTAATGAATCAGGCGGAGAATTTCTGTTTCACAGTCAGGTGACTGATATTATTCCCGAGGAGAAGACTCTTATTATAAACGGGACGGAAAAGATCCGGACGGATGCAGCTGTCCTTGCCATAGGACATAGTGCAAGAGATACGTTTCAAATGCTGTGTGACCGCGGCCTTCAGATGGAGGCAAAATCATTTGCAGTAGGCGTCCGGGTAGAACATTTACAGAGCCTGATTGACGAGAATACGTATGGAAGAAAAGAGAGAGGAAAGCTTCCGGCCGCGTCATACAAACTTACTGAAAAGCTGGAAAACGGGAGAGGCGTCTACACGTTTTGCATGTGCCCGGGCGGCTATGTAGTAAACGCGTCATCTGAACCGGGGCATCTGGCAGTAAACGGTATGAGTTATCATGGACGTGCCGGGGAAAATGCAAACAGCGCTGTGATAGTAACGGTTACTCCGGAAGACTACGGGCAGGAACATCCACTTTCCGGCGTACAATTTCAGCGGAAACTGGAGAAAAAAGCGTGGGAGGCAGGAAGAGGAAATGTTCCGGTACAGCGCTTTGAAGATTTCTGCAAAAACAGAACCACTGCTGAACTGGGAAGAATAAAACCCAGTATAAAAGGACACTACAGCCTTGCCAATGTGCGTGAAATCTTTCCGGAAGAGCTGGCCGGATCGCTTCAGCAGGGAATCAGTCAGATGAACCGGAAGATACACGGCTTCGCTGATCCGGATGTGCTTCTGTCAGGTGTGGAAAGCAGAACTTCCTCTCCTGTCAGAATTCCAAGAGACGGGGAGTTCAGAGGCAGCATTCCGTGGATTTATCCATGCGGAGAAGGTGCAGGATATGCCGGGGGGATAACTTCGGCGGCAATGGACGGACTTAAGTCGGCTGAAGCGATTATCAAAAAGTACGAAGCCGGCGGCTGTTACTGTTCACAGAATTTTAATGTGTAATCCCTATACACATTTTTTAAATTGTGCTAAAATAAATCGTTGTATTGTATCATTGCGCTGGTCAGAAGATCAATATATGAAGAAAAACAATACAATTAAAGAAATGTATCAGGAAGAACGGCCCTATGAAAAGTGTGAGCGTTTTGGCGCGGAGAATCTGACAGATGCCGAGCTGCTTGCAGTTATCCTGAGAACGGGGACCCGGGGAGAAAATTCCCTTGATCTTGCGAGGAGCCTTCTTCATCCGGATTTCGGCAATCCCGGAATCCACAATATTCATCAGTGGACGCTTGATCGTCTGCTGAATATCCGAGGCATCGGAAGGGTCAAAGCAGTTCAGATCCTCTGCCTGTCGGAATTATCCAAACGCATGGCGAGAGAAGCGGCAGTTGAGGGACTGGACTTTTCCTCCCCGTCTACGATCGCGCGTTACTATATGGAAGATATGCGCCACAGAAACAGGGAGGTATTGAAACTTTTACTGTTAAACACACGTTCCAGACTGATCGGGGAGATGAATATATCGGTCGGTACGGTGGACATGGCACTTGTATCTCCAAGAGAACTGTTCGTAGAGGCTGTCCGTAAGGATGCATCATCGATTATTCTCCTGCACAATCATCCGAGCGGGGACCCTGCTCCCAGCAGGGAAGATGTGCGGATTACCAGGAGAGTCTGTGAAGCAGGACGTCTGATCGGGATTGAATTGCTGGATCATATTATTATAGGTAACAACTGTTTTATCAGCTTGAAAGAAAAGGGGTTCTTTCAGCAGAGCGGGAGCTGACCGTCAACGGAAAATGATAAGGGGTGGTTGTACTGCTATGGCGGGAAAGGTTTATGGCCTTGACCTCGGGACGTATGAGATCAAGGTTTTTGATAAAAAGAACGACAGGATATGGCATCAGAAAAATGCCATCGCAATGAAAAACAAGAAATATATCTTTGCCGTGGGAAATGAGGCTTATGATATACACGAAAAGGCACCCGTGGATATCAGGGTGGTGTTTCCCATGAAGAACGGGGTAATTGCGCATTTTGACGATATGCAGTATCTGCTGGGCAGTCTGTTGGAAGCTGACAGAAAAACTGTCTTCGGTGCAGAATATGTGGTTGCTGTTCCCACAGATGTAACGGAAGTGGAGAAAAAAGCGTTTTATGACCTCGTGCTCCATTCAGAGGCAAAGGCGAAGTCTGTTCGTATTGTGGAAAAGGGACTTGCAGATGCTGTAGGCTTCGGGATGGATGTGACCGGTGAAAAAGGAATTTTCGTGGCTAATTTCGGCGGCGGGACTACAGAATTGTCTGTATTGTCACAAGGCGGTATGGTCATGAACCGTCTTTTAAAGATAGGAGGCGGTAATTTTGACACCTCGATTGCAGATCTGGTCAGACATAACAGAGAGTTCCTTATTGGTACAGCTACAGCGGAAAAACTTCGGCGTGAATTCGGTATTTTTGATCAGAGTACAGGCAGTACAATTACGGTGTCGGGCCGCGATCTTGTAGCCGGAGTGCCTTCGCAGTCAGATATACCGATCAGTCTTGTAAGAGCGGCTATGAAGGAGCCTCTGGAAGAATGCGTAAAGGCAATCCGCACTATGATCGAGAGGACTCCGCCGGACGTACGCAGGGCAATAGAAAAGACAGGAATATGTCTTACCGGAGGGCTGGCTAATCTGAAGGGACTCTCTACATATCTTGAAGAGAGTATCGGACTTCCGGTTCTTACAGCAGAGGAACCGGAGCTCTGTGTTGTGAAAGGACTGAGGAAGATCATCTCGGACCGCAGTTACTACAAACGTCTCACGTACTCCATGTTAGATGAAGATTACAGGTGGTTAAGATAATGAAGAAAAAGAATCAGACATCCCATATAAACAGGTATATTCTTATAGGACTTTCTGTGTTCTGTGCACTTATGATGGTCCTTTCATCATTTTCAGACAAGGCGGCCGGGCCGTTTAAAGTTCTTGCCAATATTACGGTTATCCCTCTCCAGCAGGGAATCAATCATGTGGGCGGATGGCTTGGCGATATGAAGGATAATTTTTCAACTATGCAGCAGCTCCGGAACGAAAACGAAGACCTGCAGGCACAGATCGATGCGCTTACAACGGAGAATAATTATCTTCAGGAAGAACGCTATGAGTACGAGAGGCTTCAAGAGCTGTATCAGCTTGATCAGAACTACGCTGAGTATGAGAAGACTGCTGCCCATGTTATCGGTAAAGACGCAGGAAACTGGTTCAATACATTTACGATCGACAAAGGAAGTCAGGATGGGATTGAAGTAGACATGAATGTACTGGCGGGAAGCGGGCTGGTAGGAATTATCACAGAAGTCGGTCCTACATGGGCAAAGGTACGTTCGATCATTGATGATGCAAATAATGTCAGCGGAATGGTCCTCTCAACATCGGATACCTGTATTGTCAGCGGGGATTTGTCCCTTATGAGCAGCGGACAGATAGCATTTGACCAAATGGAAAATAATGACAATGTAGTTGCCGTGGGAGATCAGATTGTCACGTCATACATCAGTGACAAATATCTGCAGGGAATTCTGATCGGATCGATCAGCGAAATCAATGTAGATTCAAATAATCTGACGCGCTCAGGGTATATCATTCCGGCAGTGGACTTTAAAAATATTCAGGAAGTGCTCGTGATCACAACTACCAAAGCCGAACTTACCGGTGAAAATGTGACGGGCGAGTAGAGGAGAATTAATCCATGAAAGCAGTAAAGATAAGACGCATTGTGGTGACGGCAGTCGTTGTACTGCTGGCTTACCTTCTGCAGTGTACTGTGTTTCCAGCACTGGAGATTGCGGGAATCAAACCGAATCTCATGCTGATTGTTACGGCTTCTTTCGGATTTATGAGAGGTCCGAGGGAGGGGATGTTTGTCGGGTTTGCATCCGGGCTCCTGATTGATATCCAGTACGGCGATATGATAGGATTTTATGCGCTGATTTATCTGATCGCAGGTTATATAAACGGTCTGTTTGAGCAGATTTATTTTGATGAAGATATAAAGCTTCCGCTTTTTCTGATCGCGGGCAGCGATTTTGTATATGGAATTGCCGTCTATTTCCTGACTTTTCTGCTCAGGAGCGACTTCAATTTCCTGCACTATCTGAATCGGATTATTGTTCCGGAGGCAATTTATACAATCGCTGTGACCCTTGTTGTATACCCACTGCTTCTGCTTATCAACCATAAGCTGGAGGCCGAAGAAAAAAGGAGTGCAAGTAAATTTGTTTAGAGAAATCATTGACAGAATAAAAGAAGGCATAGATTATATCATGAAGTCAAGGCTTATGGTGCTTATCATTGTATTCTGCCTGACTTCATCTGTCCTGATCGGCCGCCTTTTCTATCTTCAGATTGTAAGAGGAGAAGATTATCTGGAAAACTATGAGCTCCAGATCAGAAGGACAAGCGAGATTCCTGCGACTAGAGGTAATATATACGACAGAAACGGAAATCTTCTTGCATATAACGAACTGGCTTATTCTGTTACTATACAGGATACTCTCCCCGCAAATATGGGGTCAGAGGAGAGAAACAAGACTTTAAACGGTATTCTTGATAAGGTATTGAAAATCGTTGAGGAAAACGGTGATTCGGTTATCGACAGCTTCGGTATCATCCTTGACTCTGCTGGAGAATATCAGTTTGCAGAGACAAATGAAACTTTGAGACTCCGTTTTATAGCTGATGTATATGGAAAAGCATATACGGATGATCTCTCACAGGAGCAGAGAAACCAGACTCCATCCGGAATTATGCATTATCTTTGTACGAAAAGATACGGCCTTGACGATACCAATAATGATCCGGCGTATATACTTAAGATGGTAAATATGCGCTATGCAATGGGACTGAACAGCTACCAGCAGTATCTTTCCACAATTCTCGCTTCCGATGTGAGCGATGAGACTGCGGCGGCGATCATGGAAAACCAGAGTACCCTTACCGGAGTTGATATTGAGGAAGAATCCCTTCGGCGCTATCCGGACGGGGAGTATTTTGCATCGCTGATCGGATATATCGGTCCGATGTCTCAGGAAGAATATGACGCACTCGACAAAGAGGAAAAAGAACGTTATTCTCTTTCTGATATAGTAGGAAAGTCAGGTATAGAACAGGCTTTTGACAGTACTCTGCAGGGAGAAAAGGGTAAGTCTACTTTTTATGTAGACAATCTTGGAAAAGTGATCGAGACAGTGAGCAAGACTGATCCCAAGGCCGGAAATGATATATATCTTACAATAGACAAGGATCTCCAGATGAATGCATATAAGCTTCTGGAAGAGAAAATTGCAGGTATCGTGCTGAGCAAGCTGACAAATATTCTGGATTATGATCCTTCCCAGACAAAGGACGCAAGCGAGATTATTATTCCTGTGAGTGATGCATATCACGCGTTTATTGCCAATGAAGTGATAGATATGGATCATTTCGCGAACGAGGAGGCAGGACCGGCTGAAAAAGCGGTCTATGCAACATTTCAGAGCAAGAAGGAAGCTGCCTTGTCGGATATCATGTCCCAGCTTGAGAACGATCAGGCAGATGCTTACAGAGATCTGTCAGATGAAATGCAGGCATATATGTCATACATCTGCAATACAGTGCTGGCAGAAAAGACTGGAATACTTCTGACAGATGAGATTGACACTTCAGACGAAACATACATTGCATGGAGGACGGATGAAACAATCAGTCTCAACGCATATTTGAATTATGCCATTTCACAGAGCTGGATCGACACATCAAAGCTGGGAAACAGCGCATATTCCAGTTCTGAAGAGATATATCAGGCACTGCTGACATATATTGAAGAATATTTGTCCAATGACAGTGATTTCGACAAACTTCTCTATGAATATCTTATAAAATCAGGAAGTGTCACCGGTACACAGATCTGTGCGATCGTGTATGAACAGGGGGTGCTTCCGATGGACGAGGACAGCTACAATGGTCTGTTAAGCGGTTCTGCAAGTGCATACCAATGGCTGTATGATAAGATTGAAGCACTGGAGATCACGCCCGGACAGCTCGGACTCGAACCGGGATCCGGGGGGCTTGTTGTAACGGATCCGAATTCAGGAGATGTACTGGCGTGCGTATCCTACCCGGGATATGATAATAACCGCCTTGCAAATACAATGGATTCGGCTTATTATAACCAGCTCAACAGCGGGACTTCACGACCGTTTTATAACAGGGCTACACAGGAAGAAACAGCGCCCGGTTCTACGTTCAAGATGGTTTCGGCTACGGCAGCTCTTGAGGAAGGAATTGTCAATGCGGATACAACCTTTTACTGTGACGGCGTATTTTCTGAGGTACAGCCAAGTCCCCGCTGCTGGGTATATCCGAACGGCCACGGCTCGCTCAATGCTGTTCACGCGATTGAAAATTCGTGTAACGTATATTTCTACAATGTAGGTTATGAACTCGGAATGGATTCAGACGGCAATTATGACAGTGACCGCGGTACGGACAGGCTTGCCAAATATGCTGAAATGTTCGGACTCGGGGAAAAATCCGGTCTTGAGATTGATGAAGCTTCCCCGCATATTTCGGATGAGTATTCGATTCAGTCTGCAATCGGACAGGGAAATAACAACTATACTGTCAGCCAGTTGAACAGATATGTTACGGCGGTCGCCAACAGCGGAACGGTGTATGATCTGACACTGATCGACAAAATTACGGATTCCAGCGGAAGCCTGCTTCGTGACAATGAAGCAGAGGTTGTAAGGACAATGGACGATGTCAGCCAGAGTACATGGGATCAGCTTCATGAAGGAATGGAGCTGATGGTAAGCAGCCACGCTACTTTCTCGGGGCTGGACTTTACAATGGCAGGAAAAACGGGTACGGCTCAGCAGAATGAGCTCCATCCGGATCATGCGCTCTTTGTCGGATACGCTCCGGCCGATTCACCGGAAATATCAATTGCAGTCCGTATTGTAAACGGATACAATTCAGGATATGCCTCCGAGATAGGGCGGGATGTGTCGCAGATCTACTTTAACCCGGATATGAAGGACGAGCTTATTACAGGAAAAGCGGCAGATCTGGGTAATGGAATGGCCGGCGACTAATCAATAACGTCAGAACTTATGCAGGAGGAGAAGCAAAATGGGAGAGGTTATAGTCATAACATCGGGTAAAGGAGGAGTCGGCAAGACGACAACTACCGCAAATATCGGGATAGGGCTGTCCGGACTGGGAAAGAAGGTTCTGGTCATCGACACGGATCTGGGACTTCGGAATCTCGATGTGGTTATGGGACTGGAAAACCGGATTGTATATAATATTGTGGATGTGATCGAAGGAAGCTGCAGGCTGAAGCAGGCACTGATTAAAGATAAGCGTTTCCCGGAGCTTTATCTGCTTCCTTCCGCTCAGACGAAAGATAAGACAAGCATCTCTCCGGAGCAGATGAAAAAACTGATTGAAGATATACGGGATGATTTTGATTATATTCTGCTCGATTGTCCGGCAGGGATCGAACAGGGATTTCAGAATGCAATTGCAGGTGCGGACCGGTCCATTGTCGTGACGACTCCTGAAGTCTCCGCGATAAGAGATGC
>ERZ1643246.4673-NODE-4673-length-10612-cov-8.171829_pt1 | contig 10612 bp, 7 predicted proteins | sample MGYA00579265_ERZ1643246 | MGnify/ENA primary metagenome ERZ1643246 (study PRJEB29033, sample SAMEA4952261) | chicken gut metagenome | biome: Broiler Chicken; feature: Gastrointestinal Tract; material: Caecum | place: Ireland | collected 2018 | study: Broiler...
GCGGCTCGCACTGCAAAAGAATCTCCTCCAAACGGTTCAATCTCAAATCCGATCTTCGTAAACTCGTCCATATACCTACGGAACAGCTCTGCCTCCTGCATGGAAAGATCCAGAATAATCGGCGGACTGATGTACTGAGAAGTATAGGTTCTCGTCTTCATGCCTTTGAGCGTCTGCTCATACAGCACCCTCTCATGCGCTGCATGCTGATCAATAATGTACATGCTGTCATGAAGCTGAACGATCCAGTAGGTATCAAACACCTGTCCGATAATCTGATAATCCGGTACTGATGCTTCATCCAGAAGCTTCTCATCAAACAGTGTGAGCTGTTCTGCTTCCATCTTTGTGGATGTGCCCGCTGTTGGAGCAGAGATGGTTTCCTGCGGCTTCGGCTCTTCGGACTTTGGCATGTCCACATGTTTCAAATCTTCATTCGCCTCTTCCGCCCTGGTTCGATAGGAAACTGCCTCCCGGATTTTTCCGGCGTCGATAGCCGGTCTGTGAATTTCCCCACGGTCCTTTACCTCCGCAGAAGCATACTGATTATGGTAGGATGTAACCCGTTCCTTCATTCGCTCCATAAAATAATTCAGATCTCTTTTTGCTGGTTCCGGCACAGATGCGCTTCTTTTCTCCTGCTTTTCTTCCTGTTTCTCCGGTATCGGAGCAGCCGGCGCCTCCGGCGCTTCTACTCTCGGAATCAGATCCCGGCCATGGAGCGCCTTTGATACCACTTCGTAAAGAAAACGGTACACCTCCTGCTGATGCCCGAATCGAAGCTCCATCTTGGTAGGGTGGACATTCACATCGATTTCTTCTCCCAGAATTTCCATGTGCAGTACAACAAATGGATATTTATGCTGCATGGTAAAATCCTTGTATGCATCCTCCACCGCCTTAGACAGAATGCTGCTTTTGATATATCTTCCATTGACAAAAAAAGTTTCAAAATTCCGGTTTCCTCTTGTCACCGACGGGCTCCCGATAAATCCGGTCAGCCGGATCTCGTCATTCTCTTCCGAAACTTCAATAAGATTTGCGGTAATTTCCCGTCCATAAACATGGTAAATCACGTCTTTAAGTCTGCCGTTCCCGGATGTATGCATCCGTTCCTGTCCGTTATTCGTAAACTGGAAAGAAATGTCCGGATGGGAAAGAGCCAGCCGGGTCATCAGATCACTGACATGGCTTGCCTCTGTCATCGGTGTCTTCAGGAACTTTCTTCTGGCAGGCACGTTGTAAAACAGCTGCCGCACCAGAAACGTGGTCCCGTCTTTTGCCCCGGTTTCTTCCATGGAAATTTCTTTTCCACCGGAAATCTGATACCGGACACCCAGGAGCTGATCTCTCCCCTTTGTGATCATCTCAATCTGAGAAACCGCTGCGATACTGGAAAGAGCCTCTCCCCGGAAACCAAGGGAAGAAATATGCGTCAGATCATCTACATTCCGGATCTTGCTCGTAGAATGGCGCAGAAACGCATTCCGAACATCCTCCGGATCCATCCCTGTTCCATTGTCTCCAATCCGGATCAGCGAAATTCCTCCCTCTTCAATCTCCACTTCCACGGCTGTAGCTTTGGCATCAATGGCATTTTCTACCAGCTCTTTCACAACAGATGCCGGACGCTCTACCACTTCTCCGGCCGCAATCTTATCGATTGTAACCTGGTCTAAAACCTGTATTTTTCCCATCGTTCCTCCTTACCACCGGTTGTTCAGCTTGTTCTGAAGCTGATACAGGGTATTCATCGCATCCATCGGTGTCATATGGCTGATGTCCATGGACTTGATTTCCTCAATCACATCATGGTCGGACACTGTATCGAACAACGACATCTGGGCCATGTCCACCACATCCATTTTTTTCGATTTTTCCTTCGTCTTTGTCTCCTGCCCCTGTACACTCATCTGGCGTACACGGGTCGTAATATCCGCATCCGACAGCTCCTCTGCAATTTCCTTCGCCCGGTTAATAACTGTATCCGGAACTCCCGCAAGCTTCGCCACCTGAATTCCGTAACTTCTATCCGCTCCGCCTTTGACAATCTTTCGAAGAAATACAATATCATCGCCCTTTTCCTTGACTGCGATACAATAATTATTGACACTGTCAATCTTTCCTTCCAGCTCCGTCAATTCATGATAATGTGTGGCAAACAGTGTCTTTGCTCCAAGAAGTCTGGCGTTACTGATGTGCTCTACAACCGCCCAGGCAATGGAAAGGCCGTCAAAGGTACTGGTTCCCCGTCCGATTTCGTCAAGAATCAGAAGGCTTTTGCTGGTAGCATTCCGTAGAATATTGGCCACCTCCGTCATCTCCACCATGAACGTACTCTGACCGGACGCCAGATCGTCAGAGGCCCCGACTCTTGTAAAGATCCTGTCCACCAGCCCGATATTGGCCTGGGAAGCAGGCACAAAAGAACCGATCTGTGCCATCAGCACGATCAGCGCCGTCTGTCTCATATAGGTGGATTTCCCCGCCATATTCGGCCCGGTAATGATGGAAACCCGATTCTTTTTGTCATCCAGATACGTATCATTGGCAATAAACATGTGATTTGGAATCATCTTTTCCACTACCGGATGGCGTCCGTCCTTGATATCAATGGTCCCCTTCTCATTAATCTTTGGACGCACATAATGATTCCGCTCCGCCACAAGAGCGAGAGAGGCAAATACATCCACCGCTGCGACTGCCTTCGCCGTCGTCTGGATCCGCACAATCTCCCCGGCGATCCGGTTTCGGACATCGCAGTACAGCTCATATTCCAGCGCATAGAGCTTGTCCTCCGCGCCAAGGATCATATCCTCCAGCTCTTTAAGTTCCGGAATGATATATCGTTCCGCATTGGTCAACGTCTGCTTCCTTGTATAATAATCCGGCACCATGTTTTTAAAAGAATTTGTCACTTCCAGGTAATATCCAAACACCTTATTGTACTTGATCCTTAAATTTTTGATACCGGTCTTTTCTCTTTCTTTTTCTTCCAGTTCGGCAAGCCATGTCTTGCCATCCGTCTTCGCTTTTCTGAGACGGTCCACATCCTCATGGTAGCCGTCCCGGATAATTCCACCTTCCTTCATCGCCAGAGGCGGATCCTCTATGATCGCCCGTTCCACAAGATCACAGAGATCCTCCAGTGGATCGATATCCTCATAGAGTTTCTGAAGGAACGGACTTTTCATGTCGCCCAGAATCGTCCGAATATGCGGAAGCATGGAAAGAGACGCCTTAAATGCCGTAAGATCTCTCGGATTGGCTGACTGATAGGAAATCTTTCCGACCAGTCGTTCCAGATCATAGACGGAGGACAGGTATTCCCGGATCTCCTCCCTGGAAATTGCTTCCTTCTGAAGCTCCTCCACTGCATCCAGACGCCTGGTAATCTCCTCTTTGTCAATCAAAGGCTGCTCCACATACTTTCTTAAGAGTCTCGCTCCCATTGCTGTCTTCGTCTTGTCCAGAACCCAGAGAAGAGAGCCTCTCTTCTGCTTTTCCCGGAGTGTCTCACACAGCTCCAGATTTCGCCTTGTGGAGCTGTCCAGCACCATATATTTTCCTGTAGAATATCTCGTCAGGTGTGTTAAATGTGCAAGAGACGTTTTCTGTGTCTCAATCAGATACTGCAAAAGCGCCCCTGCCGCAATGACACCGCAGTCGTAATCCGCCACTCCCAGGCTTTCCAGGGATGCCACCTGGAAATGCTCTGTCAGCGCCTTCTTGCAGAGCTCCTCGTCAAAATACCATGCATCCAGAGAGGAAACCGCCACATGCATCCGGTTTTTCAGATCCTCCAGCCGGATCCCGCTTACATACAGGGCTTCATTACAGACAATCTCTGATGGTGAAAATTTATAAATCTCGTCAAACAGTTTGTTCTCACTGTCCATTTCCGTCACAAAATAATCTCCGGTAGAGACATCTGCAATCGAGACGCCGTATCTTCCGGCATCATACACAATGGACATAATATAGTTATTCTTCGTCTCATCCATCGTAAGAGAATCGATATTGGTTCCCGGCGTGACAATCCGGATTACCTCCCTTTTTACAATTCCCTTCGCCTGCTTCGGATCCTCCACCTGTTCACAGATGGCAACTTTGTAGCCTTTCTCCACCAGCCTTGAAAGATAACTGTCCACGGCGTGATACGGCACACCGCACATGGGAGCCCGCTCTTCCAGGCCGCAGTTTTTCCCGGTCAGCGTGATCTCCAGCTCTCTGGAAGCCGTAATCGCATCATCAAAAAACATTTCATAAAAATCCCCAAGGCGATAAAATAAAATGCAGTCCTTGTACTCTTTTTTCGTCTCCATATATTGCTGCATCATTGGTGTTAACTCTGCCACTTTGATTCTCCTTTTCTTTTGCTGCTTTCTCTATTTTATCTTTTTTACTTCCCGTTTTTCTCTTCAGGGGACAATGCCCTGATATTACATTATATCACCATTTCTCCGACAGCAAAAGAAAAATTTTTGTTTTTCCATTCTCCGGTCTAATCGTATTATCTGGATTTCGGTAATTCATTTGGAAAATTCATCTTCTCTGTAAAATCATTGATTGTTTCCATAATAGCTGGATATGTAATCTCTCTTGCATACAGATTCTGTGTCTGATACCTTTTCCATAATTCCTGCAAGGCGACAGACTCTTTCAATACCGGAAGAATTCGCTCCGTATCCTGCAGAATTGATAAAGAATCTCTTTTCTCCGCCGTGGCAAGAACCGCCTGTTTTAATAGTCTCCAGTCTGCATGTTCCTGGTATAACCGGTAAAGAAGATGTAAGTCATAAAAATCTCTTGCCCGCGTATTTCCTACATTTCTCCGAATAATTGTTTCGTATTTTTCCGCCAGTATCGTTTCCTGGGTATAAGCTTTCACTGTTACTCGACGGTCATCAAACAGGAACGGGTAGGAGAATCGAATTTCCTTTGGCGTAATTTCGTCACCGGTTGTTATATCAATCTTCATGGGTATTTTCATTTTTCCATAAATCGCTTGAATCGAAGCGCGGAAATTTTCGTATTCATCATCTTCACGGATAGGGGTTAAATCTACAAGCCGAAATTCAATTCCATCATTCACCGGCTGTTCTAAAATCTCACTGATGGCCTTTCGTATGGTCTTTTCATCCATTGGCAAACCTTTTACAGTAGTGTCCATATCCATGGTAGTACGTTCTTGAACGCCGAGAATTGCAGAAATCAACAATCCTCCTTTTAAAATAAATCGATCCTTATACGCCGAAACAGAAAGACGTTCGATGACACGTTCAAACATGAATATCTGCAAAACTTCCTGTGCATGGATACCCTTTGTTTTTGCCAGATTACGGACTGCTCCTTTTAATTGCTCTGGTGTTTTCATCATAATATCTCCATATACTCCTGTACCTTTTCCTCAATGCGAAATAGCTTTGCGTATTCCATCAATCGGATATTGTCACGTTCTTTGGAAGCAAAATATCCTTTCACCGCCTGGCTAAAAACCTGTGGATCAGTCTGTTTGCGGCTCCGTATCATGTCACAGATGCACCGTTCTTGATCATAGACCATGATCTTCCCTCCTTGCGGAGAGATCATCTCCATCATTCCAATGCTCCATAATACTGGTTTAATCCGATGGAACTCTACATGAAGCAGTTCTTCTTTCAGATAAAAAACATTATAGGTTTTTGGCACTGTCATTGAAATCATTTGTGGAAAACGGTCTGACAGGCCATGAAAAAACAGTGCCGTACCATAAGAGAATACCCCTTTTTTACATCTGCTTTGCAGCAATACGAACTCATCATTGATACAGTCTGCAAAAGAATAGATTCCCCTGCTTTCCCGAATCAGAATTCCTTCATCTAGGTATTTTTTTAGCCTTTCTCGCCGAATCCCTGCATTGGTTACATCTTTCGTATATAGATATCCATTTTCTCTGACAAGTTTTTTCAAAGAATCTAAATCAGTCATAGCATCACCTCCTGCGTCTTATTTTGATACCATTGTATCATATGGTATCAAGTTTGTACATATATTTAGCAGTTTAAATAACCATTTTTTCTTTAAGGTAACAGGGCTAAAACGATAAATTTATCAAAAAAAATGATGATTCTTCGTTACCAGATCGGAATGTGCGGCTTCTCCTCCCCATACAATACATGAAGCAGATATCCTCCCAGATAAATCCCTATCGTGCAAAGAAAACCAAACAAGGCCATAAACGGCAGACAGATCTGTCCAAAGAGCTGGAATGGTACATTGCTGTAGTCCCAGACAGCCAGGTTCAGCCACTTATTGACGATGATTCCGGTAATAAATTCGCAGGAAGTCACAAAAACCATACAGCGCAGAATCTGGATACCAAGAGGATCCTGCCACCTTCCTGCTCTTCCCTGGGCCGTGCAAAATACGAGACACAGCCCTCCAAGTACAAACATGGTCCAGTGGGAAAATCCACGGAACACCATTTCAAATGTATAGTAGAGACAGCCGCCGACTGCCCACAAGAATAAGTATTCGCTCAATTTCTTCATAAAAAAACGTCCTCACTTTTGTACATTTTCATACATAGTGTGGACGTTATTTCTTCTGTTATACATTCGGACAGCTGCGGATTATTTTTCCACCGCTTCTCCAATGTAGTAAAATCCTTTGCAGGTCAGTAATTTCACATCGATCAGTTCTCCGATCTGATCTTTGGTACCAGGGAAATGGACAAGCAGGTTATTGCTGAGTCTTCCGGTCACAAGGGATGGATCGTGTTCATTGACCTGCTCTACCAGTGCAGTCTGAACGGTTCCCTCATGTTTTGCGCATTCTTCGGAAGCAATAGTCTGCACTTCCTTTAACAGGCGGTCAAACCGGTCTTTGACAACGTCTTCCGGTATCTGCCCTTCCATGACTGCAGCCGGTGTTCCGGTCCGTTTAGAGTAGATAAAGGTAAATGCGCTGTCATAGCGTACCTTCCGCACCACATCCAGCGTCTCTTCAAAGTCTTCTTCCGTCTCCTGCGGAAATCCGACAATGATATCGGTCGTCAGGGAAATATCCGGCACTGCCTCCCGGATTTTCCGTACCAGCTCCAGGTACTGTTCTTTCGTATATCTGCGGTTCATCTTCTTTAAGATCTCCGTACTTCCGGACTGTACCGGAAGATGCAGATGGTGGCAGATCTTTTTGGAAGTCCGCATCACTTCAATCAGTTCATCCGAGAGATCTTTCGGATGAGACGTCATAAAACGGATCCTCTCCAGGCCATCAATCTTCTCCACTTCCTGAAGAAGCTCCGCAAAGGTCATCGGCTCCTCCAGTGTCTTCCCGTAGGAATTGACATTCTGTCCCAGAAGCATGACTTCTTTCACGCCATCCGCTACAAGTGTTTCAATTTCCCGGATAATATCCCGCGGATTCCGGCTTCGTTCCCGTCCTCTGACATAAGGGACAATACAGTAGCTGCAGAAATTATTGCATCCAAACATGATATTGACTCCGGATTTAAAGGAATACTTCCGCTCGCTTGGAAGATCTTCCACAATCCGGTCCGTATCCTTCCAGATGTCAATGACCATACGCTCGGACTCAAACCGGGTAGCGAGCACTTCTGCGAATTTGTAAATATTGTGAGTTCCAAAAATCAGATCTACAAACCGATAGCTTTTTTTCAGCTTTTCCACCACATGGGGCTCCTGCATCATGCATCCACACAGTCCGATCAGCATGTGAGGATTCCTTCTCTTGATCCGGTTTAACTGCCCAAGTCTACCATAAACTCTCTGGTTCGCATTTTCTCTGACCGTACAGGTATTATAGATGACAAAATCCGCCTTCTCTTCCTGGTCAATCATCGTATATCCGATCTTCTCCAGAATCCCCGTCAGCTTTTCAGAATCTCTGGCATTCATCTGGCAGCCAAACGTCACCACCGCCGCTGTCAAAGGGCGTCCCAGCTCCTCTGATATTTTCTGTACATAGCTTCTGCATTTTTTTATAAAATAATACTGGCGCATCGGCTCTTCCACCGGCGCTTCCAGTTTCAGATCGATCTCATCAATTAAACGTTCGCTTTCCTTATTCATCTGTATCTTTGTCTCCTCAACCTTCTGTTCATAACGTTTCTTTCCTACCTTACCATATCACGTCTGAAAATGCAAACAGTATCCGGTTTGAGACATACAGATCCTACACTTCCATCTGTTTTTCCAGTGATTTTCGAATCCCTCTCCACAGGATGAAGGACAAAACGACCGCAATATAGTCTGTCAGAGACTGTCCCAGGATGACTCCATTCAAGCCAAACAGTGCCCGCAGAATGTATAAAAGCGGAATCAAAAGAATCCCCTGGCGCAGAACGGAAAGAATGGTAGCCGGAAAAGCTTTTCCGACAGACTGCATGCAGTTCATGTTGACAAAGAGAAATCCGATCACTGGTCCGGAAAGCATGTACGCAATCAGCATCTTTACGCCGTAGGCTATAACTTCCTTGTCGCTGATAAACAGGCGGATAATCGGTTCCCGGAACACAAAGTACAGTACCGTGGCCACAATGCCCGCAATCAGGCAGCATTTTTTCGTGTAAGATTCCACGCCCCGGAAGCGCTCCATGTTTCCTGCGCCATAATTATAACCCAGAAGAGGCTGCACACCATTGGCCAGACCCATCTGCAAGAAAGTAATAAACATATTGGCTTTAAATACAATTCCAATGGCCGCTACCGGATCATTCCCGTACACTACCAGAAGCTGGTTCAGGACAATAGTCGATACACTCATCAGCGCCGAGAAAATGGCTGTTGGAAGGCCTGTGCCACATATTCTGGTCAATATGGATTCCCGGACGGTAAAATCTTTGATATGCAGGGAGAGCACCTTGCTTTTCCGAAGGAAATACCACAGATAGTAAGCACTTGCAAGCACATTTCCTATCGTAGTTGCAATAGCCGCTCCCGCGGTTCCCTGGTGGAGCCCGGAAATGAAGATCGGATCCAGAATGATATTTGCGATCGTACCGATCATGCTTCCGATCATGGCCTCTTTGCTGGCTCCCTCTGCCCGGACAATAAAACTTGCAGCTGCGGACCAGATGATAAATGGCGCGCCATAGGAAATATGGAAGGTATAGCCTTTTGCAAATTCATAGGTTTCTGCATTGGCACCAAAAACAGCAAGAATCGGATCCATAAAAACAATCAAAATAACTGCAAACAGTATTCCGATTATCAGTGATGCGTAGGTGACAAAGGAAGATGCCTGTCTGGCTCTCTTTTCATTTTTTGCTCCCAGTGCCATGGACAGCACAGCGCTTCCTCCCATGCCGAACATGTTGGCAAAAGCCATCATCAGAATAAAAATCGGGTTTGTCAGGCTTACTGCGGCAACCTGGAGCGGATCTCCGGTCTGCCCGACAAAAAAGGTGTCCGCCATATTATAGACAACGGTGACAAGGCTGCTGATCACGCTTGGCACTGCCATTTTCGCCACAGCTTTCGAAATTTTCATCTGTCCCATGAGTTCATTTTCATTCATGTTTCTGTTCCTCCTCTTCCAGATTTGCCAGCATCCTGGCGGTCAGCTTCATAAACAATGCCTGCTCTTCGCCGGAAATACCCCGCAGCAAAATCGATTCGGACTCTTCAATCTCAGCTCTGAGGGTTTCCTGGATTGCCTTCGCTTTTTCGGTAAATACAATCTTTTTCAACCGGCCATCATTCTCATCCGGAACACGGACAATCAGCTCTGCTTCCTCCAGATGTTTTAGCACTTCCGTCGCTGTGGGCGGTCTAATGTCAAATTCCTTTTCAATCTCCCTTTGATAGACGGGATGCTTCACACTTTCCACCAGAATATAATCTAAAATCGTTCCCTTCGCCCCGGAGATTCCGAGGGTTTCCTGTACAGTCCGGGAACGTCTTCTGAGGCGGTTGGAAATCCGGTTGATCATTTTTCCTGTTTCCATAACTATACTCATTCTCCTTTTATTGTTTCGTTTCCTAAGTATTTTAGTTCGGATCCTAAGGATTGTCAACAGGGAATTTCCGTTTTTTCGTAGAGTAGGTTAGAGGGCTTTTTGCCCTCTTTCCCCTCATCAAACCGTGCATGAGGTTCTCCCTCACACGGCTTTCCGACATTCTTCTTTCTACAGCATTACGTCATGCTCTAGCCATTTTCTTTAATCCTTTTTCGTAAATGCTATTTCTAACAAATCCCACCTTTGACATATGGTTACGCCTTTGGTGTTTCTTGTTATACCATCTTGTAAAGGTGCAGATAATGTACCAGTCTAATGCCTGCATCCACTTTTCATTTGTCTTGGTGAAATAGTAATTCCTCCACCCTGTGATTTTGGGATTTAGATTCTTTATTAAATCTTCCTCTTTTGCTACTAGTATGCTCCGGCTGTTTACATTCCTTTTGATCTCTGCTTTCATTTTCTTCATGGCTTTTCTGCTTGGATACTGATATGTTTCCTTATACAGTTGTCCTTTGCTCGTTTCCGTTGTCATTCTTCTGTGGTGCATTCCGAGGAAATCAAATCCCTCTTTTCCATCCCACATGCTGACTATGTTGTGGTCAAGCTTTTTTGTAACACTTGTGGCTAAAAAATATCGATTTATGC
>ERZ1643246.4674-NODE-4674-length-10612-cov-8.142465_pt1 | contig 10612 bp, 9 predicted proteins | sample MGYA00579265_ERZ1643246 | MGnify/ENA primary metagenome ERZ1643246 (study PRJEB29033, sample SAMEA4952261) | chicken gut metagenome | biome: Broiler Chicken; feature: Gastrointestinal Tract; material: Caecum | place: Ireland | collected 2018 | study: Broiler...
ATGCAGATTTTGAATTCTCTGATGATGATTTCCAATGTGTTTCTGATGATGACCCGTTCTATGGCGTCGGGAAGCAGAATTCTGGAAATCATTGATGAGAAGGTGGATATCACAGACAGTGAGGCGGAGGATCATGAGGTTGAGCGTGGAGAGATTGAATTTGATCATGTCTATTTTAAATATCGAGAGGATGCTCCGGAATATATTTTGTCGGATGTCAGTCTGAAGATTCCGGCAGGGAGCACTTTTGGTATTATCGGACAGACAGGATCAGCAAAATCGACTTTGATTCAGCTGATTCCGCGGCTTTATGATGCGACGAGCGGGGAGGTCCGGATCGATGGAGTTCCGGTCAAAAAATACAAGGTAGCGCATTTGCGGGATGCGATTGCGGTTGTACTCCAGAAAAATACGCTTTTTTCCGGCACCCTCCTGGAGAATCTCAGGTGGGGCAAGGAAGATGCTTCGATGGAAGAGATTGAGCGGGCGTGCAGAATTGCCTGTGCGGATGAGTTTATTGACCGCCTTGCGGATGGATATGATACAGAAATGGGACAAGGGGGTGTCAATGTATCCGGAGGGCAGAAGCAGCGGCTTTGTATTGCAAGGGCCATCCTGAAAGAACCGAAGGTTCTGATTCTGGATGATTCCACCAGTGCCGTGGATACGGCAACGGAAGCCAGGATCCGGACGATGTTAAAGGAAGAGCTCCCGGAGATGACAAAAATCATCATTGCCCAGAGAATCTCTTCGGTGCGGAATGCGGACCAGATCCTGATTCTGGACGACGGCCGGGTATCGGATATCGGTACCCATGAGGAGCTTTTGAAGCGGAATGAAATCTATCAGGAAATCTATGAATCTCAAAAGGAAGGGGCGGAGCTTTAATGGCAAGATATCTGGGATATAAAAGACCAAAAGACATGAGAAGAACGCTGGGACATCTGATGCATTATCTTGGCGGACACAAGTGGATGTTCCTTCTGGTGGCGGTTCTGGTACTCATCAGTACGGGGGCCAATATTCTTGGCACCTATCTTCTGAAACCGGTCATCAATCAGTTGATTCTGCCTGGGGATGTCAAAGGTCTTCTGACGGCGGTGGCTGCAATGGCGGCGCTCTATCTCTGCGGCGCGGCAGCGACCTTTGGCTACAATCAGCTGATGGTGATGACGGCCCAGAAAGTGATCAAGGAAATCCGGCAGGATCTGTTTGCCCATGTGCAGAAGCTGCCGCTGAAATATTTTGATGCCCACACCCACGGTGAGCTGATGAGCCGGTTTACCAACGATGTGGATACGGTGCAGGAGGCGATGAACAGCAGTTTTGCCATGCTGATACAGAGCTTTCTGATGCTGGCAGGCACCATTACCATGATGCTGGTACTGAGTGTGCGTCTGACATTGATTGTAGTGGTCTTTCTGCTTTTGATGGCGGCGTTTATCAAATTTAACGGCAGCAGAAGCAGGAAATATTTCACAAGACAGCAGGAAGAGATCGGAAAAATCAATGGGTTCGTGGAAGAAATGGCGGCAGGACAGAAAGTGGAAAAGGTATTCAATCACGAAAAAGCGGATTTTAAAAAGTTCTGCGAGATGAATGAAAAGCTCAGGAAAGAATCCACCAATGCCCTGACCTTTTCGGGAATGATGGTGCCGACCATTGTCAGTCTGTCCTTTTTCAATTATGCGGTGTCCGCATGTGCGGGAGGACTTTTTACCTTGTCGGGTCTTCTGGACATCGGAAGTCTGTCCTCCTATCTGGTCTATGTACGGCAGAGCGCCATGCCGATGAATCAGTTTACGCAGCAGGTGAATTTCCTTCTGGCGGCCCTTTCGGGTGCGGAGCGGATTTTTCAGATGATGGAAGAAGAACCGGAGATTGACGAGGGAACCATCACACTTTGCCATGTAAGGAAGAATGGAGAGACACTGACGGAATGTGAGGAGAAAACCGGCGAGTACGCATGGAAAGAAGAGAAGAACGGGAAGACAGTGCTTACGCCGCTGCGTGGGGATGTTCGATTTGAGCATGTTGTCTTTTCCTATGTAAAGAAAAAGAGGATATTAAATGGCATTTCCCTTTACGCAAAGCCGGGACAGAAAATCGCGTTTGTCGGATCTACCGGAGCAGGGAAGACGACGATTGTCAATCTGATCAACCGGTTTTATGAGATTGATGGCGGAGTCATCACCTACGATGGAATCGATATTCGGAAGATCCGAAAGGATGATCTGCGCCGTTCCCTTGCCATGGTCATTCAGGATACCCATCTCTTTACAGGGACCATTGCGGATAATATCCGCTACGGCAGCCCGGAGATCAGCGATGAGGAGGTCAAAGAGGCTGCAAGAATCGCAAATGCGGATTCTTTCATCCGAAAGCTTCCAAAAGGATATGATACCATGCTCTATGGGGATGGAAGCAATCTGTCCCAGGGACAGAGGCAGCTTCTCTCGATTGCCCGTGCGGCGGCAGTGAAACCTCCGGTGCTGATTCTGGATGAGGCGACCAGCTCCATTGACACCAGGACTGAGCGCCTGATCGAAAAGGGAATGGATGCCATTATGGAGGGCAGGACCGTATTTGTCATAGCCCACAGACTATCCACAGTGCGCAATGCCAAGGCTATCATGGTGCTGGAAAAGGGCGAGATCATTGAGCGGGGCAATCACGAGGAACTTCTGGAGCAGAAGGGACGATATTATCAGCTGTATACAGGGCAGTTTGAACTGGAGTAGATGCAGAATGGAGAAAAGTAAAATCAGGGAACTATGGTTCCGGTTAAATACAATGAGAAGAGCGGCTCTACGACCGTATTTTCAGGAAATAGGATTGAAAGTCGGCCAGGGACAGGCAAGAATTTTGAATTCTCTCAGGAAATATGGTACTATGACACAAAGGGAACTTGCAGACCGGTGCAGTGTTGATGTGACTACGATTTCCAGAACAGTGGACCGGCTTGTGTCTGCGGGGCTTCTGAGCAAAGAGATCAATCCGGACTGCAGAAGATCCTGTCTGATCAGTCTGACTGAAGAAGGCGAGGAGAAGGCATGGCAGGTAAAGCGGATTCTGGAAAAGGGGGATGAGATCTGGTGGGGATCCTTTGACGAAGAAGAGCTGGAGCTGTTTTACCGCCAGCTTCTGAAAATGGAAGAAAGCCTGAAAGGAGAGCGAAAGGAATGAAGACGCTTTATACAAGATGGGGGAAAAATCTGGACACGGAGCATGTCCTTTCCGAATATCCAAGACCGCTGATGCGCAGGCAGAGTTATTTCAATCTGAACGGGTACTGGGATTACCGGATCGGAAAAGAAACCGGGAAGCGTCCGCCGTTTGCGTATGATGGAAAGATTCTCGTTCCGTTTTCGCCGGAGAGCGTGCTGTCCGGGGTAAATCAAAAACTGGATCCGGAGGAGACGCTTTGGTATCACAGAACCTTTGAAAATCCCCTTGACCAGGGAGAGCGCCTTTTGCTTCATTTCGGAGCGGTGGATCAGATGTGCGTGGTCTATGTGAATGGAAAGCGGGCGGGATGCCACAAGGGAGGGTATCTGCCGTTTACCCTGGATATAACGCCGTATCTGGAAAAAGGAGAAAATGAACTGGCAGTCCGGGTCCGGGATGTGTCGGATGAAGGCTGGCATGCCAGGGGGAAGCAGAAGATCCAAAAAGGAGGTATGTTCTATACCCCGCAGAGCGGAATCTGGCAGACCGTCTGGATGGAGGCTGTTCCACACAATTATATCAAAGAGGTAAAATGCCGGTCCCTTTATGATGCCGGAGAGGTGGAGATTACAGTGTTTGCCAATGTGGCAAAAAAGGTCCGGGTGATTGTGGAAGGAAGAGTCTGTGAAGGAAGGACCAATGAGCCGTTTCGCATCCGGCTGAGAGAAAAACGAAGCTGGACGCCCTGGGATCCATATCTCTACGACTTTGAAGTTCGGATGGGAAAAGATAAGGTGAAGAGTTATTTTGCCATGCGCTGTGTGACGGTGGAGAAGGACGCAAAAGGGATTCCAAGGATCTGTCTGAATCATGAGGCAGTGTTCCAGCGGGGAATCCTGGATCAGGGATACTGGCCGGACGGGCTGTATACGGCGCCTTCCGATGAGGCAATGATTTTTGATATTTCCAGGGCAAAAGAGCTTGGGTACAATCTGATTCGGAAGCACTGCAAGATTGAGCCCCAGAGATGGTATTACCACTGTGACCGCCTGGGAATGCTGGTCTGGCAGGACATGGTCAATGGGGGCGGCAGGTATCATCACTGGTTTGTGACTTACGGGGCGACTGCCATGAGTGTCTGGCACATTCCGGTGCCGGACCGCCTCAGAGGACTCCTCTCCAGAAGGAGTGAAAGAGGGAGAGTGGAATTTGAACACGAGATGAGGCAGACTGTCCGTACACTTTACGGGCATCCATCCATCGTTCTCTGGACGCTTTTTAATGAGGGATGGGGACAGTTTGACACGAAACGGCTCACAAGGGAGCTGAAACGTCTGGATCCGTCCCGTCTGGTGGATGCGGCCAGCGGATGGTTTGACCAAAGATGCGGAGATGTGCGAAGTACTCACAATTATTTCTTCCGGCTGCGCGTCAAGACGGAAAAGCACAGAGCGGCAGTGCTTTCCGAGTTCGGAGGATATTCCATGAAGGTGAAAGGACACAGTGCCTGTCCTGCCATCTACGGATACAAGATTTTTGCAGGAAAAAAGAGCCTGCGCCGCGCCTATGAAAGAGTCTGGGAAGAGGTCCGGGATCTGGAGAGAAAGGGACTGTGCGCTGCAGTCTATACACAGCTTTCGGATATCGAAGAAGAGGTCAACGGCCTTTGGACTTATGACAGAGAACGATTAAAAATTCAGGATTAGAAGGAGGAAGTACAGATGCGGATCATCAATTTTGGATCGCTGAATCTGGATTATACTTATTCCGTGGACCATATTGTGGAGCCCGGAGAGACGCTGGATACAGGGGAAAGAAAGATCTTTTGCGGAGGCAAGGGACTGAACCAGTCGATCGCCCTTGCAAGGGCCGGCCTGGAAGTGCACCATGCCGGGATGATTGGAGAAGACGGAGAAATGCTGGTGGATCTGTGCAGGAAGGAAAATATCCATACCCATTATATATGGAAGGTTCCGGGACCTTCCGGCCATACGATCATTCAGGTGGATGCGCACGGGCAGAACAGCATTCTTCTGTACGGAGGCGCCAACCGAAAGTTTACAAAAAACTATATCGATGAGGTGCTGGCGGATTTTAATGAGGAGGACATTGTCCTTCTACAGAATGAGATCAATCTGCCGGACTATGTCATTGAGGCGGCAGCCAGGAAAAAAATGCGGATCATTCTGAATCCATCCCCGTACAATGATCAGTTGAAATCCTGTGATCTTGGCAAGGTGAATCTGTTTTTGATCAATGAGATTGAAGGCATGCAGATGACAGGGGAAGAGGACCTGAGCGCTGTTCTGGATGCCCTGACTGCCAGATATCCAAAAGCCGGAATTGTAATGACTCTTGGAGGAGACGGCTGCGTATACCAGGACGCATCGAGAAGATTTTATCAGGACAGTTTTCGTGTCCCGGTCAAAGATACGACAGGGGCAGGGGACACCTTCACCGGATACTTTATCGCAGGGCTTGTATCCGGCATGGACGTCAGGGAATGCCTGATGGTGGCGTCCAGAGCCGCGGCCATTGCAGTGACAAGGCCAGGGGCATCGTCCTCCATTCCAACGAAGCAGGAAGTCAGGGACATTGATCTGGAATTTGAAAGACCAAAAGAAAAGGAAACCAAATCAGAATCATAAAAAAAGAACTTTGCGGAAATCCGAAAAGGAGCTTCTGCAAAGTTCTTTTTCTATACAGCGGTAAAAAGATGGATCAGTTCTGTTCCTTTCCGGAAAGCACATCCGGAATTTCCACATCCACCCTGCGTTCACGGAAGTAAAATTCCCGGTCCCGGTTTCCGATTTCGCGGAGCACACGGCACGGATTTCCGACAGCTACCACATTGGCAGGGATATCCTTTGTCACAATGCTGCCGGCGCCGATGACGGTGTTGTCACCGATGGTGACGCCCGGAAGAATGACGCATCCGGCTCCGATCCATACATTTGTCCCGATATGTACATCCATGTTGTACTGCATCTCCAGATAGCGCAGATTCGGCTCGATGGGATGTCCCGCGGTGGCGATGGTGACATTCGGACCGATCATCGTCTTGCTGCCCACGTAGATATGTCCATCATCTACAAGGGTCAGATTAAAGTTTGCATAGACATGATCCCCGAAATGGGTATGATACCCGCCCCAGTTGGAACGAAGCGGCGGCTCGATGTAGCAGCCCTCTCCCAGCTCGGCAAACATGTCCTTGAGCATTTCCTCCCGGCGTTTCTGGTCGTGGGGTCTTGTCTGATTATAATCGTACAGCTTTTCCAGACAGTCAAACTGTTTCTCCATGATCTCTTTGTCTGATGGCAGGTAAAGCCGTCCTTCCTCCATTCTCTTTATGGATTCTTCGGAATCCATCTGCAATGTTTCAGCAAATTCCATACTGATTCCTCCTTGTTTGATTCCCGTTTGTATTCTCTACTATAGTATATTCCGGTCCTGGTGACAAGGGCGGTGTTTCTTTTTTTCATCACAGTTTTGGCACAGAATAGACACAATTTCCTGATAAGGTATTGCATAGACTAAAACAGAGGAGGGAAGTACATTGATCGAAGTCAACGGATTAGTCAAAAAGTACGGCAGCCATACTGCTGTAGATCATCTGAACTTTCGAATAGAAAAGGGACATATCTACGGACTGCTGGGACCAAACGGAGCCGGAAAGTCCACCACGATGAATATCATGACCGGATATCTGGGCGCCACCGAAGGGGAAGTGCTGATCAACGGGCATGATATTTTAAAGGAGCCGGAACTTGCCAAGAAATCTGTCGGGTATCTTCCGGAGATGCCGCCCCTTTATATGGATATGAAAGTAGAGGAATATCTGATGTTTGCGGCGGAGCTGAAAAAAGTAAAGAGAGCCGACAGAAAGGCAGAAGTGAAAAAAGTCATGAAGATGGTCCGGATCTACGATGTCAGGGAGAGGCTGATCAAAAATCTGTCCAAAGGATACCGGCAGAGAGTAGGGCTTGCCCAGGCAGTCCTTGGTTTCCCGGAGACGATTATCCTGGATGAGCCGACCGTTGGTCTGGATCCGAAGCAGATCATTGAAATCAGAGAATTGATAAGGGAGCTTGCAAAAGATCACACGGTCATTTTAAGCTCCCATATTCTTGCGGAGATTCGGGAAGTATGCGATTGTATTATCATTATCTCCCAGGGGAAACTGGTGGCAAGCGACACTCCGGAAAATCTGGAAAAGAAGTTTTCCGGTAATGCGCCGATCGAGATTGAGACGAGGCTCCTTCCGGAAAAGACCGAGGAGATCCTCTCCAGAGTGCCGGGAGTGAAGAAGGTCCGCTATCTGACTTCGGATCCGGGTTATACGAAAGCGGTGATCGAGACCGAAGAAGATGAGGATATCCGGGAGGAGATCTTCCGGGCCTTTGCAAGGGCGGACAGCGCGCTGATCTCCATGTACAAAAAACAGAATACACTGGAGGACATCTTCCTTCAGCTGACTCAGGAAGGAGGACGTTCACATGCTGGCAATTTATAAGCGTGAGTTTAAATCCTATGTCTACTCGATGACGGGGAGCATTTTCATAGCCTTCCTGACGTTTATGACAGGCATTTACTTTATGGCCTACAACTTAAACGGCGGGTACCCGTATTTCTCCTACTCTCTGGAAGGAGTCATGTTTGTCTTTCTGGTGGCAGTACCGATTCTGACCATGCGGAGCTTTTCGGAGGAACGGAAAAGCAGGACAGATCAGCTCCTTTTGACATCGCCGGTCAGTGTGGGAAAAATGGTAATGGGAAAATACCTTGCCATGGTGAGCGTATTTTTGATCCCATGTGTCCTGTTCTGCGCATATCCTCTTATTATCAAATCCCAGGGGACGGCGTATCTTCTGAATGATTACGCATCGATTCTGGTTTTCTTCCTGCTGGGATGCGTCTACATTGCCATCGGCAGCTTCATCTCTGCCATGACGGAGAGCCAGATTATCGCGGCGATTGGAACCTTTGGAGTATTGATGGTACTTTACCTGTGGGATGGATTATTAAGTTTCCTGCCTTCCTCCGCATTTGGCGGAATGGCCGGAATCTGGATGATTCTGACACTTTGTGTACTGTTCATCTACAACATGACGAAAAATGGAATCTTAAGCGCCGGGCTGGAAGGGATCGGGACGATTGTGCTTGTTGTGATCTATTTCGTAAAGTCTTCTCTTTATGAAGGAATCCTCGCCACGATACTTGGAAAGTTTGCGCTTGTGTCCACCTATACAAGCGTGGCGGAAAATCATCTTCTGGACATTGGCGGAATTGTGATGTATCTGACTTTGATCGGGGTCTTTTTGTTCCTGACCGTTCAGTCAATACAGAAAAGAAGATTCAGTTAGGAGGGTATGGACATGAAGAAACTGTTGAAAAAATTCCGAAGTGTACAGACCCGCCATGGATTTTACAGTGTGGGCATGATCGCAGTGGTCATTGTGATTGCCGTAGTCATCAATCTCATTGCCGGACAGCTTCCGGAGAAGATGAAACAGATTGATGTCAGCAATCAAAACATTTACGGAATATCCAAGACATCCAGAAAGCTTTTGAAAAACCTGGATAATGATATCAAATTTACAGTCTATGCGGATAAATCAGCTACAGATGAAAGGATCAAAACATTCCTGGACCGGTACACGGCTCTGACGGATAAAATCAGTGTGGAGTGGATCAATCCGGTAGATCATCCGCAGGCATTGCAGGAGAATGAGGACGCCCAGAGCAGTTCCATTGTGGTTTCCTGTGAACAGACCGGCAAATCGGTGACCGTTCCTTTTTCAGACATCATCGTGCAGGATTACAGTTCCTACTATACGACAGGATCCGCATCGGATTCCGAGTTTGACGCGGACGGCCAGCTGACCAGTGCCATCAACCGGATTACTTCCGATGTTTCCAAAAAGATTTATTATACGACAGGACATGGGGAGACAACGCTTTCTACATCTTTAAGTGATGAACTTGCAAAATCCAGTGTCACCACAGAAGAGCTGAACCTTCTGATGGCGGAAGAGATTCCATCGGACTGTGATCTGATCCTGATCGACGCTCCTGCAAGCGATATCTCTGAGCAGGAGAAAACGATCCTTCTGGATTACCTGTCAGGCGGCGGAAAAGTTATCTATGTGATGGGGGATGCCGCCACGGATACGCCGAATCTGGATGCAGTCATGACGCAGTACGGTATGACAAAGACAGATGGCTACATTGCGGATATGCAGCGGTGCTATCAGGGAAATTACTATTACATCTTTCCTGAAATCTCTGCATCGGGAGATCTGGGAGACGGTCTGACAAGCGATATGGTACTTCTTGTAAACGCTGCCGGATTTACCGTACAGGATGATTTGAGAGATACCCTTTCGGTAACACCGGTGATGACGACTTCTTCAGACGGATATGCGGTGACGGAAGAAGCCCAGACCCAGGGCGAGTATACGCTGGCTGCCGTAGCAGAAGAGGATGAGGCGAAGCTTACGGTCATCGGTTCGGAAAGCATGATTAATTCTCAGATCACGGACTATTTCTCCAATCTGGACAACACGAGACTGTTTGTGAATCTTGTTTTGAACAATTTTGACGATGTGGAAAATCTTTCCATCAAGTCCAAGAGTCTTTCAGTAGAGCGCAACACAATGCAGCATGCAGGCTCTATCAGTACGGCCCTGATTTTCGGAGTGCCGGCAGTGGTTCTGATCGGAGGATTTGTAATCTGGATGAAACGTAGAAAAGCATAAGGAGTGGACAGATGAAACAGAAAAAAGGATTGATTTCTCTGCTGGCGGTTCTCCTTGTTCTTGCTGTCGTTTACGTTGCGCTTCGAAGCTACAATGCGAGCCGGGAAGAAGCGGAGCAGGCAAAGGCTGAAGCGGAGACAATACAGGTTGTGGATATTGAAAATCCGGCGGAAATCACGTATTCCTCCTCGGATGGAAGTAGTGTATCTCTTGTGAAAAAAGATGACGTATGGCGTCTGAAAGATGATGATCAGACCGACCTGGTGCAGGATACCATCGAAAAGATTGCGGATACCGTATCGAATGTAAAGGCAGAGCGGCAGATCAAAGATCCGGATTCGCTGGAAAGCTACGGGCTTACCGACCCGGCTTATACCATCACTGTGACCGGGGAGGATGGAACGGTCAAAACGATTTATATCGGAGACGGAGCGGATGCGGACTATTATATGACAGACGAAGAGAAGACCAATATATACACAGTTTCCTCGGACCTTCCGAATGTGCTGGAATTCAATACAGACAATCTGAAGGAGACCGAAAACAGCTCTGATTCTGAATAAGAGAAGGGAAGTTCCGGAAAAGAAGGATTTATAGCGGGCAGGCAAACACTGCCCGCTATTATTTTACATCCAGTACTTGACATAATCAAGTAGTAGGTATAGTATAATAACAGAAGGAGTGAT
>ERZ1643246.4676-NODE-4676-length-10608-cov-9.633848_pt1 | contig 10608 bp, 5 predicted proteins | sample MGYA00579265_ERZ1643246 | MGnify/ENA primary metagenome ERZ1643246 (study PRJEB29033, sample SAMEA4952261) | chicken gut metagenome | biome: Broiler Chicken; feature: Gastrointestinal Tract; material: Caecum | place: Ireland | collected 2018 | study: Broiler...
AGCAAAAAGATGCTGCCGCATCTATGATTTTCTAATCATTGATGCGACAGCCCCAAAAAGACTTATATTTTTTTCACTGTCTACTTGACGGGGAGCGGTTCACTATGCCGACCCGCTCTACCTCATCCCCTCGAATCCATGTAACGCAATATCAAAATGCTCGCCCATTGGAACTCGCATTTTAATATCGCTAACATGGAGAACAAGGTGTATTCGGAACGCTCCATGTCGATGCATAGTTTATGCAGTATCTTCTTTTTCTGCTGGTGCATCCGGTCAGTACACATTTTCAGATGCAGCGCCATTCTTCAACAAGTACTCATACCAATCGGAAGTGGTCGGAACTTTGTCGATAAAGCCCACCCTTTCAACTGGTTTTCTGTAAATTCTGTAATTGTCGGAGAGATGCTCCCAATTGGGAAAACGCAGAAAATCAAGCGGATACAACCGCTATGATGCATCTTTCGGATCAGGCGGGATTGTGATGCGGACGGTGACTGTGTAAGGTCGTTAGACAAAGTTAAAGCCTGTGATATGGTGTTAATCAAGCAAATGAAGTTGTCTGAGTGAAACGAGTTCTTCATTTGCTTGATTGCTCTTAGCCATATCGCAGGCTTGTTACTTTATCTTATGACCTGTAACCGGAGCCGGAAGCATTACACTCCCGCCTGATTCGAATACATGAGTCAATCCACTGTATCCGTTGGATTTTCGGATAATTTATCATAGGATGTCTCTCCAACAAACACGAATTTCACAAGCATTTTTCTTGTATTTTCCATATCCCGGCGGTATAATTGGTAAAGATGCGGATTTACTAAAAAGAGGAATTGAGGACTGAACTATGATTCGTTTTATATGTATTGTTATCTTTGTTGTTTTATTTCTGATTGTGACGCTTCCTGTACGCATCGTGGAGTGGTTTCTTCACAAATCTTCCCCTTATGCCAGTGATATCAGTTCGCTTCGTATTGTGCAGTGGGCTTTTAAAGTGATTCTCCGCATAACGGGAGTTAAGACAACTGTAATCGGAGAAGAAAATATACCGGATGAACCGGTTCTGTTCATCGGCAACCACCGCAGCTATTTTGATATTCTCCTGACTTACAGCAGATGCCGCAGACTGACCGGCTATGTGGCAAAAAAAGAAATGGAAAAATACCCCGGTCTTTCTTCATGGATGCGCCGCCTTCACTGTCTCTTCCTGGACCGGAAGAATCCGAAAGAAGGGCTGAAGATGATTCTTGACGCAATCGATGATGTCAAAAACGGGATTTCCATCTGTATCTTCCCCGAGGGTACACGAAACAAAGGGGAAGAGCTGACCATGCTGCCCTTCAGGGACGGCGCTTTTAAGATCGCCACCAAAAGCGGCTGTGCGATCATCCCCATCTCCATGAACAACACAGCGGAGATCTTTGAGAATCATTTCCCTAAAATCAAAAAAACCCATGTAGTGATTGAATACGGAAAGCCAATCTATCCGGACCAGCTTGACAAAGATACGAAAAGACATATCGGTGAATATGTAGAAAATATAATACGCGAGACAATACACAAAAATGCAGAACTTGTACAAAATTAGCCGTTAAAAGAAATACGGGCAGCACTTACGCCGCCTGTATTTCTTATTTTATGTTGTTTTTCTTTTATACTATTTTTTTCAGCCATTGATACGCCGGCTCTTTTCCGCCGCTCTGAGCCGTCCGTATTACGCCGTAACAGCAGCGCCGCACTGTCTCCCGCAGCGTGATGATTTCTTCCGGCGATCCTTCTTTTTTTCTCTCCCGGTACATCCGCCCATAATACTCCATCATATCGCTGAGCCTGCAGATTACGCATTCGCCTTCCTTTGCCAGTATGCCATGAATGCTTATCCCTCCGGCTCCGCACCATGCACCTCCGACAATATCGCCGATATGGTTCACTACTTCCGCATCAGACTGTACATAATCCGGCGTCCATTCCCCGAATCCTTTCCGGCGGGTCACATCGGCCATCATATCCTCCACCTCACGGAGTACAGCGATCTCGGGCTTTGTTTTCTCAATAGGGACAAGGGCCGGATGGAGTTTCATCATGTAGTTCTGGTTTTTGAACTCCGCACAGTATTCTTCGTAACACTTTCGGATATCCTCCAGACTGTCTCCGCCCTTTGTGGCAAGCCGCCATCCTTCTGTCCGTATATATGTCATCCACCGCTCGTGTTCCAGATTATAATAAGCTTCAAGCTTTCCTGCCGTTTCTGCGGCAAAATCCACAGGGTGTATATATCGGCCGAACATTTCTTTCTCTATGCCGGCTGCGGGGACGCGCATGATTCCCAGGCCCATCTCCCATAATTTAGAACCGATATGAAGACCGCTGGCAATACTTGAGCGCCTGTTGCTCTGCTTTTCATAGAAATTCTTTATTGCATTTTTCCGTTCTTCATCCCCTGAGTCTCTCTTCAGCCTCCAGTAATGAGCCTGCACGCCCAGTGCAAGATATTCCATGACAAATGCGGCTTCCGAACGGTTTCCGAAATACATCTCCCGGCTTCCGAACGGAATGATACCGTAATACAGAATTTCTTTTGATCTTGTGTTTTCGTGCATATTCCACACGGCCGCACGTTTTCTGCTGCTTTCTATATAAGCAGAGATCAGGGGGCTGCGTGTGCCGCCTTTCATATAGAAATATTTTTTCAGCCACATAGCTGCCCGGATATTATCTTCATCCTCCCCAAGGCATACCACACAGTAACTGATCCCGGGAAGCGTGTCCAGATAACGTTCTGCCATACTGCTGAATATATTCACCTTATGAATGTCAATCTTGTATCCTGCCTGCTCCTTAAAGAGCTCAGGGCATTCCTCTTCGATTTTTTTCCGGATCAGGTTCCCTTTAATATCAATCAGATGGATATCCGGCTCATAATCCTCCATCTGGCCGCACCACAACGCGGCTTTCAGAAATTCGATTCCTGTCTTTCCACCGCCGACAATCAGAAGTGGCAGACTTTTCCTTCCGCTTTTTTCTTTCCGATCCTGTTTTTCTTCGCCCTGCTGCTCTGTTTCCGGCATCCGGATTCCCGAGTAAAGCGGATATCTGTACAGATGCTCATATACTGCATCCCTCATTTCGTTCATAAGCACTACCCTGAGATTTTCTTTTTCTCTTGCATCAAGCAGAATCTCTGCCTCCGTGTTCGACGAATAACAGTATATTGCAGTATTTTCCTGATTCAGCTTTCCTGATTTCAGCCATGGCGAATCGCCGGTCATATTGTCAATCATCTGGAGCGTGTCGTCAATATTTTTCTCATCGTCAGCCGATATATGGAAATATGCCGTATACCGCCTTTTGTTATTCAGCCGGAGCTGCAGCATATCTCCCGCTGCAAAAACTGCGTTCAGCTCCCGCGCCTTCTCCTCCAATTCTGTATTAATATTATCCTTTTCACTGGAACGGCAGAAAATAATTCCCTGTTTCTTTGCTCTGCTCTTCATCCCCCGGCTGAGTCCCGCCGCAATCTCCAGCGAACGGGAATTGAGATCTGAAAATATATACAGATCCTGATTTCTTCTGAACGTCAGACGGAGCCGCTCAAAGTAATTGGAAAAATACCGCAGTACCACGCTCATGGTAAATACCGGAGCAAGCAGGTACAGCAGGCAGACAAGAATCTTGTAAGGATAAAACATGATACCGAGGGTATCCGGCGAGAGCAGGTCCGCAATATCTGACACACCTGTATCTACCACGAACATACGGATACTGTGGGATACGCTCATTGCAAGTGCAAAGCCTTCCTGATCTGAGAGACACATTCCCGGGAAGCATATGGCAACGCACGCCAGAAACACTCCGGCTCCCAGATACCTTATCTCCCTCCGCGCTCTCCGTCTGCGGATAAAAAACACGGCTGCTCCGGCTGCAAGAAATACGACTGCAAGCCAAAAACATATTCCCCATATCATAAAACACTTTCCTCCCTCTGTTCTGTAATTTTTCTTATGGCATCCCCGAGCCTGCCCTCGTCTATAACGGTTCTGTTGATATATTCTACTCCCATCAGACGGCTCCTCTCTGCCCTGCCGTCCGCTCCCTGTACAGCTTCATCCGCTGTCCGGCTGTTCGATGTCACGAGCACTGCCTGACCGTCTATGCCGAAATGATCGGCAAAATATTTAATCTCCGTGAGATGCGCCGTCTCCGGCACCGCCATTTTAGCAGAGATAAAATAGGTCTTCATGTTCTTTGTGCCAATAATGTCTATCTCATTATTGACAATATATCCGTCGTCTTTTCCGGACATCGCTCTGTTCCAGCTGAATTCGGAATTGATATTCAGATCGTCAAATATCCCCATCTCCAGACAGGTAAAATATATCATTGCCTCCAGAATATTTCCCTCTCTCTGAAGGCACGCCTTCACCGCTTCCGAGGCATATTTAAAAGTGATACGCGACCCGTCTTCTTCCGTAACAATCTGCAGCTTCTGAATCAGATTCTGGCGCCCTCCGGATCCCCGGAGGCCGTGTTCTTCCAGTCTGCGCAGGCCTCCGGCGATAAGCTCTGCCGATGCCCTGGATTCTTCTGCAGACTCTGACGCTGTGTGTCCTTTACAGAAAATATCTGCATACAGCGACCTGTCTCTTATCAGATAACAATTCTGCGTTTCCTGCATAGCCTGCATTTTTTTCTCATTGCGCTCAAACACATATCTGTGCCGGAGGGGATCTCTGTCCGCCTCCGCTGACAGTCTTTTCAAGACAGCAGCTGCATTTACGCTCTCTGTAGAGAATTCCACAGGCAGGTCGTCTTCTTCCCCCGGAAGCCGGTATGCACTGATCAGACCATTCTCAAGACATCCGGCAAAAACAAGATCCAGCCCGGTCAGTATCAATGCACGCCCGCTGACAGGTTGTGTCATATAAGCTTTATTTCTTCCTCTGTCACCACCGGTAAATATTACCGTCTTCTCCTTTTCCGCGCGAGCCAGCTGTTCGATCAGCTTTTTCCATCCGCGGGGTCCGATCTCCTTATATGCATTCCAGATCCCGTGATATCTTGAGCTGAGACCAAGGATGGCATTTTCCTTTCTGTCGGAATCCATATATGCCCCGAAAAGGTAAAATACTTCCTCCACGGTCAGGTGAATCTCTCGCGCATACATTTCCACTGCCGGATTATCAAGTCCGAGCAGCTTCCGGTTCTTGACCATGATTCGCTGCCTGCCCCGCAATGCGGGATATCTGGAAATTCCGTCCAGCTTCTCCGCATCCAGCCCGGTCACATCTACAGCACAGTCTTTTCCGGCACACGCAGTATCTTCCATTCCGCATACGGAAATTCTGGTACTGCAGCCCCGTGATCTCAAAAACTCGCTGTAGAAGTCCACGTCGATTCCGTCCCCGTCTACCGGAATAAACATAGTTTCTTCCGGTTCAAGGAACAGGGTGGAGAGAATATTCTTCCAATGGTTTTCTCTTCCCGGAAGATAAGGCCTGACTATAGTCCGTATCTTACCTTCCGAGAGGAGCCCCGGAATTCCGCGCACAATATCCTCATCAGATTTCTTATAGTCATGACAGGCATTATACTCGTGAACCACCCGCATCTTAATATCAAGAAGTTTCAGCTCTTCCCGTACGCCCCGGTCATATCTGCGGATCTCACCGCACAGCCGGACAAGCTGCTCCATTGCCTGATTCCATACGAGCTCCGCATTGCTCTCGCCGGCAAATACACGTTCTCTGACCGTGACAAGCCAGCGGAATGCCTCCTGAAGCCTCTCGTCCGCCCATCTGCCCAGCCTGCGCTCCAGACGGTCGCACAGTGCATTCACCTCCGGACGGATTTCCCTCGTCTTTCTCAGTGCTGTCCGATGGAGCTTCAGACACGTAAGTTCCAGATCGTCCAGTTCACTCCTCACTTTTCCGGACAGCTTCTGACTGTCCCACTGCTTTTTCCCAAGCTGTTTCAGACGATTCCCCGGACGGCTCGCCCTGAGACACGGATGAAGCCGGCGCTCTATCTCTTTAAAATCATTTTCTCCGGTAAAAGCATACTCTTCCAGTTCACTGTCCGTGGGAAGATCCCAACCGTTTATAACCATGTATGCGCACCAGCTTAAATGCTCCAGATCACTCAGGATATATGCGAGATTCTCTGTCCGTTCTCCCGCTGCAAATACTCTGCGGAAAAACTCCTCCCCGGGATTTTCACATTCCTTTCCGACTCCCGCCGCCCCGAGCTTATATCTTACAGACAGTGCGCATCGCATTGAAGACTCCATATTATAGACATTGTTTTCAAAAGACGCTCTGATCTCCTCCCACGAAGCCCGCTCATGGGTCCCCCTGTAATAAAATGCGTGAACATTCAACGCACGTTTCATAATTTTTGTGCCGAATAATTTTTCATCATAACAGGAGCATTTTCCTGCATCGGTTACAGGCGGGATGACAGTTTTCTGCCGGCGGGCGTCCTGTATCCTGATCTCATCGCCGGCATCATTCCAGAGCAGAATCAGATATCTGGATTCTATTTTTCTGATAAATGCAGCGTCATCCGCCAGCATTTCATCCCGGCTCTTCTCATACAGACGAATCTCGGCCATGGGTTTCTCACAGATCAGCGGTCCCGCCCCAATCCTGTCAGATTCGCCCCATATGCATTTATTTTCCAGGTAAATGTGAACTGTGCGGGGCAGCGCCGGATTTTCTCTTTTTAGCTTCTCCATAAACTCCTCAGCATCATCCGAACAGAGCCGGATCCGAAGCTTCATTCCAGGCATATGCACACAGGAAAACACCGCTTTAAAAAACGGTTCCCTTACAGGCTGTTTTCCGCATATGGCTATGTCCAGCACCTCCTGCCCGTCCTCATTGAGAGTATACTCATATACCGGCCATTTATCGAGAATGTGATAAGACTGCATCATATAATTGGCCCGGACATATTCCTTCTTCGGGATAAACTCCTGCGCGTCCAGCATTTTCTTAAGCCGGTTCAGATCAAGGCACATCTCTTTTGCCGACGGGTAGCGCATCCGGAACTTTCCGCTTAGGGATCTTTCCAGTATTCTGCGGATCAGAGCCGCCGCTTCCGGATCTTCACACCCGTGCCGCCTGCAGATCCGGTCCGCCTCATACTCATATTCTGGCTTCAGATCCTGCTCTGTGGGGAATCTTCCCATAAGGAGCTCAAAGAATACCAGTCCGAGACAGTACACGTCCCAGGAAGGTTTCAGGAAGACGGACTTATTCACGTCAAACCACTCATTCAGTTCTTCCAGTTCCGGCGGTGTATATGGATATGTCACCCGGATACTGTGCACTTCATCAAGATCACCCCACGGCACAATACTGTCTACGTCAAAAAGCTTCACGGACTGCTGTGACGGAATCCACAGAATATTGGAAGGATTCAGGTCAATATACAGATATCCCTGTTCATTGAGCAGCTGCACTGCCTCGGCTGTCCGGTACATAAGCCACAGCTTATCCGAAAGTGTCTCCACATGAGAGCGGGCAAGAATTGTTCCCAGATGCATATCACTGAGTATATAACACGAATCTCCGTACTCTGCCATATGATACGGGCGTACCATAACCTCCATCACCCTGCTGTCCGAGAGTTCCGTCTGTGTCCGGTATGCGCGCCGGAAGCCATCCAGCATACGCTGATATGCCTTATTATTTTTGGTCTCCTCCGATACCAGAAGTCCTGTTCCGCTTCTTTGTATCTGAAACTTCTCCCGCCCGGATACCGGATAGAATTCTTTCATAATCATCCGTGAACTGTTTTTCTCATCTGCAAAGAGACGGACAATATATGTCAGGCAGGATGCACCGCTGCCGATCCTTTCTTCCACCACTGCCTTCTGCGTATATTTCTGTCCCCCGCCGGCATGGAACTTCAGTTCCAGCTCATCTCCGATTTGAAGGGATATTCTGTCTTTTGGTTCAGCCATCTGCGCTTTCCTTTCCCGCATTTGCGATCTTCCACATATTTCTCAGAGAATCAACAGGTGTATCTGTCTGGATCAGGTACGCCAGCATACATTCATAAGGATTCTGAAGGTAAAACGGCATCATGGCGCATCTTCTTAAATACCGGTTCACATATACCACAAAATCCTGATAAACCGCTTCCGGATCCGCCTCCATTACATACTCTTCAACCGGCTGTTCATCCGTATCCATGCAGAAATTCAGAAACGCCAGAGTGATAATGTCGCATCTTCGTACCTCGGAATTCTCCATCATGTTCCGTTTAAGCGTCTTCGCTCCGCCTGCCTGTTTTTGAATATTGGAGAATCTGACAGATGTGATCTCCGTCTCCGTAAACCACAGGCCGATCAGATTTCCGTCAATCCGGCGCTCGCTGGCGTCGAGCCGCTGCGCATCTTTTACATACAGGAAATCACGGAATAGTTCTTTCGTAATCTTATCTGTTGTCTTCTTTCGCCGGACCGGCTTTCTGTTTGATACGGCGAGAATCCCTTCCGGCTTATGTTCCATATACTGGACTTCTCCCGTCTCTGCAATAATCTTTCCTTCTCTGCTCGGCGTCACAGAATGCACCGGAATATCTCTCGATGCATCTGCCCTGCAGCGCTTCAGTGTCCTATATGTATATGCCCCGATCGAAAATAGGGTGCCTTCCGGTATCTCAGTCCCCGGACGGCACACTGCACATATATCACCTTCTGCCCGCTTCATTTCCCCCGCCCGGCCGATATATTTAAGAGTCGTGGCCGTACAGGCGCCGAGCACGCCGGCGTTCACAGCCGCCGGGTCCGGCCGCAGCGCTTCTCCCTTTCCCGCATATCCGGGAGTTGCCTTTTTCGACAGGCTGACAGCATATTCTTCCGTCCCCTCCACCGGTATCACAACTTCCACAGTCTCACGACGCGGCAGTACTTCATCCTCTTCCAGCACAAAGTACACTTTCCGTTTTTCCCTGCCTTTAACTGCATAAAACACGGAGCCGGACGGCAGCACTATCTCACATCGGGCATCATATTTCACTCTCAGCACTGTCTCCGCATACTCTTCTGTACTTCTGTCAGCCTGCTTAAAAGCCAGAATGTCCTGTGCATGGTCTCCGATAAACTGCTGCATAAGTTCTGTAAATACAACGGCCGCTGTCCGGCTGTCAGGCACTGCCGCCTTATGCCATGCAAAAAAGCGCTCCAGCTCCTGATTCATCGTTCCCGGCTCGCATTCTTCGGTACTGTACAGCCCGGTTTTCCCCACTCTTCTTTCCAGTATTTCCTCCATCCGGTCTCTCACATCCGCCGTACTGCCATTATAAATCTCCTGTTTCCCGCTTTCTTCGGGAATAACCTTCATATAATCCCTCAAAAGCGCCTGATAACATCTGTAATGTTTCTTTTCCGAAAATCGAAGCGCACAGTACACGAGCAGTTCCTCCGGATTATAATAATTAAACCCGGCGCGCTTTACGGCTTTCTGAAGAAGCTCTTCCACGTCTTCCGCCGGAAGGCCGAGCCCGAGTCCAAGCTCAAAGATCCGACCGGCGGCAGCCCTGTCAAAGCCGTCCCATGTCCTGTTCCATTCTGTTGTAAGCATCTCCCGGATATGGGCTTCCGAGCACTTTTCCTCCGGCATTCCGTTCTGCCGGAAAGTTTCTCTCACACGATTCACCAGTTCATCCGTAATTCCGCCGCAGTCTGTCCCTTTTTCTGTTCTTCCCTCCCACACATACAGGAGATATTTCGTAAGATACTCATACAGCGGAACAAAATGAAGTTTTCCCAGCAGATCATTTGTTGATTTTGAGGCGGCAAGATCTTCCCACTCAAGCTTCTCGCCGTCAAGCTCTCTGTACCAAGACTCTCTCTCCTCATCAATCACTTTTGTGTATCCGGAAAATACGCGGCCGTCTGTCATCTGCTTCTCCTTTCGCATAATCTATTATACACACCTCAGTATTTTTATTTTTTTCGTCATCTTTCCGACAGCATCTCATAAGTTCTTTCAAACTCTTTTCTTTCAACGAAATTAAAGTCCTCATCTGCAATCCGGCCTTTTTCATCTCTGGAAATCCTGTAAAAGACAATCACGGCATCTTTTGCCGCATACAGAATCGTCCCCCACAGCGGCGCCTGAAAATATTTATGAGGGTCATCCTCATGAAAAGTAAGCTGTTTGTGCTCCATGAGATATTGTATCTCAGGACACATGGGATCCCCGTACATCCATACAGATACTTCATTTGACCGCTGCTCGTAAAATTCCGCCGCAATATGACTGTGGTTTTTTTCAAAATATTCTGCACTGTTCGGGTATGGCCTGCCGGAAGAATCAAGCTTGATGTAATCTCCTGTGTGTGCAATCTCACCTGTTTCCCCCATTGCCTCTGGTGAGAACACCTCAAAGCTTCCGTCTCCTCTCAGCCGGATCTCCCCTTCCGCCGTCAGCCCGTCCACCACACTGTTTTCTTCGCCAAGTCGATATGCCTGAACAACCGCCGGCCTTTTTCTTGCTTTTTTCATATCTCCCTCCTGTGTCGCAGCATGACGCACCTTATTTCAGGAATATATATTCCCGCTCATCTGAAAGCGCTTCCTCGAACCGGTACCCCAGTCTG
>ERZ1643246.4679-NODE-4679-length-10604-cov-7.411413_pt1 | contig 10604 bp, 9 predicted proteins | sample MGYA00579265_ERZ1643246 | MGnify/ENA primary metagenome ERZ1643246 (study PRJEB29033, sample SAMEA4952261) | chicken gut metagenome | biome: Broiler Chicken; feature: Gastrointestinal Tract; material: Caecum | place: Ireland | collected 2018 | study: Broiler...
TTATGCCGGACAGGCTGTCTGCATGACTTACCCCCTGATAGGAAATTACGGAATCTGTTATGAGGATCAGGAATCCCTGCGTCCCTGGCCGGATGGCTATATTGTCCGGGAACTTTCCAGAATGCCCAGCAATTTCCGCTGCCAGGATACCATCCAGAACTTCCTGAAACGATTTGACATTCCCGGCATCGCAGGAATCGATACCCGGGCGCTGACCAAGATCCTCCGGGAGGAGGGAACCATGAACGGAATGATCACCACCGATGAAAACTACGACCTGAATGAGATCCTCCCGAAATTAAAAGCATACAAAACGGGAAAGGTAGTAGAAAAGGTGACCTGTTCCGAACCGGCCAAGTGGAAGGGAGAAGGATACAGGGTGGCGCTGATGGATTTCGGCGTGAAAAAAAGTATTCCGGCCTCACTGAACAGGAGGGGCTGCCAGGTGACCGTATATCCGGCGCAGACTTCCGCGGAGGAAATTCTGGCCGCCAATCCCGACGGCATCATGCTCTCCAACGGACCGGGAGATCCCAAGGAGTGCCGGGAGATCATTAAAGAGGTCAGAAAGCTGTACGATTCCAACGTACCGATTTTTGCCATCTGTCTGGGCCATCAGCTTATGGCTCTGGCTACAGGAGCGGACACGAAGAAGCTGAAATACGGACACCGGGGCGGCAATCATCCGGTCAAGGACCTGGCCACGGGCCGTGTCTATATTACCTCCCAGAACCACGGCTACGTGGTGGATACGGAAACCCTGGATCCGAAGGTGGCGGTTCCGGCCTTTGTAAATGTCAATGACGGAACGAATGAGGGGCTCCGCTATATCGGAAAGAATATTTTTACGGTGCAGTACCATCCGGAGGCAGCTCCGGGGCCACAGGATTCGGCGTATCTGTTTGACCGTTTTATTGAGATGATGGGAGGAAATAAATAATGCCAAAGAATCCAGACATTAAGAAAGTACTTGTAATCGGTTCCGGCCCTATTGTCATCGGGCAGGCGGCGGAGTTTGACTATGCGGGAACCCAGGCCTGCCGTTCTCTGAAAGAGGAGGGGCTGGAGGTGGTTCTGCTTAATTCCAACCCGGCCACCATCATGACGGATAAGGATATCGCGGACCGGGTATATATTGAGCCGCTGACTGTGGAGGTGGTTGAGCAGCTGATCCTGAAAGAAAAGCCGGACAGCGTGCTTCCCACCCTGGGCGGCCAGGCGGGCCTGAACCTTGCCATGGAGCTGGAGGAGCGGGGATTTCTGAAGGAAAATCACGTAAGACTCATCGGAACCACCTCTGAGACCATCAAGAAGGCGGAGGACCGTCAGGAATTTAAGGATACCATGGAAAAAATAGGGGAGCCGGTGGCTGCCTCCAAAGTGGTGACCAACGTGGAGGACGGCATTGCCTTTACCAACACCATCGGGTATCCGGTGGTTCTGCGCCCGGCCTACACCCTGGGCGGCAGCGGCGGCGGCATTGCCCATAACGAGGAGGAACTGGAGGAGATTCTCTCCAACGGCCTGCGTCTTTCCCGTGTAGGCGAGGTGCTGGTGGAGCGCTGCATTGCCGGATGGAAAGAAATCGAGTACGAGGTTATGCGGGACAGCGCAGGAAACTGCATTACGGTCTGCAACATGGAAAACATCGACCCGGTGGGCGTGCACACGGGAGATTCGATTGTTGTGGCGCCTTCCCAGACGCTGGGCGACAAGGAGTATCAGATGCTCCGTACTTCCGCTCTGAACATTATCAGTGAGCTGGGAATCACCGGCGGCTGCAATGTGCAGTACGCCCTGAATCCCGACAGCTTTGAATACTGCGTCATCGAGGTAAATCCCCGGGTGAGCCGTTCTTCCGCTCTGGCCTCCAAAGCCACCGGATATCCCATCGCGAAGGTGGCGGCCAAGATTGCTCTGGGCTATACGCTGGATGAGATTCCCAACGCGATTACCAGGAAGACGTACGCCAGCTTTGAACCCATGCTGGACTACTGTGTGGTAAAGATCCCCAGGCTTCCCTTCGATAAATTCATCAGCGCCAAGAGAACGCTGACTACCCAGATGAAGGCCACCGGCGAGGTCATGAGCATCTGCAACAATTTTGAGGGGGCGCTGATGAAAGCCATCCGTTCTCTGGAACAGCATGTGGACTCACTGATGTCCTACGATTTCACCGGCCTTACAGAAGAAGAGCTGGTGGAAGAGCTGGAGATCGTGGACGACATGCGCATCTGGAGGATCGCGGAGGCCGTACGCCGGGGCATTTCCTACGAAAAGATTCATGAGATCACCAAGATTGACTGCTGGTTTATTGATAAAATCGCCATACTGGTTGAAATGGAGCAGGCCCTGAAGACCCGGGAACTTACTGAGGAGCTTCTGCGGGAGGCCAAGAGAATGGAATTTCCGGACTATATCATCGCCCGGCTTTCCGGAAAGACAGAGGAAGAAGTCAAGGCTCTGCGGAAGCAGTACAATATTGTGGCTGCCTATAAGATGGTGGACACCTGCGCGGCGGAATTCGCGGCAACGACGCCTTATTACTATTCTGTCTACGGAGGAGAGAACGAGGCGGTTAAGAGCAGCGGAAAGAAGAAGGTTCTGGTGCTGGGATCCGGTCCCATCCGCATCGGCCAGGGCATTGAGTTCGATTTCTGCTCCGTTCACTGTACCTGGGCCTTTGCGAAGGAAGGCTACGAGACCATTATCATCAACAACAATCCGGAGACCGTCAGCACGGACTTTGATATCGCGGACAAGCTGTATTTTGAGCCGCTGACGCCCGAGGATGTGGAAAATGTGGTAAACAATGAGCATCCTGACGGGGCGGTGGTGCAGTTCGGCGGGCAGACGGCCATCAAGCTGACAGAGGCTCTGATTAAGATGGGCGTGAAGATCCTCGGAACCTCCGCAGAGAACGTGGACGCGGCCGAGGACAGAGAGCTGTTCGACCAGATTCTGCAGAAATGCGGGATACCAAGAGCCGCGGGCCATACGGTCTATACGGCGGAGGAAGCCAAGGCGGCGGCCAGAGAGCTGGGCTATCCGGTTCTGGTGCGGCCCTCCTACGTGCTGGGCGGCCAGGGCATGCAGATTGCCATCAACGATGAAGATATTGAAAAATATATCGGAGTCATTAACCGTTATACCCAGGAGCATCCGATCCTGGTGGACAAATACCTGGAGGGCAAGGAAATCGAGGTGGACGCGGTCTGTGACGGCGAGGATATCCTGATCCCCGGCATCATGGAGCACATTGAGCGTGCCGGTATTCATTCCGGCGACAGTATTTCCGTATATCCGGCCCAGAGTATCAGCCAGAAGGCCAAGGAGACGATTGAGGAATATACCAGGCGGCTGGCAAAATCCCTGCATGTGCTGGGCATGATCAACATTCAGTTTATCGTGTACCAGGAGCAGGTATACGTGATCGAGGTAAATCCCCGTTCTTCCAGAACGGTTCCCTATATCAGCAAGGTAACGGGGATTCCCATTGTGCCCCTGGCCACCCGGGTGATTCTGGGACACAAAATCCGGGAGCTGGGATACGAGCCGGGGCTGCAGCCGGAGGCAGATTATATTGCCATCAAGATGCCGGTATTCTCCTTCGAGAAGATCCGCGGGGCAGATATCAGCCTGGGGCCGGAGATGAAATCCACCGGAGAATGCCTGGGAATCGCAAGAACCTTCAATGAGGCCCTCTATAAGGCTTTCCTGGGAGCAGGCATCAATCTGCCGAAATACAAAAATATGATCATTACGGTCCGCGACAGCGAGCAGGAGGAAATGCTGCCGGTGGCCAGAAGATTTGAGAAGCTGGGCTACAAGATCTACGCCACGCGGGGAACGGCGCGGATGCTGAATGAAAACGGGGTACATGCCATCCGCACCAATAAAATTGAGCAGGACAGCCCCACCCTCATGGATCTGATCCTGGGACATAAGATCGATCTGGTCATTGATATTCCGGAGCAGGGCGTGGAGCATTCCAAGGATGGATTCGTCATCCGGCGGAACGCCATTGAGACGGGGGTTAACGTGCTGACGGCGGTGGATACAGCTACGGCCCTGGTAACTTCTCTGGAAAATACGGATATTAAAAAACTGGAGCTGGTGGATATCGCCACCATCGCCGGACGGTAGAAAACCGCGGCGGAGCCCGGGGGCAAAATAATTTTGCCCCCGTCCTCATATATTAAGACGAGGAAAATGAAGAGACGGAGCGGAAAAAGTTATGGAAATATTTGAGTGGTTCAAAGTAGTCATTCTGGGAATTGTGGAGGGTATCACGGAATGGCTTCCCATCAGCAGCACCGGCCATCTGGTACTGGTGGGGGAAGTGGTGAAGCTGGATGCCAGCCAGAGCTTCATAGAAATGTTTAACGTGGTGATTCAGCTGGGAGCCATTCTGGCGGTGGTGGTGCTGTATTTCAAGAAGCTGTGGCCTTTCCATACCCGAAGCCATGAGCCGGCCAGGAGCTGGTTCGCCAATCCGGCGGAAAGCGGCGCGGCCGCGGCATTTCAGCGCTTTGCCAACCGGCATCTTTACATGGATAAGATCGTCATGTGGCTGAAGATCGCCGTATCCTGCCTGCCTGCCATCATCATCGGTCTTCCGCTGGATGACTGGGTGGAAGAGCATATGCACCGGCCCGTGCCCATAGCGGCCATGCTGATTATCTACGGCGTTCTGTTTATCATCATAGAAAACTATAACAGGCGCAGGAGTCCCAGGATTACCAGGATCAGTCAGATTTCCTGGGTGGATGCTCTGCTCATCGGAATTTTTCAGGTACTGGCCATTATTCCTGGAACCTCCCGTTCGGGAGCCACCATTGTGGGGGGGATTCTCATCGGCATGTCCAGAACCCTGGCGGCAGAGTATACTTTTTATCTGGCAGTGCCCACCATGCTGGGTGCTTCGGCCATGAAGCTGGTGAAATTCGGCCTGCATTTTACCGCTGTGGAAGCGGCAACACTGATTCTTGGAATGGCTGTGGCGTTTCTGATCTCCATTTTGGCCATTAAATTCCTGATGAGCTATATCAAGCGGCATGACTTCAAAGTGTTCGGCTGGTACCGGATCGTACTGGGCGCGCTGGTGCTTGTTCTGTTTGCGGCGGGATTTCTGAGAGGATAAAGGAGGAGAATCGTGGAGATTTTAACAATTATTAAGGGGTTTGTCATTGGCGGGAGCATGCTGATACCGGGGGTGAGCGGCGGCACCATGGCCATGATCCTGAAGCTTTATAAACGGCTGATAACATCCATCAGCTCTTTTATGAAGCACAAGAAGGAAAGCATACTTTTTCTGCTTCAGTTCTGTATCGGTGCAGGAGCAGCCTGGCTGATTCTCTCCGGCCCCATGGTCGCCTTAAACGGCGCCTTTCCAAAGCAGATGGCCTGCTTTGTAGTGGGGGCGATTGTGGGAGGCATCCCGGTGATCTACCGGGAGACGAAAGTGACCCGGTTCAGTATCTGGAGCGTTGTGTTTCTGGCCATCGGCCTGGTGCTGGTATTTGGCCTGGCGGCGCTGCCAAAAAACGGCTTCGATAATGCGGGAGCAGGTCTCGGCGGAATCATGATCCAGTTCCTGGCGGGGCTCCTTGGAGCCCTGGCCCTGATTCTTCCCGGGATTTCCTTCTCTTCCATGCTTTATATGATGGGGGTATATGATTATATCTGGGGAGCCGTGGGAAACCGCGATGTGATTGCGCTGCTTCCCTTTGCCCTGGGAATGATTATAGGAATTCTGTTTCTGACCAAATTTCTGGATTTGGCCATGACCAGGTTCCCTCACGCTACCTATATGATCATTCTGGGATTTGTTATCGGATCCATCTGGGATATTCTGAAGGAAATGCCGGGGGCGCCGGTGGGCGCGGAAATACCGGCCTGTATTCTCCTGATGGTTCTGGGCTTCCTGATTATTTATATTCTATCCCGGACGGAGGACAGATACGAAAAAAATAACAGTAAATGATACACAGATGCCGGATTCCGGGGGCGTACGTCCCTGCATGGGCAGGCGCGTACGGATGCAGTCCCTTTGATTCCGGCATTGCATAAATTGAATAACCAGGCAGGGGAAGGAGAAAACACAAATGAAGATTCTGGAGGATCGCATCCGGAGAGACGGAGTGGTAAAGGCCGGAAATGTACTGAAGGTGGACAGCTTTCTGAATCACCAGATGGATGTGGAGCTGTTTAATGAGATGGGCCGGGAATTCAAGCGGCTGTTTGCGGACAGGCCGATCAGCAAGATTCTGACCATCGAAGCATCGGGGATCGGGATTGCCTGCATTGTGGCCCAGCATTTTCATGTGCCGGTAGTCTTCGCGAAGAAAACGCAGAGCATCAACATTGACGGGGAAGTGTATTCCACAAAGATTGAATCCTTTACCCATAAAAGAGTCTATGACGTAATTGTTTCCAAAAAATATATTGCGCCCGGAGATCATATTCTGATCATCGATGATTTCCTGGCCAACGGCTGCGCGGTTCAGGGGCTGATCCAGATGATCCATGACGCGGGAGCCACGGTAGAGGGCGTGGGAATTGCCATTGAAAAGGGCCAGCAGGCCGGGGGAAGCACCCTGAGAAGCCAGGGAATCCGGGTGGAATCCCTGGCCATCATAGACAGTATGGACGATGTCACCGGAGAGATTGTGTTCCGGCAGCAGTAATTCAGCAGTTTCCGGGAGGCTTGGGAGGCGGCTGCATTTCTACAAGAATGATATCATCTCCAATCTGACAGATGCATTCCCAGGGAATAATAATATCGTTTTCGCGGCCCAGAAGACCGCAGAATCTGGCCGGACCGGGGACAATCAGGGCGGTGATCCTGCCGGTGCGGCAGTTGAATTCCACATCAGCCGGGCATCCGATGGAGCAGCAGGTACAGATGTTGATGATTTCCTTTTGCCTTAGATCGATGAGACGCATGGGAAATCCTTTTTTCTAAAATATATGATAGACGGGAGGCAGAATAGAAGATGAAATGTCCCTTTTGCAACCAGGACAACACCCGGGTGGTGGATTCCAGGCCTGTAGACGATAATAATGCCATCCGCAGGCGGAGGATGTGCGATGAGTGCGGGCGCCGGTTTACCACCTACGAAAAGGTGGAAACCATTCCCATGATTGTGATTAAAAAGGATCAGAACCGGGAACAGTATGACCGGACAAAGCTGGAGGGAGGTATTCTCAGGGCCTGCCATAAGCGTCCCGTGCCTCTGCAGGAAATCAACAGCCTGGTAGACCGGGTGGAGACGGAGATTTTTAACCGGGAAGAGAAAGAGGTTCCCAGCACGGTGATCGGAGAGCTGGTTATGAATCACCTGAAGGACCTGGATGCGGTGGCCTACGTCCGTTTTGCCTCTGTGTACCGGGAATTTAAGGATGTAAATACTTTTATGGACGAACTGAAGAAAATGCTGAAATCCTGAGAGAGGAGGTTGCTCTTTTTCTGAGGAAATGGTATACTGGATAAGTCTATAAAATAACTTTAATGCGTCAAAGCGCAACGCTTTTCATAATTAAAGTTATAGAGCAAGGGAGGATGAAAAGGTATGAAATGGAGAAAATTAGGAGCAGTCTGCATGGCTGCGCTTATGGCGGCAGGCCTTCTGGCCGGATGCGGAAGCACGGAAGGCGGTTCTTCCCAGAGCAGCCAGACTTCTGAGAGCGGCAGTACTGCAGGAAGCAGCAGTGCCGATACATCCGGAAGTTCTGCCGGGAATACGGCATCGGATACGGTATATCAGATCGGCGTGCTGCAGCTGGTGCAGCATGACGCCCTGGATCTGGCCAACCAGGGATTTTTCAAGGCGCTGGATGATCTGGGCATTCAGTATGAGGCGGATCAGCAGAATGCCAGCGGTGAGCAGTCCAACTGCCAGACGATTGCAGCCGGATTTGTAAATGACGGTGTGGACATGATCTTTGCCATCGGAACGCAGGCGGCCCAGTCCGCGGCCGGAGCCACCTCCGACATTCCCATTGTACTGACTGCGGTAACGGATCCGGAATCTTCCGGATTGGTGGAATCCAATGATGCGCCGGGAGGAAATGTGACGGGAACTTCCGACATGAACCCGGTTACTGAGCAGATTGCCCTGGTGAAGCAGCTGGCGCCGGAGGCTCAGACTGTGGGTATTCTCTATAACTCCGCGGAGTCCAATTCCGAGATCCAGGCAGCTATGGCTGAGGAAGCCTGCGCCGCCGAGGGACTGTCTTCGGAGAGGCTGACAATCTCCAGCACGAATGAGATCCAGTCTGTGGTAAGCGCGGCGGCCGGAAAGGTGGATGTGATCTACGCGCCCACCGACAATATGATCGCCAGCACCATGGCGACGGTGGCCATGGTAGCTAATGAAAACGGGATCCCCACCATTGTGGGAGAGCCGGGCATGGTTCAGAATGGCGGTCTGGCTACGTACGGCATTGATTATGAGATGCTGGGATATCAGGCAGGCGAGATGGCCGCGAAGATCCTGACGGGAGAATCCTCCCCGGCCGATATGCCGATTGAATATCAGGATGCGTCACGCTGTGTATTCCAGGTAAATGTGGATACGGCGGAGGCTCTTGGAATTGATGTTTCAGGGCTGGATGCCGAGCAGGTGCATACAGCCGGCAACACAGATACTGCAGAATAATAGGAATCATACAGAGCAGGGCCGCCGTCCGGCGGCCCTGCTTTCTGTAAAGGAGGAAACAGAAAGATGAGTTTACTGCTGAACCTGCAGGACGCTGTCTCGCAGGGTGTTCTCTGGGGCGTTATGGTCCTGGGCGTTTATATTACTTACCGCCTGCTGAATGTGGCGGATCTGACGGTAGACGGCAGCTTTGCCACAGGCGGAGGCGTCTGCGCAATTTTAATTATTAACGGCTGGAATCCGGTGCTTGCCACTATACTGGGCATGCTGGCCGGTGCTGCAGCCGGGGCCATTACGGGCATTCTGCATACCATATGCGAAATCCCGGCAATTCTGGCGGGGATTCTGACCCAGCTGGCTCTGTATTCCATCAACCTGAGAATTATGGGCAAGGCGAATATTTCCATGCCGAACAACGAATCTATTTTTACCTGGCTGACAGAAGCAACCGGATGGAGGCAGAGCCAGGCGGCGCTTCTGATCGGCGTGGTGATCGTGATCCTGATTGTGCTGGCCCTGTACTGGTTTTTCGGGACGGAGATCGGCGCTGCCATCCGGGCCACAGGAAATAATGAAGACATGATGAAAGCGCTTGGTGAAAATACGAAAAAGATTAAAATCATCGGTCTGGCTCTTTCCAATGGACTGGTGGGTCTCTCCGGCGCGCTGATCTGTCAGAGTCAGAAGTTTGCGGACGTAAACTCCGGTCTGGGAGCCATTGTTATTGGTCTGGCCGCCATTGTAATTGGAGAAATGCTGCTGGGGCGTCTGCGCTCCTTCGGAAGCCAGCTGGCGGCGGTGGTAATCGGTTCCGCCATTTACTTTATGATCCGGGCGTTTGTGTTCTGGCTGGGCCTGAACACAAACGATATGAAGCTGATTTCTGCCATTATCGTGGTTCTGGCACTGTCCATTCCCGTACTGTCTGAAAAGTGGAAGCTTCGGCGATCCTATGTGAAGGGAGGTCAGTAACATGCTCCGGGTGCTGAATGTGGAGAAAACCTTTAATAAGGGAACAGTCAATGAAAAGAAAGCCCTGAACGGGCTGAGTCTGGAACTGGAAGACGGAGATTTCGTTACGGTAATCGGAGGAAACGGTGCCGGAAAATCCACCATGCTGAATGTGATTGCCGGCGTGTATCCCATTGACAGGGGACAGATTATTCTGAACGGAGAGGATATATCCACCTGGCCAGAATATAAGCGGGCAAAATTTGAGGGAAGAGTTTTTCAGGATCCCATGAAGGGAACCGCAGCCAACATGCAGATTCAGGAGAATCTGGCCATGGCATACCGCCGGGGTCAGAAAAGAGGCCTGAAATGGGCAATTACGAAAGAGGAGCATGCCCGCTACCATGAAGCTTTGAAAAACCTGAATCTGGGCCTTGAGGACAGGATGACGGTGAAGGTAGGGCTGCTGTCCGGAGGCCAGCGGCAGGCTCTGACCCTTCTGATGGCCACCCTGCGGAAGCCGGAGCTGCTTCTGCTGGATGAGCACACAGCGGCGCTGGATCCGAAGACCGCAGCCAAGGTGCTGGATTTGACAGAGCAGATTGTTTCAGAGCATCGTCTCACAACGCTGATGATTACTCATAACATGAAGGATGCCATCCGCATGGGGAACAGACTGATTATGATGCATGAGGGAAGAATTATTTACCAGGTGGGCGGCGAGGAAAAGCAGAGACTGCAGGTGCCGGAGCTGCTTGAAAAGTTTGAGCAGGCGGCGGGTGATGAATTCGCCAATGACCGGATGATACTGGGATAAAGCATATACCGGAGGGGACGGAAGAGACAGGCGCAGACCTGTTCGGCCGTCCCCTCCGTGTCTTCACGGCGGCCTTTCTTTTCAGCGACGGCTTTACTTATTGTCTGAAAAATGGTAAAATCCTGTCTTTGACAGTTAGAGGAAGAAAAAATCGCTGTATCCCTTGTATTTAC